>Ga0265798_10003729_pt1 | contig 21460 bp, 21 predicted proteins | sample P3T30metagenome_FD_192430 | JGI IMG/M metagenome (GOLD analysis project Ga0265798, IMG submission 192430) | Plant litter microbial communities from East Loma Ridge, Irvine, California - P3 T30 | ecosystem: Environmental > Terrestrial > Plant litter > Unclassified | place: USA: California... | reverse complement strand
CCCAGGAAGGATATGTGCATTTAACATTTTCGCAAGAGTTTTAAACTCCGTTTCCAGCATCTTACGATCTGTGAATTCGAGCAGACAAATGCCTTTTTCCGTCGCACAGGCAAACATGGTTCCAAGCGGCGTTTCCAATCGGCAAAGATCGATGATGGTCTGTTCTTTGCTTAGCTTAGGCGAAACGCCGAAGATGCTTTTAAACGAATCTCCAAAGCCGCTTAAAGAATCAAAGCCTACATCAAACGCAGTACTAGTTACCCCTTCTCCATTTTTAATTCGCTTGAAAGCCGAATTGATTCGAAACACACGCTGGTACGCATGAAACGTAATACCGTGATGTTTTAAAAACCATCGCCGCATCATAGCCGGGTCGATTCCTTGCTGACGCAGATCCCAATCCTTGAATTTTCTGGAAGGATCAGCACTTAAAGCATCTAAAATATTTTTGATAGGCACAGGCGTTTCTCCCAGCAGCTCTAAAGGCCTGCATATCTTACATGGCCGATAACCCTTCAGCATCGCTTCCTTCGTTGTTGCGAAGAACTCAACATTCTCTCGTTTGGGCTTTCTGGCAGTGCATGTCGGACGGCACAATATACCTGTCGTTTTTACACCAACGATAAAGCTGCCCTCATATCGGCTATCCTTGTCAACAAGTGCTTTGTAGTAAACATCATCTAAAGTTTCGTTCATTGCAGTTTTAATTAAACACATATGCTTAAACCCAATTCATTGTACAAAAGAACACGCTATTAGCCCAACGAACAACCGGAAATTTAACAACTATTTTCTTATTTCATTTAATCTTTAGTCAGGACAAAATTTGAAACCTTACAAAATACCTTGACGAAATCCTTACATGAACGACAGGACTAAATCCAAATTTTCCTATGGTTGAAAAACATACCACCTAGTATCTTATGTCGAAAGCAGCTGAAACACTAAACCGTATTCTAGAAAATGCATTTAAATTAATTTACCTGAAAGCTTACCAAGCCACCAGTATCGACGAAATTATCGCGAGCATAGCGATTACCTAGGGGGAATTCTTCTATCATTTCAAGAATAAAGAAGACATGGGCTTGGCAGTGATAAAAGAAGTTATGTATCCGGGCATGTCACCTTACATGATTGATGTGCTAGGACGCACAGACGATCTGATTGAAGACATTTACAACATGATCAAAGCGTTACTGTTGTACAATCCCTTTTTCAAAGTAGAATACGGATGTCCGGCAGTTAACCTCATTGATGAATTGGCGCCCTTTAATGTTATTTAGAGGTCCTTTCCTTACTGATCTTATTATTCGTTGCTGTACCGTTAAAGTACTTTGGGCAGAACCCGTCACTCGTTAAAGCAGTAGGACCGATTCACGGCGCTTTGTTCCTGTGATTTTGGAAGGGCAGTTCTTTATAAGCTTGGCTTCATCATTTATCCAGAAAATGAAGAATTAAAGGAACAACAAGCTGAGCTTGGTTTGAACCAGAATCAAGCGTTGTTAGTTCGCCTATGTATTCACCATGCAGCCCGGGAATTATAGCTAACTCCGCAAATTCCATATTCCTGAACATTTCTAATGCATGTTCTGGTTTGATAACATCCTTATCGCCCTGGATGATCAAGGCGGGCAGTTTTATTGCTCTGATAGCTTCATCCGGAATGTTTTTGAAATTTACCATGCGCTTTGCATCCCGATCGTGCATACGCTTTAGCTTTTTAGCATCGGGCATGACAGCAAGAAAGGCATCTTGCAACTGCTGTGGCATATTCTCCAAACTGGCCTCGTTCATAAAGTCCCAAAAACCGGGTGACACGCCGTCACGTTTACACAATGTAGAAGCTAAAACTAGTTTACCGACAAGCCCGGGATAACGAATAGCAATTTGAACTGCCGTTGTGCCCCCATTACTGAAACCAAAAATGTCCGCTTTATGAATCTTTAGATTCTTCAGAAGTCCTGCAACGTCATCTGCATCCTGCTCAAAGCTGGAATCCTGATTTCGATCCGAGGTACGCCCATGCGCCTGCAATTCAATTGCGATGACATCCCGATGCTTGACCAGCATGGGAATGATCGTACCAAAAGTGGTTTGAATTGTTGATCCACCACCATGTATCAAAACGAGAGCCTTGCCTGCGCCATATCGTTCATAATACATGTTTATCCCGTTAACAGCGGAATAACCTTTATCGTAGGGATGAGTCGACGAATCTGGTAAATGTTCCATAGTCGAGGTGTTGTTGTCTTCTCTAATCTAACATTTCCCTGCGAATACAAGAAATATTAACTGCTCACACGAACATCATCACTTAGCACATGGTTCACATCAACGAATACTTAAATTTTTAGGATTAAAGAAGGTGTCAATATTAGAAATATGAGGTAAATTGCATATTGCAAACAGGATACCCTGTCCACAGTCCAAAAATAACGTTCCTGCCTTGAAAAATCCGCGCCTTCCCTGCTCCACACTATTACTAACATTTTTATCGCTCCTGCTCACACAAACAAGCTTTTCGCAGTCCCGCAGTAACATAGGTTTTCGTGCCGGTATAAATAAGCCCTACGCAGATGCTTACAAATTCGGAGGCGGAGCCGCTCTTCAAATCAACATCGCTTTAAGTGAGAAATGGGGAATTGAGCCATCAATAGCATACGACAAAATCAATGGTGACCGGGAGACCTACTTCTATCCAAAAGAATCCATCGAGTTATATCCGGAGCTATACCCGGAACCATCAGTAACGTTCATTGAGGCGGAGTCCCTTAATCTGTTACATTTTGATCTAACGGCAAAGTACTACATTAGCCCAAATCTTTTTGCTAGGTTAGGTCCCATACTGTATTTAGCTGGAGGCAATGAAGACCTTTCGGCCGGAGGAGTGGGTGGAACTGCAGCAGTGGGCTATCAACTGAAACTTGACGTTCGCAACAAGATCGAATTTGTTTTCAATACTGACCTGATCAATTCCGGAAATGGCCGCGGCAATGGGGTTATTCCTATTGCTGGAATAAAGGTTGCTTATGCGTTTAACTTCAGTAAACAACCTTAGAATTTGATGATTTTGCCCATGAAGAATGAAGAACATACCATTGTGCTCATTACATCTGGTACGCTGGAGCTGACCGATCTGAAAGGAACTACCAGATTTCAATCCGGTAGTTTGTGTTTCTGCAGCGGTAAGACCCTTATTAAACAGCGTCGCTACCCAGGTCCTTTAGGCGAATACAAGGAAATTTCCATCACATTACCCCTAACCGTGCTTAAAACCTTTGCAGGTGAATACAACCATGCGGAACAGCAATCCACCACGGGGCGGGCTTTTTTGCAACTGCCTGAGAGCCCTTTATTGCTCAATTACATGAGTTCTTTACTACCTTACCAGGAAGTCTTTAAACAGGAAAACTCGAAGGAACTGCTGATCCTAAAAGTAAAGGAAGCCGTTATAACATTGCTCATGGAAAACCCCGAAATGAAGCAAACCCTTTTCAACTTTGCCAAACCGCCCAAAATTGATTTGAAGTCTTTTATGCTGCAGCACTATCATTTCAACGTTGAGCTGAATCGATTTGCCTATTTAACAGGAAGAAGTCTTTCAACTTTCAAGCGGGATTTTGAACGTACCTTTCAAATGGCACCAAGTCGCTGGTTGATGCAGAAACGGCTGGAACAAGCCTACTACCTCATAAAGAGCAAGCGAAAATCCGCATCGGCAGTTTATCTGGATGTTGGATTTGAAGATCTGTCGCATTTCTCCTACGTTTTCAAAAAACACTATGGGGTACCGCCCTCACTGCTCTAAGATGGCCTGAAAAATTTCATTAAAATAACTAATTTGTAGCTGGCAACGAGAACGTAAAGGTGCTTCCCTTTCCTGACTCACTTTCCACCCATATCTTGCCATTATGGCGCTCTACAATTTCCTTAGAAAGGTAAAGCCCAATTCCGAAACCAGAGATGTTCTCACGGTGAGAGGTTGAAATTCGGTAGAAACGCTCAAAAAGCCGTTTCTGATCTTCTGCTTTGATCCCCATGCCTTCATCTTTAATACTTACTTGAATAACTGCACTCTTTGAGCTGCAGCTTACCTCAATCATCCTTCCATGTGGAGAATATTTTATCGCGTTGCTAATCAAATTTGATATTACAGAAGAAATCTTTTCCCGGTCTGCATACAACATTGCATGCTCACAGGTATGCAGCATGATTTCGTGCGTATTTGTGAACATCCTAAAGTCCTCAATAAGCTCTTCCAATAACATCCTTAAATCAAAATTTACTTTTTTCAGCTTGATCTTTCCAGATTCCAGATTGGAAATATTTAAAAATCCATTGATCATGGACGTCATTTTCCGGATTTGCTGATTAGATTTATCCAAGGCGACTTGTGTAAATTCATCGGTACTCCCCTTCAGCTTCTTTCGCAGGATCTGCTGATAAGCAAGCATGGACGTCAAAGGCGTTTTTAGCTCGTGACTCACCATCCCGATGAAATCATTTTTGCGCTCTTCATCCATCTTCTGGCCGGTGATATCAAGGACGGAACCAATAAAACGCACTGGGTGCCCGGCATCGTCAAAGTATAATTTACCGATGGCGCGCACCCAGCAAATGGCTCCATTTTTTGGCGAAATTGTTCTATATTCCACATCATACCGGTCATCAGGCATTTGATGTTTCATCAACTGAGAGATGACCTGTAGCACCCGATTCCGATCATCCTCATGCAAGTTCTTGACAAAATCCCCTTCATAATCTACCGGTCCGGAATGATCAATTCCAAATAAAAATCTAGTTCTTTCGTCCCAGATCAATTCGTTGTTGGTCATATCCATATCAAAAGTACCCAGCTGGGCTGCCTGTTTCGAGAGCCGGAGTTGTTCAAAGGCATTTTCAAGATTCTTGTGCCCTTGAAACTGGTCGGTTACATCGTTAGCAATAATTAGGATCACCTTTTTAGAATCATCATAATCTGGCATTCGATGAAAGACAAAATCAATATAAACCGTTTCCACCCGACCATTACGCACCAGGTTTACGGCACGTCCTTTAGCATGATAGGCCTCACCGGTCCGGAACACCTCCGCAAAAATAGGCTTGTACACCTCTTCCAATTCCGGATTAACCTCCCAGTAAGATTTACTTAGCAAGTCGTGGTAAGGCTTGCCGGTAAGTCGTACATGATAGTCGTTTATTTCCTCTACAAACGGTGGATCCCCCCTTAGTATACACATGCCAACCGGAGCTTCTTTTACCATGCGCCTTATATTCGCTTCACTGGCAACGAGGCGCTGCATTGCGGTTTTGGCTTCAGCAGTACTTGCAATAGCCTCTGTAATGTTTATGGTTGTGTTCATGATGTGGCTTACCTGCCCTGTTTCATCAAGCAGAGGCTCATGAAGGCTGCTCAAATACTGTGACTCCATTTGCCCGGTTTGCGCATTCAGAACTTCATAGCTGAAGTTGGGACATTCAACCCGCGCCTTCGTTGCAATAGCCTTGTCAAAGGTGGCAATGAACATTTCCTTGTCCCTACCCTCCAGTAAACTAGCCGGAAATGTCGAAAATAAATCCTTTCCCAGGAGATGCGCACGCTGTTGTTCGCTAATTCTCAAAAACTGATCGCTCACCGCGATAACGGTAAAATGTGGTGGGTTTGCTTTAAGAAGTAAAGAATTCGCAGACTTCTGAAAAAATCTTTGAAACTGCGCATTTTGGTAGAATTCGTCGGTTTGATCGATCAAAACTTTACAGGGATTAAGTGCTCAACTTATATCAAATATGTGGAAAAATAACAGAAACAAAAAAGGACTGCCTTAGTTTTTAGCAGCCCCTTTCTTGGAATAAGTAAGCTTTAAAATAATCGAAATGGATCTGTGTTAAACAATGACTTCAACAACCTTTTAGACACAGCTCAAACACATCAAACCCACAGTTTACGTGGGTGAGGTGTGCACCAGGTGTGTCTCAGGTCTGCGTTAATGATTAGTCATTATCATCTACACCCGGATCGCCCAGGTTGTTTGGACCATCGTCTACATTCAGGTCCATATCCATCTGGTCATCGTTCCCATCATAGCCGATCATGGTGTCTTCAATGGCAAGTTTATCATCGTGACTATCCTCGCCAGCACTCACCGCATTTGTCGTACCTGCAAAACCGGTATCATTATAATCCTCAGGTGGCATTTTGCCGAATTCTTTTCCAGTGGAGTCGTGCGTAGTGCCATCACTTTCCATATCTCTTTGTTGGTTTTCCTGTTGACTTTCCATAGTTCTAAATTTTAGTTTTTACTGAATTTCTGGTTATCTTAACAAACCTGTTTTAAGTCTGTTGGTTTCATGATAGTCAATTTCAGGTACTAACCGTACTACATGTGATAAAGTGCATGAACAACAATCGAAAAACATTCGTTGTGCTTAAAGGGTTCTGAATTTAACCGTAAACCGAAAAATAAAAACTATGAATTCACGTCGCTTATTTTTACAGAAACTTGGAGGCAGCGCTTTGGCTATGCAACTTGCACCGATGGCCGCATGGGCATCAAATCTTAAAAACGAAGAACCCTACCAAGGTCCGGTTTTAAGGGTGGCCATCATGGGACTTGGTGGCTATGCTAATCGTGTGGCCGATGCTATGAAGGATTGCAAAAAAGCAAAGCTCGTTGGTGTAATCAGTGGTACGCCTTCGAAGATTAAAGACTGGCAGAGCAAGTTTAACATCCCAGAGAAGAACTGTTATAACTATGAGAACTTCGATGACATCAAGAATAATAAGGACATAGACGCCGTGTATGTGATTACCCCCAATGCCCTGCACCATGACAACACCATCAGAGCGGCGCGCGCGGGTAAACACGTCATTTGTGAGAAGCCGATGGCCATAAGTGCCAAAGAAGGTCAGGAAATGGTTGATGCCTGCAAAAAGGCGAATGTTAAACTTCTTATCGGTTATCGGATGCATTTTGAACCACAAACACTTGAAGTGATACGCATGAGAAAGGAAGGTGAGCTTGGTAAAATAACCTTCTTCCAGGGCCTGACAGGATTTACAATTAACGATCCCAACCTGTGGCGGGTAGATAAGAAACTAGCCGGAGGCGGTTCTATGATGGATATCGGGATTTACTCAATTAATGGCGCCAGGTACATGGTTGGCGAAGAACCGGTTTGGGTAACTGCACAGGAAACCAAAACCAATCCTGCAATCTTTAAGGAAGGCGTAGATGAGACCATTCAGTTTCAGCTTGGCTTCCCGAGCGGCGCAGTAGCATCCTGCCTTTCTACCTACAACATGAATAACCTGGACCGTTTCTTTCTAAATGGAACTAAAGGATATGTAGAAATGTGGCCCTCTACAAACTATGGTCCTATCCAGGGGCGATCGCATAAAGGTCCTTTAAATCAGCCGATTGTTACACACCAAACCGTACAAATGGAGGAAATGGCAGATATAATACTTAAAGGCAAACAGCCTGTGGTTCCGGTTGATGGTGAAGAAGGCGTTCGGGACATGAAAATCATTGAAGCAATTTATGCTGCTGTTAAGTCGGGACAAAAACAAAAGATCAGCCTGTAATGCTAAGATCAGGTATGCTTAAAAACCGTACCTGATCTGGCAATAATTCAGTCAGCTAAGTGAAGCTGAAGATCCGCATCATTCAGGTGCTAATGCAGTTTAATTTTGAACACCGTTTGATTTGGAGCGATGGTTTTAAGTGAAAACTCAAAACCATGGTTGAGCAAGATTTCCCGTACAAGTGTAAGGCCTATACCCTGTCCGTCTTTTTTGGTACTGTAGAATGGGCTGAACAGTAGGTCTCGATCTGTCTCCGGAATACCGGGTCCATTATCAATGATCTTTAACTCGGAAACCGCACGATCAAGTACCAGCTTTATTATGCCATCCCGATGGATGGATTCGCCGGCGTTTTTGAGCACATTGATTAGTACCTGTTCGAGTTGTTGCGCATCAGCAAGGATGAGGTATGGTGTTTCGCCAAGTTCAAGTTCGAAATCAATTTTTCTCTCCTGCGCGGTAAATTGCATTAGTGCAACCACCGACTTCGTAATTGCTGTAATATCTACCTGTTGCTTATTAACGGGTGGTAACTTAACCAGATCTGCAAAGTTACGCATGAAGTGATTCAGGTTCTGATTTCTATCTATAGCCACCTGCAAAGCTTGCCGCAGCAGTTCGGCATCTAAATTACGCCAAAGGGCTGTATGCCCAAGTGTTGAAGCGATGATTGAGTTTACCGGACCTACAGTGTTATTCACCTCGTGAGCCATCATCCGAATCACCTTACTATAAACACTTTTTTCTGCTTCGAAGATTTCAGCAGTCACCTCCTCCATCATGATAAATCGGCGCTCAAATCCGGTGTCTATAAATTTGGACTTCTGAATCTTATAAGTTCGGAGTCCATCAATACGGATAACTTTAGACACACCCGTATCCATGGCACGAAGTTCTACTGCTAGTGTAGGAGCAGATTTCAGAATCTCCGCTGCCTTCGGGTTTGTTTGTTTAAGGTTACCGTCGAAATCCATAATGATGATGGCAGTTGGTGAGGTTTGAATCAATTTCTCCAGAAAAAAATGCTGCTCCTGCTGCATGGTTCGTTCCACCCGCAGCGCGTCGATCATGCGATTATAAACCTCCACCAGTTCATCAACTTCCGATTGTCCGGTTGATCGGAACTTAACATTGAAGTCCTGATCCTTGATTGCGGTTATCCCTTGTTGTAAATTTGTTAAAGGCTGAATGAGTTGCTTGTAGAGCCTGATGGCCAGGAGGGCACAGCCGATGATCAGTACTTCAGAAAGGATGAATAGCAATTTCTGTTCTTCAAAGATGAAGTAGCTCAACACCAGGCAAATCGCCAGCAAAGCTGAAATGAACAGAATGTATTTTACTTTCAGCTTCATCTAGGATTCATTTTCATCATAAGGGATCTGGTATTTCTCCAAGCGGCGATATAAGGCATTTCTTGTGATGCCTAATGACGCTGCAGCACGGGTGATCCGGTTGTTGTGATACTTCATCGCCTGTCGTACCATCTCTGCTTCTACTTGCTCCAGCGTCATTACCCCAACTTCTGGAAGCTTGTTCTTACTTTCCTTTGGAACGGGGTTCAGCTGCGATTGAAAGTCTTCGATATTCAAATCGTCGCTGCGACTGATCAGCACAGTTCGTTCTACCAGATTTTTCAACTGCCTGATGTTACCTGGTAAAGGCAAGTTTTTCAGCCAGCGCATGGCTGCTGGGTTCACCTTCAACAAAGGTCGATTGTAGATTTCTTTTAAATTATCAATAAAGAAGTTGAGCAACAGGGGGATATCTTCTTTTCTTTCACGTAATGCGGGTAAGTGAATGCTGATCAGGTTGATGCGGTAAAGCAGATCCTCGCGGAACAATCCGGTAGACACCATTTGGTTCAGGTCTTTATTGGTGGCACAAACTACACGAGTATCTACAGTTTTCGTGCGACTGCTTCCGAGTACTTCATAGCTGCGGTCTTGTAATACGCGCAGGAGTTTCACCTGGCTGCTCGCTTCAAGATCGCCAATTTCGTCTAGAAAGATGGTGCCTTTGTTTGCCATTTCAAAGCGCCCCAAACGATCTATGCGTGCATCAGTGAAAGCACCACGAACATGTCCAAACATCTCACTTTCAAACAGTGAAGATGATATGCCACCTAAGTTTACTTTGACAAAGGGCTTAGCGGTACGAGTGCTGTTCAGGTGAATGGCTTCAGCGATCAGCTCCTTGCCAGTTCCACTTTCCCCCGTGATGAGCACCGAAGCATTTGTCGGTGCCACCCTGCCAATAGTGTCCAGGATGTCGAGCAATCCTGGATCCTCCCCTATAATCTGGCGGAAATTGTATTTATGATCTAAATCTTTCCTTGTTTTGGATACCTGCCGCTGCCCCTTCAATTTCAAAAGGGTCTCTACCGATTGCAGCACATGTTCGTTGTTCCACGGTTTGTTGACAAAGTCGTTGGCACCCGCTTTTATACCTTGCACGGCCAGTTCTATACTTGCCCAGCCTGTAATTAAAATAATTGGCACGCTTGTATTTACCTGACGTACCTTTTCCAGGAGCGACATACCTTCGCGGCCTGAAGTATCGTTGGAGAAGTTCAGGTCAAGGATAACCAGCTGCGGATTAACCTTGATGATCTTCTGAAAAGCACCTTCAGCATTGTCGGCAGTATCAACAACATACCCCGCTGTTTTCAACAGCAGGGACATGGAGGTTCTTACCGCGATATCATCATCTACGATCAGTATCATTTTATAAAAGTATTGAATTATTCTTCATGTAAAGCAGTTGCAGGATGTATCGCTGCGGCCTGTCGGCCCGGGTATACCGAGCAGGCAATAACCAGCAGGTAGATAAAGAGCATGGATAGTAGGATCGCATAAATGTATATATCGGCAGCAATATCAAATACGTTTAAGAGTGGAAATTGCATGGCGAAGAAGCAACCGACAGTAATGGATAGTGTGGCCAGGATGAGCGACTCGGCGACAAGCTGACCGGAGACGGAGGCACCACTCGCACCAATGGCCCTCCGAAGTCCAATCTCACTCCTGCGTCTGCTGATGTTGTACCAGAGCACGCCGAGAAGTCCTAGTGCCACATTGATGATCAGAAAGCCAGCAACAATCATGAAGATGATCATTGGAATGATGGTCATCTCATTTTTGGAATTACGGAAATCATCCATATAGCTGATTTCAACCCTCGCATTGTTAAAAGTTTGTCCCAGGAACTTGTACAGTTTGCCTTCGAAGTTTGCATCTGCAGTTTCATCTACCTTAAGCAGAATAAAGCTGTTCCATTTTACATCTGTAGTGTCCAACTCCGTGTACATCGCTTTTCCCGAAGGCATATAGTCGCCATTTACCTTTACATCCTGAACAACACCCACTACCTTATGACGATCTGTTTTATCATGATTATCAAAGTACTTTCCAACAGCACTTTTGTTGCCGAAGGCCTCAGCTTTAAGTGTCTCATTGATAACGATCGGCTTCACGTTAGCCACTTTATCTTCGGGCTTGAACCAACGCCCTTCAACCATTTTCATATCTAATACCTTGTGATAATCCCTGCCGGCCACATAACGATTAACAGAATTGATCTCACGGTTATTTAGGTTCAAGTTGGTACTCATATTACTTTCAGAATACGGGAAATTTGGGCTGGTATAAGCGACCTCTTTGATCTGGGGCATCGCTTTTAAGGACTTCTCCAGATTATCATGGAACATAATAGCGGAGTCCAGATCCTTTGTCAGATGCCTGTTATCGTAAACCACCGACCATACACGTCGGTGATCAACACCAGCGGGCTTCCGGTAATTTTGAAAATAATAAACGAGAAAGGAAGATAAGGCGAAGATCACCATGAAGGAGATCAGTATTTCGGAAAGCAAGAGGAAGTTCTGCTTCCGCTTGTTCCACATGAGTTTAAAAAGATGTTTAAACATGGTTTTAGATTCAAATTGTGAGAATTATTGAGCTTTCAAAGCGCTAACGACATTTAATCTGGACATGCGCCAAGCTGGGTAGACGCCTGAGATTAGCCCAAATAGCAGACAAGCCAGCAAGCTATAGCCAATGACAATAGGGCTTAAGGATAGATGCATATTAGATATCAGATTGGCACTATTAATAAAATAGAGTGCCAGTATGGAAAGCAGCAACCCGAGGATGCCGCCGAGGATTGTTAAAATCAGGTTTTCTATAACAAATTGATAAACCAGGGTACTTGATGAAGCACCAAATGCTTTGCGAACCCCGATCTCCGAGGAGCGTTCCAGTATCCGAGTGATGTTGATGCTCACCAGGTTTATGGTCGGTAGGAGTAAAAAGAGGAACAAAAGGCCGATCAATAACCTGACCACGGTATTGGCGCCATCGTTTTCGCCGTCGCCTGCTGGACTTCGCCTGGTTAGGCTTTCAAAGAAAGAATCTGCATGTGAGTAGACTTTATCGAACTCCTTGTCCAGGGGTTTGACCTTAGCCATCATCGTTTCAAATTCCCGTTTGAGTGTCGGAACATCTTCCGCACTGCGAGCCATTAAGATAGCATTGCAGTTACCAAGCAGTGCAACCTCATTCCAATCTTGTTTAGACACTGTGTAAGGGATATACATGTCCCCAGCAAAGTTGTACAAAGTCTTCGAGACGTTTTTCACCACTCCGATGACCCTGTAGTTTATATTGTCTGCCGAAATGTACTTTCCTACAGCGGAAGTATTTGGGCCGAAATAATCATCTCTGGTTTCTTCCGAGATCACCGCTACCATACTTGCGTTTGCAATTTCCTGCGGACCATATGGTTTTCCTTCAATGAAGTCGTACTCCAGCACATTCCAGTAATCTGCATTAGTATATTTATATTCAATCACGAGTTTTTTGTTGTTCACAAAGGCATTAGATGCTTCGGCTCCAGTGGAAATGGCCATCTTCTCCAACGATTTTAACTTTGAAACATATTGATCAAGGAAATAATAGGAAACATCACTCCTATTCAACCAACCTTCTTTTGTGTTTCTCATCTCCATCATGGTGACATATAGGGAGCGTTCGCGCTTAAAATCCGGATATTCTTCATTAATGAGTTTATTTATAAATGCCGCTGCTACCGTGATCACCATCAAGGTAAAGCTGATTCCAAATAGGCTGATGAATGTGAAGAACTTTCTTCTTTTCAATACAGCGATTGCGATTTTAAAATAGTTCTTAAGCATAGCGATCATTATTGAACTTGTGAACCATCAAAAAGGCGCACGAGCCGATCTGTTTTATGCGCCATATTTTCATCATGGGTAACCATCACAATGGTAGTACCTTCATTTTTGTTAAGGTTGATAAGGATGTCCATGATTTCATTGCCCATGGCACTATCCAGATTACCCGTTGGCTCATCCGCCAGGATGATCTGCGGTTCGCCTACAATGGCTCTTGCAATGGCTACACGCTGCCGCTGTCCACCTGAAAGCTGCGTTGGAAAATGCTTAACTCTGTTGCTCAGCCCGACTTTTTCCAACGCCGCGGCAGCCAGCTTTCGCCTGCTTTGTGCAGAACTGTTGCGGTATAATAACGGGAGTTCTACATTGTCCAGCACCTGCAGGTCATTGATTAAATGGTAGCTCTGAAAAATAAAGCCAAGCTTCTCATTTCTGAAATTCGCCATCTGCTTGTCGGAGTAGCGGCTGATATCCTGATTGTCGATCCGGATCTGGCCCTTTGAAGGCTCATCCAACAAGCCCATGATATTGAGCAGCGTACTTTTACCACATCCTGAAGGGCCCATGATGGATAAGAACTCTCCTTTTTGCACGTGCAGGTTGATGCCGTTGATGGCCAGGGTTTCTACCGTATCTGTGCGGTAGACCTTTTCAATGTTTTCTAAGCGAATCATAATGTATATTTAATAATAAGTATTGATCAATAGGTAATCTTTTGATTTTTCTCGAAATCGAATAGTGATAGATAACGCAACTGGTAAAAGGCCGTCCAAAAATCACGCATGGAGGTGACGTAGTCCCTTTTAGCGCGGTCATTTTCTTGAAAGGCAATGCTGAGGTCGGTGATGCTGAGGTTTCCAAGCACATAACGCTCACTGGCGATTTTATACTTTTCTACCGCGATACGCTCGGCTTCAGCGGTGAGTTTGATCTGCTCTTTCATCATGTTGTACAGCGTAACTTCGGTGATGATCTGCTGCCGGAAGACTTGTTGATCCTGCTGCACGGAATAGGTAGTAAACTGCTCGTTAGCTTGGGCAGTCTTTGTTCGTGATTTTGAGCGGCCCCAGTCGAGCACAGGAATAGATAGTTGTATCTCTACAGATTGCTGACTCTTTGGTGAGCGATAAACATCCCAGATGTTTGTGCCCGCATTGGAGAAACCGAGGTTTGCACGAAGCGTGGCTTTAAGTCCGTTCTCTCCTTTTGCTTTAGCCACATCGCGCTTGGCTTCGGCGAGTCGTCTTACAAAGGCGATGGCATCTGATCTGTTTTCTAATGCTTCCTTCAACACTACATCGCTGGAAACATCAATGGCTGCATTTGCTGCTGGCATTGCTAAAAGAATTTTACTACTGGCATCAATACCCGCATAACTAATCAGGTTGAGCGTTGCGATTTCCACATCGCGATTGGCACTTCCTAATGCCTTCTGTGCATTAAGCACTTCCAACTGTAACTGCAGGATTTCGTTTTTGGTTATTTTTCCAAGGTCGAACTTCGTTTCTGCAATTGCCTGAATGCGCCGGGTATTCGTCAGGTTGGTTTCTGCCATGTCTACATTAGCCTGTGCAAGCAAAAGATCGAAATAGTAATCTGTTACGTTGACGGCAATTTTTTCCTGACTTTCGATGTAAGCCTGCTTGCTTTCATTGTACTTTAGGGGCTCTATTTTCTTGTCCCATTTCAGTTCATTAAACTGCAATATGGGTTGGGTATAGCCAATGCCATATGGGATACCATTGTACAACACATTGTTACGGTCAAAATCGTCAAAACGTTGTAGCTGCGTGGTGCCATAGATGGTTCCCCCAGTTGCCGCAATGCTTTGTGTAAAGTCTAGTGTAAGGGAAGAATTGTCATTGTGAACCGGCTGGAACAATATGGAACCGTTTGGCTGCTGTACCTGTACATAGGTTTTGGTGTAGCCCGGTAAGATACCGCTTAATGCGAGCTGTGGTTGGTAGTTAGACTTGAAGGTTCGCCATTCCCAAAACTTTGTCTCCTTGATGGTTGCAGCTTGCTTGGAAGCAATGGAATTCGTCTTTGCAAGCTCCACCACTTGCTGAAGGCTCAACTTCAATGTATCGTTATCCTGCTTTGCGGCGGGTTGCCATAACATGCTAAAACCGATGAATAAAAGTTTGATCATGATCTTATTGTTATTTGCTTAGGATTGGGATAGCTTGATAATGCTTGTACGCACTCATATCTGTTGTGATCACCTCGTCTCCGGCCTTCAGTCCGCTTTTAATCTCAATGTAATCGAAGTTACTCAAGCCCGTTTCTATCCTCCTGCGTTCCGCTACACCGTTTCTTAATACAAAGACATCTTGTTTACCGGAACCGTTGAATGCAGGACCATTCGCAACACGCATTACCTTTGGCCGGGTTTCCGTAATCAGGAACACGTCTACTTTCTGGTTTGGTCTGAGTGTCTTTGAAGCTTTATCATCCAATCGAAGATCAAAAGACACGATGTTATTGTTTATGGCCGGGGATATGTTGGCGATGCTCGCTTTAAGGTGGTTCTCACCAACCCGGATGATTGCCGGCATGGCGTTGTAGATTTGATCGAGCATATTGTCGGACATGCTCCCAGCTACCTTGAAGCTACTCAGATTGGCGATTCTAACCAGTGCCTCCCCCTCGTTGATGCTTGCGCCAATGTTTTTGTTTACCCAGGTGACAACACCTTCTCGTGAAGCAACGATCTCTGCACGGTCGAGCTTGCGTTTAAGTGCCTGCAGATCGCTTTGCTGAATGGCTAAGGCAATTTCCGCTTCACGAATTTCGATCTTCATGGTTTGCTGCTTGCTGCGGATTTCGTTTTCCAGCTGTTGTTTCTCCAGCTGAGCAACTTTCAAATCCAGTGCAGCTTTCTCCACATCTTCCCTGGTGCCGCCACCAGCTTTTAGCAAGCGCTGTGCAGCAGAAACATTGTCCTTCAGGTTGCTGATGCGTAGTTCCTTGATGCTGTTATTTGATTTGATATCATAGAAGCTTTTCTCGAGGGTTAGTTTGAGCTTACTGATCTCATTGGCTTTGGATTCCATTTGGAACTGCAAGCGCTCATATTCAGAATGTGTTGCGGATTTGTCCAGTCGCAAGATCGATTGTCCTTTGACCACCTTCCGGCCTGGTTCGAGCAGGACCTCCTGGATGGAAGCCTGGATTGGACTGGCAATGATCTCTTCAAATTCTGGAAGCACTTCGCCCGTTGCGCTGATTGTATTTTCTACTGCCCCAAGCTCAACTTTAGAAAGCATGATATCACTGGCGTATAAAGAGGGTTTTAGCAAGTTGCGAATCAGCCAGATGGCTAAACACAAACTCAGTATGACGGCAATAATGATTATTAATCGCCGCTTCTTTTTGCTAGCTGTTACCTCTATTTCGATACTCCGGTCCATTAGATTCTTTTTGGACAGGGTTATACAAGAGGAATACCAGTATTAACACGTTGATAATCAACTGTTTATACTTTTAATAAAATAAGAAAATGCCCGATATCGAACGTTTTGTTAGATATCGGGCATTAAAGTATGTTTTAGATATGGTTAGGATTTAATGTGTTTTATACGACTTGGCTCATAATGCAGTCCCGGAGATAACCAGTAAAGCAAGATCATACGAGAATAACGGAAATTGAATGGTGCGAAAATAAGTGATGTACCAATGATCAATCCGACATAGTACCAGATGTGCTCTTTAGTGAGTTCCAGACCGAGAATATAGGCTGCAATACATACGGCAATCATTTCCGCACAGTTCAGCGCATAACTTACGAACATGGCCACATAGAAATAACCAGGCTCACGCTCAAATTTCAATCCGCAGGCAGTGCAGATCTCCTGCATTTTTTGTCCTTTAGGGCTGTAGGTAAAGCCAGTGAAGACATCGCCGACGCGGCATCTCGGACATTTACAATTTACTAATCCAGACCATTGCGAAACTTTAGGTATGTTGTTGTTGGCTAGGTTATTTTCCATGTTGCTTGATATTTGATTTTCTAAATTTTTCAGGCGTTAAGCCTTCATGTTTTTTAAAGAACTTAATGAAATAAGAATGATCACTGAAATTAAGCTTATCTGCAATGTCAGCGATACTCAGGTCCAGGTTAATCAACAACCTTTTGGCTTCCAGAATGACCTGTTCACGGATCAACTCACCGGCAGATACCCCGATGATATCTTTGCACAAAGCATTTAAGTGATTTGGCGTGATGTAGAGTAGCTCTGCATATTCTTTAGGCAATTTCAGGGTTCGGTAATGTTCTGCAATCAGCTTCTGAAAGTTTCTGAAAATGGTTTGATTGTATGAACTTGCAGCTGCCTCAATTTTGTGGCCAGTTGAGCGTTCGGCTTTGATAAAAATCTGCAATAATAACGTGCGAACCAGATCATCTCCAAAGAGGCCCTTTACCGCACCTTCTTTGAGTATATCTTCAAAACAGGATGCTAATTCCGATGCGGTATCATCGGGAACCGTTATGACCTGCTGGTCTGCTATACCGCTGAATATGGAGAAACTTTGAAAATAACCAGCATTACTTAAAAAGGAATTGAAGTAATCTTTGGAGAAATTGATGATATAGCCTTCGGGTTCCTCATTAAAGGACCAGCTATGTACCTGTCCTGGAATCATAAAATACATACTTCCAGGTTTTACGTCAAATTGCTTGAAATCGATATGATGTTGACCGCTACCTTGAGTGAAGAATACCAGGTGGTAGAAGGAATGCCGATGAGCACTATGCAGATGCGCATGTGTTTTGGAGTAGTGTCCAAACCTACTCGCTACAATACCCGGGGTTTTGTATTCCCTGAAGTTATTGATGTCGTATATTGGTATCTCTGATCTCACATACAAAGATACCCAAAAAAATAGTGGGCTTATGGTAATAAACCCACTATAAATGGTACTTTTTACGGATTAGCCTCCGATCGGCCTGCTTAGAACTATAGCTTTCTACGTTTCTTTTCCTTTAAGATCAGGTTCAGTTCTCTACTAGTTTGGCCAGCCACAGAAGTGTTCTCCTGTGCTCTTCTGAATAGATACGGCATTACCGCCTTTATTGGACCATAAGGGACGTATTTAACCACGTTGTACTTCGCATCTGAAAGGTTGAAGCTTAAGTTATCGCTCATGCCCAGTAACTGCGAGAAGTATACATGTGGGTGGTTGTGCGGAATGTTATGCTGATCCAGCAACTGTGCTAACAATCTGCAGCTCTCTTCATTATGTGTGCCGCATACCAGACCAATTTCCTTGATGTTGGTGATGCAGTAGTTTAAACCGGCATTATAATCCTGATCTGTGGTTTTCTTATCTGGTTGGATTGGAGATCGATAGCCACGTTCTTCTGCACGCTTGCGCTCTTTTTCCATGTAGGCTCCGCGAACAAGTTTTACACCTAATAGATAGCCCATTTCTCTTGCGATAAGATGATCTGCTTTTAAGTCTGCCAGCTTATCGTGTCTGTATAGCTGATACGTGTTATAGATAATCACTTTTTCTTTGTTGAAAAGGCGCATCATGTCAATCGCCAACTCATCAATAGTCTCTTGTATCCATGATTCCTCTGCATCGACCATTACCGGCACATCTTTTTCATATGCTGTGCGGCAAATTCGCTCACAACGTGCCTTAACGCGCTCAAACTCTGCTTTTTCTGCCGGGGTTAATGATTGCTTAGCATCCAGTTTCTCCAGCAAAGCGAACCGGGCGATACCGGTTACCTTAAATACAGTAATTGGTACACGTGAATCGCCTGCAGCACGAAGAATGGTGCGGATGATCTCTTCGCAGGTAAAATCAAAAACCTCTTCCTTCTCTTCACCCTCTACAGAGTAGTCGAGAATGGTTCCAACATTCGCGATTGCAAGCTGCCCGATGGTCGATTCGCATTCTGCGATGGTTTCTCCTCCACAAAACTGCTTGAATATCGTTGCTTTGATGGCAGGCTGGATTGGTAAGCCTACATTTAAGAAGAAATTGGTGATCGGGGGACCAACCTTAGTAAGGAAATTGCTGCTGATCACCTTAAACAACAAATAGGCTGCATTCAGCTCCGCATTGCTTTTACTTCGGAAAGCGATCTCCGTATCATCAAAATTCAGTGTTCTCTTCGGGGAAATTTCCATCTATTTGTGTTTAGTTCGTGTGTGTATAATTCTAAATTGCTTCCTATTAACAAAAGCCTGCAGTTATGGTTCGTTGCCCTGCTCCGGTTTTGGAAAACGGAGGCAAAAATATGAATTCAGATGCTGCGAAAGGTAAAACCCTTTGTAATAAATTGTAAATTTGCTAAACCATGATAGAATTTAAATTAGAAGGCGAGTTTATTCCCCTTATACAATTGCTGAAAGCAACCGGACTGGTTCAAAGTGGCGGAGAAGCCCAAACTGTTGTTGAAGATGGTTTGATCAAGTATAATGGACAGGTGGATTATCGCAAACGCCTGAAAGTTAGGGTTGGCGATGTAGTTGATTTTATGGGGCAACAAATAAAGGTGATCTAATGGCAGCAATTCTAAGTAATGGGCATAGCATCTACTTTGACACCGCACTTGAACCCCTTCAGGCATTTTTAGCGGATCAGAAATACAGTAAGATTTTCGTGTTTGCGGATGGCAATACTTCTGAAGTTTGTTTACCGGTCTTCCAGGCAATGCTGGGCGAGTTCACCGGATTCGATCTCATTGAGACAGATCCGGGCGAGGAAAACAAGAACATTGATTTCTGTATCGGCATCTGGAAGACGCTGCTGGACTTTGAAGCCGATCGGAAATCACTGATGATCAATCTTGGGGGTGGCGTGATTACCGATCTTGGCGGATTCGTAGCCTCTACCTATAAGCGCGGGATCGACTTTATTAATATTCCGACATCGCTATTATCAATGGTTGACGCCTCTGTTGGGGGGAAAACAGGTATTGATGTTGATAACGTGAAAAATATGGTCGGTACTTTTAGTTTGCCGCAGGCTGTGTTTATTGAGTCTGCTTTTCTGAAAACCCTCCCTGAAAGAGAGCTGTTATCTGGATTTGCTGAAATGATCAAACACGGTTTAATCATGGATAAAGCTTACTTTGAAGCGTTGAAGTTAGTAGATTATCGTACAGTGACTGCTGAACAAATTTATCGTTCTGTAGAAATTAAACACGAGGTCGTGACAGAAGATCCATTGGAAAAGGGATTCCGCAAGATCCTGAACTTCGGGCACACCATCGGCCATGCCGTTGAGAGTTATGCTTTAAGCAACGATGAACGAACGCTTACCCATGGTGAAGCAATAGCAATTGGTATGATCTGCGAAGCTTATCTTTCTGTAAAATACTGCGGATTGTCAGAACAAGCCTTAGAAGAAATTACGACATATATCAAGGCTGTTTATCCCGCTTACTACATTAAAGAAGCAAGCTTTGATAAGATTTTAGCATTGGTCAAAACAGATAAAAAGAATGAACATGGTTTCGTGCTGTTCTCACTGTTGGCTGAAATAGGAAAATGCGAATACAACTGTAAAGTTACTGATGAAGATCTGCTAGATAGTTTGAAGTACTTCAATCAAGCTTATAAAGGTTAATTTTAATTTAATTATGTAACTGGTATTTTTAAGAACGTTATTGCGCTTAATGATGAAGCTATGGAACATACTTCTAGCTAATTATACTGAAGCGAAATATAGACCACTTCCTAAGTTTATAAATTTGGCAAAAGACTAAGGCGCAAAGCATTTACGATTAATTATTTTTTTTATTTAACCCTTGACAAATTAAATTTTGTTACTACATTTGGATATATAAGAACAAGAAATGATAATTAACAGCACATATTGGTTTGGTTACTTTTACTACTTTAGTAAGAGCCGGGACTAATATGCAATCTGATAAGATATACTGTATATAGAAGTCCCGGCCATACGCCGGGACTTTTTTTGTTTTTAGCCATTTGAAAATGAAAACGCAAATAACACAAATCATCAAATAATGAAAGCACCAAGAGTTGCCATTCAAGGTACAAAAGCCTCATTTCATGAAGCAGCAGCATTCAAATTTTTCGGTAAGGATATCGAAACTATTGAATGCGATTCTTTCAAACAAACTTGCGAAAGCATGCAACATGATGAAGCAGATTACGTAGTGATGGCCATCGAAAATTCCATCGCAGGGAGTCTGTTACCAAACTACACTTTGCTTCGGGAATATAACTTTTCAATTGCTGGTGAGGTTTATCTGCCGATTCAACTACATCTTATGGCACTGCCGGGGGTTAAATTTGAAGACATCAAGTATGTGACCTCCCATCCTATTGCGATTCGTCAATGCATAGACTTCTTCGATCAGTTCCCGCATTTGCAGGTGATTGAAAGCAGCGATACGGCGGCCTGTGCAAAAAAGATTCGCGATGAACAGTTGACGGACACCGTTGCCATCGCTAACACCTTAGCTGCTGAGCTTTATGGCTTGAATATTATTGAGCGTAGAATAGAATCTAACCGTAAGAATTTTACCAGATTCTTGATTTTAACGCGTGAAGCCTCCGAAGAAAGTCGATCTTTTAATAAAGCCTCGATCTGTTTCCAGGTTGGAAACGCGGTTGGCACACTTGCCAAGGTTTTGAACATCTTCGCCGAGGAACGGATTAACTTATCTAAGATCCAGTCCATGCCTGTTCTGG
>Ga0265798_10003728_pt1 | contig 21463 bp, 18 predicted proteins | sample P3T30metagenome_FD_192430 | JGI IMG/M metagenome (GOLD analysis project Ga0265798, IMG submission 192430) | Plant litter microbial communities from East Loma Ridge, Irvine, California - P3 T30 | ecosystem: Environmental > Terrestrial > Plant litter > Unclassified | place: USA: California... | reverse complement strand
GGGGCGTGGTCCGACAAGTCCATGGGGTGCCGCACGGTGACCGCGGTGGCAGGGCCGACCGAGCAGGGGCGGGCGCCCGAGGGCAGCGTCGAGGTCGCGGAGGGCCTGCCCACCGGCCTCCGCATCAAGGGCTGGGCCGTCGACCGCGACACGACCAAGCCGGTCGTCCTCAAGGTCGTGCTCGACGGCGTCGAGTCGCGGGTCACGGCAGACGTGTCCCGTCCGGACGTCGGGGCGGTGTACCCCGGGCTCGGCTCGGCCCACGGGTTCGACACCACGCTCGACACGACCCAGGGTCAGCACGAGGTGTGCGTGACCGCCCTGAACACGGGCGCAGGAGGCGACACGGCCCTCGGGTGCTCGCGCGTCACCGTGCCCGTCATCGACAAGGGCCGCCTGCCCGTCGGCAACCTCGAGGTCGTCCAGGTCTCCCCGGGCGTCGTGTCGGTGACCGGCTGGGCCCTCGACCCCGACACCACCGGTCCGGTCGAGATGATCTACACGGTCGGGGGCAAGCGCGTCACGGCCAAGGCGGACAAGTCCCGCCCCGACGTCGCCGCCGCGTACCCGGGATCCGGGGCCGCACACGGCTTCTCGGACTCGATCCCGGTCGGCTCCGGCACCGTGGAGGTCTGCGTCACCGCCCGCAACACGGGCACGGGAGGCGACTCGTCGCTCGGCTGCACGACGCGGACGGTCCCGCGCCTGCTGCCCACCGGCAACCTCGAGGTGCTCTCCGGCGGGGCCGGTTCCGTCACGCTGCGGGGCTGGGCCCTCCTGCCCGGCCGGACGACCACGGTGCCCGTCCACGTCTACGTCGACGGCGCGGGGTCGGCCCACGTGGCCGACAAGGCCCGCCCGGACGTCGCCGCGGCCTACCCGGGCACGGGGTCGTCCCACGGGTTCGAGATCGTCCTGCCCGCAGCCCCCGGTGCCCACGAGGTCTGCAGCTACGCGATCGACGAGCTCGAGGGCGGGTACCACCAGGCGTTCGGCTGCCGCACGGTGACCGTGCGCTGACGTCGCCGTCGCTCCCGTCGAGGGCGTCCGGGCCCACCAGCCCGGGCGCCCTCCGGCGTTCCCGGCGGCGGCCAGCCCGACGGACGGCTCGGCCGGCGCGGGCGCCTGACGGCGGTCCACTGGTCGATAGGGTGGGGACGTGAGTGAGCACCAGGGGACACGCGTGTCCGAGAACACGACGACGCAGGGTCCCCGAGCCGGGAGGCAGACGCCGTCACGCGGGCTGCCGCGCGTCGTCCGCGACTACGGGGTCCCGGCCCTCCTCGTGCTGTTCGCCCTCGTGTCGGTCATCGTGCACGTGCCCCAGAACGAGCAGATCTCGCCCATCGACGAGTTCGTCTACAGCGACTACCTCGACAAGGTCCCGACCGAGGGCGTGGTGCGTCAGGGCGAGGAGACCGGCGACTACGCACGGTCGTTGGTCAAGTGCAACGGCGTCCTGCTCTACCTCGAGCCCGACGCGGAGCAGTGCGCCACGTCGGAGCAGCTCCCCGACGGGGCCTTCCCCTTCGGGGGGCGGACGTCGGCGGACATCTACACGCCCGCCTACTTCGTCGTCACCTGGGCCGCGGCCCAGCCCCTCATCTGGCTCGGGGTGGACGACCTGCTCGACGCGGGCTCCTACGTCGGGTTCCTCTGGCTCGCCGGGGCCCTGCTGTTCCTCTACGGCGCCCTCCGCCAGATGGCGGTGCCGAGGCTCGTCGGCCTCGCTCTCGGCCTCCTCGTGGCCGCGTCGCCCGCGGCGTTCTGGTCGTCGACCTACGTCAGCACGGACGCACCGGCGATGACCTTCGGCGCTGCGGTCCTCTTCGTCGTCGTCCGCCTCCTCTCGGGACGAGGGGGAGGAGGCGCCCTGGTCGTGCTGTCCGCCCTGGCCGTCCTGTTCAAGGTGCAGAACATCGCCGTCGTCGGCATGGCCGCGCTCGTCCTGGTGGGCAGCGGGGCCGTGGGGCTGTGGGAGCGTCGCCGCGTCTCGCCCGCCCCGGCCTCGGACCCGCTCGCCTCGGACGCACCCGCGTCCGGCTCGGAGGTCCGACAGCGGTCAGCTGTGCGGTTCATCGTGGTCGGGGTCCTCTCCGCGGTGCTCGCCGTCGCCGTCCAGGTCGCGTGGACCGCGGTCAGGGCGATGATCTCCGTGGGTCCCTCGCCCGACCAGGCGACGGGTTCGCCCTTGTCCGCCAGGGCGCTCGTGCGGGAGAGCTTCAAGTTCCTCGGCGGCATCCCGCTCGACCCGACCGGTGCGGCCAACGGGGCCGCGATCTCGCTCGCGGGCTTCGTGCTCTGGGCCGTGACCCTCGGCGGGCTGATCGGTGTCGCCTTCGTGTGGCGCCCGCTGACGACGGCGTGGTCCCTCGCGTGGGCCACGATGGTCATCGCGCTCCTGCTCGGCCCCTTGCTCGTCCTGGGCGTCTCCGTGTCCGAGGGGTACTACTTCCCGTTGCCCGCACGCTACGGGCTGTCCCTGCTGCCGTCGTTCGTCCTGGCCGCCGGGGTGTTCCTGGGGTCGCGACCCGCCGCCGGACGGGTCCTCCTCGCCGTCGCGGCGCCGGTGGCCGTGCTGACGTTGTTCGGTTCCTGACCCGAGGCGCCGTCCCGGTGACCGCGCCCTAGACTGGCGTGCGGTCCACGGCCCCGTGGCCCCGTCGAGGAGGTGTCTGCGTGTCTGATCGAGTGGCCTCGTCCGCCGTCTGGTCGACGCTCGGCATGGGCGTGCAGGGGCTCTCCCGCCTCGCCTACACGGTCGTCATCGGCAGGACGATGGGCACCGAGGCCCTCGGGCACGCCAGTGCCCTCCTCAGCCTGAGCATCTTCGTCGCGCTCTTCTGGCCGACCGCGGCCGGCAACACGTCGTCGCGGTTCCTCGCGGTGGCCCTCCACGGCAGGGCGTCCGACGCCGCCGTCCGCCGGTTCCTCGGCCGCACCACCCTCGCGTCGTCCGTGCTGCTCGGGCTGATCTGCGTCCCGGTCGCCCTCGGCCTCGGCAACGACCTGGCGACAGCGGCCTCCGCGGCGTGGCTCGTCGTCGGCTACGGCCTCTACGCCTACACGAGGGGCTCCCAGCTGGGGTACCACCGTGCGCGACGCATCGCGTTCTGGGACACGCTGTCCTCGGTGGTCAGCCTCGGCCTGCTCGTGCTGGTCGCCGTGGGCGGCCTGTCGGGAGCGGTCCTGCTGCCGCTGGCGCTCGGCTACACGATCTTCGCGGTCGCGTGCTGGCCGCGCGGCAACGGGCACGGCGCGGTCTCGTCCACGGACGAGGTGCGGAGCGGCCTCCTCTCGTTCGCCTCCTGGAACGTCCTCGCCGGCCTCACGACGAACGGCCTGCTCCAGATCGCGATGCTCGCGGCGCAGGCCTACGGCACCGGTGACGAACCCGGCATCTACGCGGCCGCCTTCACCCTGGCGACGCCGGCCTCCATGCTGGGGCAGGCCGTGAGCCAGATCGTCGTGCCCGCCTTCGCGTCCCGCGGCGGGCACGGGGGGCTCCGCGACAAGGCGTCCGTGCGCTTCTTCCTGGTCTTCAGCGCGGTCACGGCCCTGGCGTTCGGCCTGGTCGTCGTGCTGGCGCCCTTCGTCCTCCCGCTGGTCTACCCGGAGCAGGGGGCCGCGGCGGTCCCCGTGCTGCAGTTCCTGATGGTCGGCGTCTTCGTCTTCACCATCGCGCTCATCCCCGCGGCGCTCCTGCTCTCGGCCGGGCGTTCCCGGGCCGTGGCCCTCGCGTCGATCGGCGGCTTCGTCGTGGGCGTCCTCGTCGTGCTGGCGACCGGGCCGACGGCGGGCGTCGTGGCCGGCAGCATCGGCTTCCTGGTCGGCTCGACCGTCAACCTCGTCGTGGTGGTCGTGACGGGCACGGTGATCCGGCCCTCCGCCCCTGACGGGTCGGCGGCGACGGTGTCAGAGAAGACGACGAGCGGCTGACCAGTAGGTGCGCATCGCCCACTGGAGCACGCCCGCGCCACGCGGGAGCGGGAAGACCTGTTGGTCGAGGTGGGCCGTGAGGAGGTGCACGAGGTCACGGTCGGGGACGGTCCTGGCGGCCTGCACCTGCCGCCGGCGGGACTCGACCCAGGCCGAGTTCTCACGCAGCCAGGTACGGGCCCGGCGCTTCTCGGCCGACCACCCCTGGGCCCGGGCGACGAGCTCCATGGCGAGGTCGAGAGCGGTGACCGGCAGCCACGTCACGGCTCGCAGGCGGGGCCCGTAGGCCGTCCGGAGGAACACCTGTCGGTTCTTCTCCAGCAGGAACATCTTGAGCGGGTTGCGGCTGAACTCGTAGTGGTGCACGACGACGGCGTCGGGCACGTAGACGACCCGCAGCCCCGCCTGCCAGGTCCGCCAGCTCAGGTCGACGTCCTCGTGGTAGGCGAAGTACTCGTCGGCGAAGCCGCCGAGCTGCGTCCACAGGGCCCGGGACAGGACCAGGCCGGCACCGGACGCGGACGCGACGTCCGCCTCCTCGGCGTGGGCCGCGGCGGGCTCGCCGAGGCCGCCGGCCCAGCTGAGCCCGACGACGTGCACCGGGTTGCCGGCGCTGTTCATCGTCGAGGGGTCGGAGGCCAGGCGGATGCTGCCGCTCGCGATGCCCACGTCGGGACGGGCGGCGACCGAGACCAGCTTGGAGAGGGCGTCGCGGCCCACCTCGGCGTCGCTGTTGACGAGGGCGAGCCATTCGCCCTCGGCGGACCGTGCTCCGTAGTTGACCCCGCCGGCGAAGCCGAGGTTGGACTCGGGCACGACGACCCGGAGGCGCGGGTCGGGGCCGAGGTCGCGCACGGCGTCCGAGGTGCACCCGTTGTCCACCAGGACGAGGTCGACGTCGACGCCGGTCGACGCGAGCACCGCGTCGACCGCGAGGCGGAGCACCGGCTCGTCGCCGAAGGCCAGCATGACGACCGAGACGCGAGGCGACGACGTCATGCCCGCGGGTCCTGGCCGGGGGTCCGCACCTCGGCCTCGAGGCGGGCGATGCGCTCGTCCTGCAGCGCGACGTTCTCGGCGAGCGTCCGCGACTTCTCCTCGAGGACGGTGAGCTCGGCGCTGTGCTGCACCGAGACGAGGAAGAGGACGACGACCCCGATGAAGAACCCCAGGTTCGTGGGCACCGAGATGCCGATGAGGCTCGCGGTGTTCGTCAGCAGCTGCGGGAAGATCGCGACCAGCAGCGCGAAGGCGCCGGCGACGATCCAGGCGAGGGCGTGGCGCTCGCGCACGCGGCGGCGCCGCAGCATCTCGAACACGACGAGGAGGACGAGCGCCGCCGACACGATGCCGAAGACGTAGGTGGTGACGGTCATGCGGCAGGGGTGGCTTCCGGGCTGAGGGCGAGGGGCGGGCGCCAGAGGGCGATGACGAGAGCGAGGCAGGCACGGCCGAGGTACACGGCCGCCTTGACGGGGTCGTGCGACGGCGTGCCGCCGGCCCGGGGCCGCATCGAGACGGGCACCTGCGTGATGCGGCACCCGGCCCTGGCGGCCAGGACGAGCGACTCGACGGTGTCGCCGAGGTACTCGGCGGGGTAGTGGTCGGCGAAGATGGCGACGGCCCGCGGGCCGGCGGCCCGGAAGCCCGACGTGGTGTCGGTCAGCGGGGTGTGCGCGATGCGGCTGACGACCGTGGCGAGCACCGTCATGGCCCAGCGCCGGGGGCCGCGGGCGTCGTAGTCGCCCTCGCCGGCGAAGCGGGCCCCGATCGCGACGTCGTTCGTCTGCAGCGCCTCGACGAGCGCGGGGACGCCGATCGGGTCGTGCTGGCCGTCCGAGTCGACCTGGACGACGTTGTCGAAGCCGTTCGACCTGGCGAACTTGAAGCCGGTGCGCATCGCGCCGCCGACGCCGAGGTTGAAGGGGAGGTCGACGACGGTCGCGCCCGCGGCACGCGCCACGGCGACGGTCGCGTCGCTCGACCCGTCGTTCACCACGAGCACGCCGACGCCGGGGAGCGTGGCGTAGACCTCGGCGATGACCCCTGCGATCGCCGCCTCCTCGTTGTAGGCGGGCATGACGACGAGCGTCTTCTCGAGGGAGACCATGCTGGGATCGTAACAGCCGGGCGTCCCGTGCCGGGGCCGTGCCACGACGGGTCGGCGGACCTCTCGCGGGCACGACCTCTAATGTGGGGGGTCGCTCTCCTGAAAGGCACAGCATGACCCCCCGCCCCCACACCGGCGCCGGCGCCCTCGTCGTCCTCCCCACCTACGACGAGGTCGAGAACCTCCCGATCATCCTCGGGCGCCTCTTCGCCGCAGTGCCCGAGGTCGACGTGCTCGTCGTCGACGACGGCAGCCCCGACGGCACGGGCGAGCTGGCGGAGCGCATGGCCGCCGACGACGATCGGATCCACGTCGAGCACCGCACCGGCAAGCTCGGACTCGGCTCGGCGTACGTGAAGGGCTTCCGGTGGGGCCTGGAGCGCGGCTACGACTTCGTCATCGAGATGGACGCCGACGGCTCGCACCCGCCGGAGGCGCTGCCCGCGATGATCGCGCAGGTCACGGGGGACGACCCCTGGACCCCGAGCCTCGCGATCGGCAGCCGGTGGGTCCCCGGCGGCTCCGTGGTCGACTGGCCCGTCTCCCGCCAGCTCCTGAGCCGCGGCGGCAACCTGTACGCGCGTCTCGCGCTCGGCCTGCGCCTCAAGGACGTCACGGCGGGCTTCCGCGTCTACACTCGCGACGCCCTCGCGGCCATGGACCTCGCGGGCATCGACTCCAAGGGGTACTGCTTCCAGGTCGACATGACCCTCAGGACGCTCGACGGCGGCGGCCGTGTGGTCGAGGTGCCGATCGAGTTCCGTGAGCGCGAGCTGGGCGAGTCCAAGATGAGCCAGGCCATCGTCGTCGAGGCCATGGCACGGGTCACGGTGTGGGGCGTGCAGCGGCGCCTGGCGACGCTGCTGGGCCGCCGACCCGGCCCCGGGTGGGTCGTCGAGCGCTGACCCGTGGGGCGCCGTCCCGTCGGGCGCTGTCCCGTCGGGCGCTGACCCGTCGGGCGCCGTCTAGCGGTCGGACGGCTCGGTCCTGGCCGGCAGGTGCGGCAGGCGCGACCGCCACGACCGTTTGCGCGCCGCGATCGTCGCGATCGCGACGAACAGCATGAGCGTCCCCTCGAAGAGCACGAAGCTCTCGGCGAGGGCGGTCACCCCGATCAGCACGAGCACGAGCGCGGGCCACACGTACGCGACGATCGGATGGCCGGAGGCGGTCGCCCAGCTCCGCACGAGGGCGAGCGCGCCCGAGACGACGAGCAGCAGCACGCCCACGAGGCCCAGCTGCAGCCACATGTCGAAGAACGCGTTGAGCGCCGTCGCGTAGGGGCGGCCGTCGGGCGCCAGCACGGTCGAGAACGGGAAGATCTCGGCCGGCCACTGGCCGACGAAGCCCCACCCGGTGATGTCGTGGACGCTCGCGAGGCTCCGGACGCGCGCCCAGAGGAGGGATCGTGCGCTGAGGTCCGACGCGCCGTCGACGCTCGCGAGCAGCGAGTCGCGCAGGGCGAAGGAGATCGCGCCGCCGACGACGACCACGACGGCCAGCACGCTCTGGAGCAGGGGGCGCCGGTGCTCGGGCGCGTTCCGCAGGGCACGGAGGGCGAGGCCGGCCACGACGAGGACCACGACCGCCAGGGCCGCCACGGGCGAGCGCGCGAACAGCAGCGTCACGGCGGCCAGCACGGCGGACGCGGCGGCGTGCGACCGGGGGACCGACCGGGTCAGGAACTCGACCACGAAGGTGACGAGGGCGAGCGCCGCCAGGAAGCCGAGGTAGTTGCGCGTGCCCGCGAGCCCCTGGATCGGCCCGCCCGACGCCAGGTCGCCCCGGATGCCGAGGAACCCGATCGGCTGGTCGATCAGCAGCCCGGCGAACACCTCGAGCGACATGGAGGCGACGAGGACGATGCGCAGCGCGTCGCCGACGGCTCGCACCACCTGGACCAGGTCCCGTCCCAGTGCCAGGTAGAGGCCGAGCGCCCCGAACCCCGCGGCGTAGGCGACGCCTCCCACGGTGACCCAGGTGTACTCGCTCCAGAGCACGCTGATCGCCATGAAGCCGAAGAGCGCGATCAGCGACACCGGCAGGATGCCGTGCCACTCGACGTGGTGCCGGCCGCCGAAGAGCGACAGGGCGGCGAGCACGAGCAGCGTCGCGAGCACGGCGACGGCGCCCGGCCAGCCCATCACCGAGCGGATGGCCTGCGTCGAGAACGCGAAGAGCACGATCGCCACCGAGAGCGCCTGCGAGAAGTGGCCGCCGGCCGAGAAGCCGACCCAGGCCGAGAGGTACCGCCGCAGGGGGTCGCGTCGTCGCGGGCCGAGCCCGTCGATCACCGGTCGCGGTCCGTCCAGCCGTAGGGGTCGCGTCGGGTCACCACGACGACGATCACGAAGATCGCCCAGCCCCACTCGACGATGAGCCTCGACTCCGTCAGGCCGTGGACGAGCAGGAGGACGAGCAGGAGCACGGGCAGCAGGTCGAGGGCGGACCACGCCGCCTCGCGCCCCACGCCGAGGACGCGGCGGTCGGTCGCCCACGACCACGCCCGCAGCAGCGCTCCCGCCACCACGAGCAGGAAGAGCACGAGACCGACCCAGCCCAGCTGGAACCACACGTCGAGGTACGCGTCGTGCGCCTGCAGGTACACGACGCCGTTGCGCTCGGCGAGGTCGATGAAGGGCTCGGAGATCGGGATCCAGTAGCTGACCCAGCCCCAGCCGACGACGGGGTGCTGCACGCCGAGGTCGAGCACCGCGGCCCAGATGTCGGTGCGGCCGGTGAGGTCGCCGCTCCGGCCCGCGAGGGCGAGCAGCGGCTGGCGCGCCAGGACGAGGAGCCCTGCCGCGACCAGGGCCAGGACGGCCGCGGCGCCGTAGACCCGGCCACGCCCCTCGACGGGCGTCGCCCGCAGCCTCGTCACGAGGAGCAGCACCAGGGCGACGGCGACGGCGCAGCCGACGGTGGTGGCCGACCGCGTGAGCAGGAGCGCGACGACGGCCGCGGCGATGCCGACCCGGCCGGCGTTCTTCGTCACCTGGCCGGCGGAGAGCTGCACGGCCGTCACCACCAGGGCCAGGAGGGCGAAGACGGCGAGGATGTTGCTGTTGCCCTGCAGCCCCTGGATGCGGCCGCCCGTGAACAGCTCGGCCCTCGACCAGAAGAACGCGTCGGGGACGCCGCCCGAGCAGTCGAGGTAGACCGGGCACACGGGCCGGCGCACGAACAGGCCGACGACGAGCTCGAAGAGCAGCGAGGCCCCGACGTGCAGTCGCAGGGCGCGGCCCAGGGCGACGACGATCGACGGCCAGGGGAGCGTGGACGTGACGGCCACGGCCCCGAGGGTCGTGGCCAGCGTCGCGACGATGCCGATCGCGGAGGCGGCCGGGTACTGCGACCAGGCCAGCGAGACGACGGCGAAGGCCAGCCAGAGCACGAGGAGGCGCGGCAGCGTGCGCACCCGCGGCGGGTGCCGCGCGACGACGACGGCCGCGGCGACCACCATGACGCCGCAGACCACGCCCCAGCCCCAGAAGCTCGTCGCGTTGCGCAGGACGTCCCCGCCCAGGAGCACGAGGAAGACGAGCGTCGCGAAGAGCGTGCGGACGCGCTCGGGAGGCGCCGGCGCGGCACGGCGAGCGGAGAGCGTCGTCGTCATGCGGACCAGGCTAGACGACGGCGCGCCCGCGCCGGGCCGGTGCTCAGACGAAGGCCGCCTGGCCGGTGATGCTCCGCCCCACGATGAGCGTGTTCATCTCGCGCGTGCCCTCGTAGCTGTAGAGGGCCTCGGCGTCGGCGAAGTGGCGTGCGACGTCGTAGTCGAGCACGATGCCGTTGCCGCCCAGCACCTCCCTGGCGTGCGCCACCGTCTCGCGCATCCGGGCCGTGGTGTAGGCCTTCGCGAGCGACGCGTGCTCGTCGCGCTGCTTCCCGTCGTCGAGCATCTGCGACACGCGGACCACCATCCCGAGCGAGGCGGTGATGTTCCCGATGCACTTGACCAGCAGGTCCTGGACGAGCTGGTGGGCGGCGATCGGCTTGCCGAACTGGACGCGCTCGCCGGCGTAGGCGAGGGCCGCCTCGTAGGCGCCGATCGAGTTGCCGACCGCCGCCCAGGCGACCTCGGCCCTGGTGAGGCGCAGCACGGACGCCGTGTCGCGGAACGAGTTCGCCTGCTGCAGACGGAGGCTCTCGGGGACCCGGACGCCGTCGAGCACGATGTCGGCGTTCTGGACGATGCGGAGGCTCTGCTTGTCCTCGATCTTGGTCGCCGTGTAGCCGGGGGTCGAGGTCGGGACGATGAACCCCTTCACCTGGCCGTCCTCGGCGCTCTTGGCCCAGATGATCGTCAGGTCGCTGAAGGTGGCGTTGCCGATCCAGCGCTTCGACCCGTTCAGCACCCAGTCGTCGCCGTCGCGCGTCGCGACCGTGCGCAGGCCCTGGGCCGAGTCCGAGCCCGAGAGCGGCTCGGTGAGGCCGAAGGCGCCGACCAGCTCGCCGCTCGCGAGACGGGGCAGCCACTCCGCGCGCTGCTCGGGGGAGCCCCCGACGCTGATCGACCCCATGGCCAGCCCGTTCTGGACGCCGACGAAGGTCGCGACCGAGGCGTCGACCCTGGCGAGCTCCAGCGCGACCCACCCGCGGAACACGGCCGAGTTCTCGAACGGACGCGTCTCCTCCCAGGGGAGGGCGAAGATGCCGAGGTCGGCGAGCCCCTTCACGATCCGGGTGGGGAACTCCGCCCGGGCCCAGTGGTCGTTGACGATCGGCTTCACCTCCGTCTCGAGGTAGTGCCGCAGGTCGGCCAGCACCGACTTCTCGCGGTCGGTGAGCAGGTCTTCGTACCCGTAGAAGTCGCTGGCGAGCGAGGTGAACGAGGTGAGGGTCGGTGTGGACATCAGGTGGCTCCGTTGCTCCGTGTCGTGGTGGCGACGACGGCGCCCGAGCGCCGCCGTCCCTGGTGAGACGCGGCGAGCCTAGGCAGGCGGGTCGTGAGCGGCAACGAGCTTGGTAGTTTTGGCCAAGGCCTCCCGGTCGGCGCGCTCGGCCCTTTGTAGAGGGGGCCCAAGCCCGGCCGCCCGGCCGCCGCGCACGCCGCCCGACGGGCACGACCCACGAGACGCTCGGAGAACCATGTTCCTCGCCATCACCAACACGCCGCGCGACTACGCGTGGGGCTCACGCACCGCGATCTCCGAGCTGCTGGGGCGCCGGCCGTCGGGGAGGCCGGAGGCCGAGCTCTGGCTGGGAGCGCACGCGGGGTCGCCGAGCATCGTCGTGGCCCCCGCGGTCGTCGACGGCGCCGACACCCTGGCCGACTGGTTCGCCGCCGAGCCGACCAGGGCCCTCGGGCGGGGCCGGACCGAGCTGCCGTTCCTGCTCAAGGTGCTCGCCGCCGACCAGCCCCTCTCGATCCAGGCGCACCCGACGCCCGAGCAGGCCGAGGAGGGCTTCGCCCGCGAGGAGGCGGCGGGAGTCCCGCTCGACGCGCCGCACCGCAACTACAAGGACCGCTTCCCCAAGCCCGAGATCATCGTCGCCCTCAGCGAGCGCTTCGACGCGCTCTGCGGCTTCCGCGACCCCGCCGAGACCCTCGCCGACATCGACGCGATCGACGCCGGGACGGGCCGCCTCGCCGCCCTCCGCGGCAGCGTGGCGGCGTCGCTCGAGTCGACGCTGGCCTGGCTCTTCGACGGCTCCGACGAGTCGCGACGGGTCGTCGGGGCGGTGGCCGACCTGGCCCGCGGGGTCGCCGACCCGAGCCCGAGCACCGCGACCGTCGTCGAGCTCGACCGCCTCTACCCGGGCGACCCCGGCGTCGTCGTGTCGCTGCTGCTCAACCGGGTGTCGCTCCGGGCCGGCGAGGCGCTGTTCCTGCCCGCGGGCAACGTCCACGCCTACCTCGGCGGGCTCGGCATCGAGCTGATGGCGCCCTCCGACAACGTGCTGCGCGGCGGCCTCACGCCGAAGCACGTCGACGTGCCCGAGCTGCTGCGGGTGCTCGAGTTCTCCCCGTTGCCCGTGCCGTGGCTCCGGCCCGTCGAGGTCGCTCGCGGCGTCGAGCGCTTCGCCCCCGAGGGCACGGGCTTCGCCCTGCTGCGGGTCGACGCAGGAGGCGCGGGTGCGGTCGTCGAGATCGGCGGGCCGAGCATCCTGCTCGTCACCGACGGCGAGGTCGACGTCAAGGGGCAGGACGGCACGATCCACCTCGCCCGGGGCGAGTCCGCCTTCGTGACCCCCGACGAGGTCCGGCTCGCGGTCAGCGGCGGCGGCCTGCTGTGGGTGGCGACGCCCGCCTGACGCGGCTCCCTCGCGACGGGGACGCGCGCGTCGCGGGCCGGCGTCGCGGGCCGGGAGGCGCCTCCTCGTCTCGCTAGGCTGACGCCATGTCATGGTTGGTCACCGGCGGTGCCGGGTACATCGGGTCCCACGTCGTCCGAGAGCTCACGGGGGCCGGCATGGACGCCGTCGTCCTCGACGACCTCTCGTCCGGCCTCGAGGCGTTCGTGCCGAGCGACGTGCCGTTCGTCCGCGCCAGCATCCTCGACCGCGACGCGGTGGCGGCGGCGATCGACGAGCACGGCGTGACCGGGGTCGTGCACGTGGCCGGCTACAAGTACGCCGGGGTGTCGGTGCAGCGCCCGCTGCACACCTACGAGCAGAACGTGACGGGCACGCAGGTGCTCCTCGGCGCGATGGCGGACGCCGGGGTCGACCGCGTCGTCTTCTCGTCGAGCGCGGCCGTGTACGGCACGCCGCCGACGGACGTCGTCACCGAGGACACCCCCAAGGCGCCGGCCTCTCCCTACGGCGAGAGCAAGCTGATCGGCGAGTGGCTGCTCCGCGACCAGGCGACGGCGGTCGGGCTCCGGCACACGAGCCTCCGCTACTTCAACGTCGTCGGCTCGGGGGCGCCCGAGCTCTTCGACGCCAGCCCCCACAACCTGTTCCCGCTCGTCTTCGACGCGCTCGCCGCGGGGCGGGCGCCGAGGATCAACGGCGACGACTACGCCACCCCCGACGGCACCTGCGTGCGCGACTACGTGCACGTGGCCGACCTCGCCGTCTCGCACGTGGCGGCCGCGCGCCGCCTGGACGCCGGCGAGCCCGTCGAGGCCGCGTACAACCTGGGCTCAGGAGGCGGGGTGTCGGTCGCGGAGATCATGGACGCCATGCGCGAGGGCACCGGGGTCGACTTCGCCCCCGAGGTCGGGCCGCGCCGCCCCGGCGACCCCGACCGCATCGTCGCCGACGGCACCCTGGCAGCCCGCGACCTCGACTGGCAGATGCGGCACACGCTGCTCGAGATGGTGACCAGCGCCTGGGAGGCGGCTCCCCGACGCTGACCCGGACGTCGCCTCCTCGGCCCTCGTCGCCGAGGCCGTCCGATCGTCCCCCGACACGCCGGGGCCTGCTTGACCCTCGATGAGGGGTGCAGGGTTTATGGGGTCCGACTTGACGTGGGCGAACTACACCGGTGTAATTGGCACATCGCAGCCGTCCAGGGCGCGAGCGACACGAGGGGAGATGTGCCATGGCGATCGACGAGAGCCGTGACGACCGAGACCTCGTCGCACCGATGAGGGCGGGTGTGCCCGACGACTGGCACGTCGACCCGGTGCTGCTCGGCGTCCCCGGCGTCCGACGCCACGGCGAGGAGGACGAGGCCCAGCTCTCCTGGCAGGTCGACTCCCTCTGCGCCCAGACCGACCCCGAGGCGTTCTTCCCCGAGAAGGGCGGCTCGACCCGAGACGCGAAGAAGATCTGCGCCTCGTGCGACGTGCGGGCCCAGTGCCTCGAGTACGCGCTGCAGAACGACGAGCGCTTCGGCATCTGGGGCGGTCTCTCCGAGCGTGAGCGCCGCAAGCTGCGCAAGCGGGCCTGATCCGCTCCTCCGACGTCTCCACGGCGCCCGTCCCCCCAGGGGCCGGGCGCCGTCGTGGGTCCGGGGTCGCGACGATCCCGACGCCGGCGCGTCATCGGCCTCTCACAGGTAGGGACGGACCGGCGCGGCGCGGCGGAGGCACGGGACGCCCGACCTAGGCTGCTCAGGTCATGCAGCCGAGAGTCACAGCGATCCTCGTCGCCCCTGGTGGAGCGACCTACCTCGACCGAACCCTCGACGCGTTGTCGCGGCAGACCCGCCCGCCGGAGTCCCTGGTCGTCGTGGACGCCGGCGGCAAGGACAGCGAGGCCGGACGGCTCTCCCTCAGCGGTGCGGCGCAGCTGACCAGCGTGCCCGCCGCCACGACGTTCGTGCAGGCCCTCGCCCAGGGCGTGCGCGTCTCGGGGCCGGGCGACTCTCCTCGTGACGGCGCCGTCGACCCGGACGAGTGGCTCTGGTTCCTCGGGCACGACAACGTGCCGGGTCCCGAGGCGCTGGACCGCCTCCTGTCCCAGGTCGAGGTGTCGCCCTCGGTCGCCGTCGCAGGGCCGAAGCTGATGCGGCTCGACGACCCGACCGTCATCGCCGAGTTCGGCGAGACGATGACCCGGTACGGCGCGTCGATGCCCCTCGTCGAGAGCCAGCTCGACCAGGGGCAGCACGACCACCACGAGGACGTCCTCGGGGTGGCGGCCGCCGGCATGCTCGTCCGACGCAGCGTCTGGACGGCCCTCGGCGGCTTCGACCCCGGTCTGCCGCACGTCGACGCCGCCCTCGACTTCTCGGTCCGCGCCCGCCTGGCGGGGCACCGCGTCGTGCTCGTCCCCGACGCGCGGGTGTCCAGCGCCGGCCAGCCGGAGGACTTCGGCCAGGCCCCCGGCGGACACGCCCGCGCCGCCCGCCTGCACCGCGCAGCCCAGCTGCACCGCCGGCTCGTCTACTCGCCCCCCGCCGCGCTCCCGCTGCACTGGCTCTCGCTCGTGCCCCTCGCCTTCGTCCGCTCCGTGTGGCACCTCCTGACCAAGAACCCCGGTGCCGTCCCCGGGGAGTTCGCCACCGCCCTGGCCGCCGCGTTCGGCGGCTCGCGCGTGCTGCCGGCGCGGAGGGCGCTCGCCCGCACCCGGACGACCAGCTGGTCGGCCGTGGAGCCGCTCCGAGCCTCGTTCAACCTGATCCGCGAGAGGCGCGTCAGCGACCGGGACGCCCTCGTCGCCCACGGGGAGGACGCGACCGACCCGCGGGCGAGCTTCATCGGCTCGGGCGGTCTCTGGGTCGTGCTGGTCGCCGCCGTGGTGGGCGTCGTGGCTTTCCTGGAGTTCCTGCCGCAGCCCGCGCTGACCGGCGGGGGCCTCCTGCCGCTCAGCACGTCGGTCCCCGAGCTCTGGGACAACGTGGGATGGGGGCGCCACGAGATCGGCACCGGGTTCGTCGGCCCGAGCGACCCGTTCACCGCGGTGCTCGCCGTCCTCGGCTCCCTCACGTTCTGGTCGCCCTCGACCGCCGTGCTCGTGCTCTGGCTCGTCGCCCTGCCGGCCTCCGCCCTCGGCGCGTGGTTCGCTGCCCGCCGGGTCACGAGCAGGTCGTGGACCCCCGCCGTCGTCGCCGCGGTCTACGCGCTCTCGTCCCCCCTCCTGTCCGGCCTGCAGTCCGGCCACATCGGCGCGGTCGTGGCGCACGTGGCGCTGCCGTTCCTGATCTGGGCGCTGATCGGGTCGGCGCGGTCGTGGGCGGCCGGGGCGACCGCCTCCCTGCTCTTCGCCGTCGTCGCCGCCTCCGCGCCGTCGCTGTGGCCCGCCCTCGTCGTGATCTGGCTCGGGTCGCTCGCCACCCGCCCCCGGGGCATCCACCGCATGCTGGCCGTCCCGTTGCCCGCGGTGGCCCTCTTCGTGCCGCTCGCCGTCGCGCAGATCTCGCGCGGCACCTGGTGGGGGCTCGTCGCCGACCCCGGCGTCCCCGCGAGGATCGAGCCCGCGTCGCCGTGGCAGCTGCTCGTCGCCTCGCCCGAGACAGGGCTCAACGGCTGGACGACCGTGCTCGCCGGGCTCGGCGTCAGCGGCTCGACCGCGGCGATCGTCGTGGCGGCGGCCTTCGTGCCCCTCGCCCTCCTCGCCGTCGCCGCGCCCTTCGTCGGCCAGGCCCGTCGAGCCGTCCCTGCCCTGTCGCTCGCCCTGCTCGGCTTCGCCACGGCGGTCGCCGCGACCCACGTCTCGATCTCGGGCGTCGGCAGCGAGACCACCTCGGTCTGGGCCGGCAGCGGGCTCAGCCTGTACCTGCTCGGTCTCGTGGGCGCCGCCTCCGTCACCCTCGACCGGCTGCCCCGCGTGGCGCCCACCGTGGGCGTCGTCGTCGCCGCCGTGAGCGTCGCCTCCGTCTTCCCGCTCGTGGTCGCCTCCTACGTCGGCACGGGCGACGTGCGCCCGAGCTCCGGCCGGATCCTCTCGGCGTACGTCACGGCCGAGGCGGAGGCCTCGCCCGAGGTGGGCACCCTGGTGCTCACCCCCCAGCCCGACGGCTCCCTGGCGGTCTCGCTGGAGCACGGCCAGGGCGCGACCCTCGACGACCAGTCCACCCTCGACGCGACCGCGCAGCGGCTCACCTCGACGAACGAGGACCTCACGGTCCTCGCCGGCAACCTCGTGAGCATCAGCGGGTTCGACCCGTCCGACGACCTCGACGAGCTCGGGGTCGGATTCGTCCTGCTCGGCGAGACGGCCGACGGGGACGACGAGGCACAGGCCCTCGAGCGCCGGGCGAGCGAGGCCCTCGACGGCACCGCGTCGTTCCAGCCCGTCGGCGAGACCACCAACGGGCTCCTCTGGCGCTGGGTCGACGCCTCGGGCGCCGCTCCGGACCGCGACGACGCCGGGCCGTTGCGTCCCGTCGTCCTGATCAGCTGGGCGCTCGTGTTCGGCTCCGCGCTGCTGCTCGCCGTGCCGACGACGCCGCGCCGCCGACGTTCCCGCGCCGGCGTCCCCGAGTCGGAGCAGCCCGCCACCACCTTCGACGAGGAGAGAGATGACTGAGCGACCGATCATCGCGCGCACCCGACGCGTCGCACTCGGCGCGGCCGGCCTCGCCGTCGCCGCCGTCGTCGTCGGCGCGGCCGGCGTGCTGCCGCTGCCGACGCTCCAGACCGTGCCCGCAGGGCAGCTCGTGACCCCCGTGGCCGTCGACCAGCAGCGCGTCTGCGCGGGAGGGCTGCTCCAGCTCTCCGACGACGAGGGCCAGCAGGCGACGACCGCCAGCTCCGTCGGGCGCGCCCAGGTCGCGTCGGCCTCGAGCTCGGGCGACGACGAGAGCACCGCCCTCGCCGGCGCGGACGGCAGCGACTCCGATCCCGTGCTGTGGACGACGCCCGTCGAGGGGGACGACGTGCCGCTGGTCGCCGCCGCCCAGAGCCAGGCCGTCTCCGAGGGCGAGCTCGTGGGCTTCGCCGCCGCGCCCTGCACGGAGCCGACGAGCTCGACCTGGCTCGTCGGGGGATCGACCGAGACCGGCCGGGTGTCGCTCGTCGTGCTGGTCAACCCCACGGACGTCAACGCGACGGTCGACCTCGGCATCGCCGCGGAGAACGGTCGTGTGCAGGGCCCCGGCATCGACGGCATCGTCGTGGCCCCCCGCAGCCAGAAGGTCGTCCCGCTCTCCGGCTTCGCGACCGGGCTCGTGTCGCCCGTCGTGCACGTCCAGAGCCGGGGCGGGCGCATCGTCGCCTCGATGCAGCAGAGCGTCGTGCGCACCCTCGACCCGGGAGGCGTGGACATCGTCAGCGGGGCTGCCTCGCCCGCCCGACAGGTCGTCGTCCCCGGCATCGTCGTCCGTGACTCGGCGGCGCTCGAGGGCGCGCTCACCGAGCCCTCCTCGGCCGACCTGCAGAGCGTCGTCCGGATCTACGTCCCCGGCGACGAGGCCGCCCAGGTCGCGGTGACGCTCTCCACGGCGGACGGCACCGGCGCGACCTTCCAGACCAGGGTCGAGGCGGGGCAGGTCACCGACGTGCCGGTCGACGGCCTCGCGGACGGCACCTGGACCGCCACCCTCCTGTCGCAGGTCCCCGTCGTGGCCGGTGCCCGCACCTCCACCGTCTCGCCCGAGGGCGCGGTCGACCTCGCCTGGGCCGCCGGCGCCCCGGCGCTCCGCGGCGACACGCTCGTGCAGGTGCCGCAGGGCGACGGCCCGACCCTCTCGGTGGCGAACCCGGGGACCGAGGCGGCCACCGCGGTCGTCGAGGTCGGCGACGACGAACAGCAGCTCACGGTGCCCGCGGGCAGCACGGTCGACGTCCCGGTGGCGGGCGGCGACGTCCTGACCCTGAGCGACGCCGACGGGCTGCGCGCGGCGGTCAGCTGGTCCGCCCCCGGCGCGATCGCGTCGTCGCCCGTCACGTCGGCGTTCCCGGCGTCGACGCCGGTGGTCGTCTACCCGTAGGTCAGCGATCGCGCCAGCGGTCGGGGGAGAGGTCCCACGGGTCCTTGCCGAGGAGGTCTCCGACCGCCTGCAGGACCCAGCCCTCGACGAGGACGCGGTGCTGCCACTCGCCGTCCACCTGTCCGTGCGACTCGGGCACGTGCGACAGGCGCTCGATCGGCAGCCGGTACACGACCACGCTGCGGGCGGCCCGGTCGACCCGCCAGCGCTCGACGCGGGACGGGTCGGGGGCGGCCGGCAGGCCCGCGACCTCGAACGTCACGTCGGCGAGGTCGTCGGGCCACAGCTCGCGCAGGTGGTCGGCGGTCTCGGCGACGAGGTCGTCGAAGAGCTCTGCCCTGGTGCGGAGGAACGGCAGGTGCGGACCCGCGGCGGAGGACCGCAGCCCGCGCCCGTGTCGGTCACGACGACGAGAGCGGTCGGTGACGCGGACTCGACGTGGCCTCGGCATCTCGCCATCGTAGTCGGGCGGTATCGTGGCGGTCCATGGACGCACGACCCTGCAGCAAGGTCGCCTGCCACGACGAGGCGGTCGCGACCCTCACCTACGTGTACGCGGACTCGATGGTGGTCGTGGGTCCGCTGAGCGACCGGGTGGAGCCGCACGGGTACGACCTGTGCGCCCGACACGCGTCGTCCCTGTCCGTCCCCCAGGGCTGGCAGGTGCTCCGCCGGGTAGTTTTGGGCCATGACCACTGAAGACACCGTCGACCTCTCCGCCTTCGTCAAGACCTACGACGTCCGCGGGCTGGTCGGGAGCCAGCTCACCGACGAGGTCGTCGAGGCGTTCGGCGCCGCGTTCGCCGACGAGGTCGGGGCGGCGGGCAGCGAGCTCGTCGTCGGGCACGACATGCGCGACTCGTCGCCGTCGTTCGCCGCCGCGTTCGCCCGCGGCGCCCAGGCGAGGGGCGCCGACGTCGTCGCCCTCGGCCTCTGCTCGACCGACGAGTCGTACTTCGCGTCCGGCTCGCTCGACGCCCCGGCGGCGATGTTCACCGCCAGCCACAACCCGGCGACGTACAACGGCATCAAGATGAGCCGTGCGGGCGCCCAGGGCATCAGCCTCGACACGGGGCTGTCCTCGATCCGCGACCGCGCCGGCCGGTACCTCGCCGACGGCGTCGAGTCCGTCGAGGCACCGGGCTCGATCCGCGAGCACGACGCGCTGCCGGGCTACGCCGCGCACCTGCGCGGGCTCGTCGACCTCTCCGGGGTCCGTCCCCTCAAGGTGGTCGTCGACGCCGGCAACGGCATGGGCGGCCTGACCGTCCCCGCCGTGCTCGGCGACGCGGCCGGGCTCCCCGGCCTGCCCCTCGAGATCGTCCCCCTGTACTTCGAGCTCGACGGCACGTTCCCGAACCACGAGGCGAACCCGCTCGAGCCGGCGAACCTCGTCGACCTCCAGGCCGCGGTCGTCGCCCACGGCGCCGACCTCGGCCTCGCCTTCGACGGCGACGCCGACCGGTGCTTCGTCGTCGACGAGAGGGGCGACGCGGTCACCCCGTCCGCCGTCGCGGCGATCGTCGCGGTCCGCGAGATCGCGCGCGTCCGGGCGGCCGAGCCCGGCGCCTCCATCTCGGTGATCCACAACCTCATCACCTCGCGCGCCGTGCCCGAGGCGATCCTCGCCTCCGGCGCGGTGCCCGTCCGCACCAGGGTGGGGCACTCGCTCATCAAGGACGAGATGCGCACGACCGGGGCGATCTTCGGCGGCGAGCACTCGGCGCACTACTACTTCCGCGACTTCTGGGGCGCCGACAACGGCATGCTGGCCGCCATGCACGTGCTGGCCGAGCTGGGCCACCAGGACGAGCCGCTGTCGACCCTCACCGACCGCTACACGCCGTACGCGGCCAGCGGCGAGATCAACTCGACCGTCACCGACGTCCCCGCGGCCTACACCCGCGTCGTCGAGGCCTTCACGGGCCGCGGCGACTTCGACGAGCTCGACGGGCTCACCGTGTCGGGGGCGTCCGCCGACGGCGGGTTCTGGTGGTTCAACGTCCGCCCGTCCAACACCGAGCCGCTGCTCCGGCTGAACGCCGAGGCGGCGACGAGGCCGGGCATGGAGTCGGTGCGCGACGAGGTCCTGGCGCTGATCAGGGAGCCGTGATGACCGACGTGCACGCCGCCTCGCAGGCCTCGCCCGGCTACGGGGCGTCCAAGCAGCAGATCGTCACCCGCCTGCGGCGTGCCGAGGGCCAGGTGCGGGGCATCCAGCGGATGGTCGAGGACGACGTCTACTGCATCGACGTCCTCACGCAGGTGAGCGCCGCCACCAAGGCGCTCGAGACCGTGGCCCTGCAGCTGCTCGAGGACCACCTCGCGCACTGCGTCGCCGAGGCGGCACGGGAGGGCGGGGCGGTGGCCGACGCGAAGATCGCGGAGGCGTCGGCGGCGATCGCCCGCCTCGTGCGGTCCTGAGCTCGGGCGCGGAGCGGCCCTCCCTCCCGAACCTGGGCGACACACGGGGCCGCGTGGGCGAGAATGGTCCCATGCCCACAGACACGACCACGCTGCCCTACAAGGTCGCCGACCTGTCCCTCGCCGAGGCCGGCCGACACCAGCTCCGCCTCGCCGAGAACGAGATGCCCGGCCTGATGGCCCTCCGCGAGGAGTTCGGCCCGACGCAGCCCCTCGCCGGTGCCCGCATCGCCGGCTCGCTGCACATGACCGTGCAGACCGCCGTGCTGATCGAGACGCTCACGGCCCTCGGCGCGCAGGTCCGCTGGGCCAGCTGCAACATCTTCTCCACGCAGGACGAGGCGGCGGCCGCGATCGTCGTCGGGCCGACCGGCACCCCCGAGCAGCCGGCGGGCGTGCCCGTCTTCGCCTGGAAGGGCGAGACGCTCGACGAGTACTGGTGGTGCACCTCCCAGATCTTCGACTGGTCGGCCGAGGCTGCCGAGGCCGGCGCCTCGTTCGCCGGCCCGAACATGATCCTCGACGACGGTGGCGACGCCACGATGCTCGTGCACAAGGGCCGCGAGTACGAGCTCGCCGGTTCCGTGCCCGACGCCGCCGCCGGCGACAGCCACGAGTGGCGGGTCATCCTCGAGGTGCTGCGCGGCTCGCTCACCGAGTCGAGCGACCGCTGGACGACCATCGGCGCCGAGCTGCAGGGCGTCACCGAAGAGACCACGACG
>Ga0265798_10003726_pt1 | contig 21465 bp, 20 predicted proteins | sample P3T30metagenome_FD_192430 | JGI IMG/M metagenome (GOLD analysis project Ga0265798, IMG submission 192430) | Plant litter microbial communities from East Loma Ridge, Irvine, California - P3 T30 | ecosystem: Environmental > Terrestrial > Plant litter > Unclassified | place: USA: California... | reverse complement strand
CTTGATGTTTTAGATGATAAACTGAGCAAAGAGGTGCCGGGTTTAGGCATTGTTTGCCTTGAGGGCGACTATTTTGATATGCTAAAGCGCGCGGCAAACCTTTCGTCAAGGCGAAAAGTAGTATTGTTTTTGGGCGGCAACATTGGTAATATGGAAGCCGCCGAAGCTGCCTCTTTTTGCCGTGAGTTAAGGCAGCACCTATCGCCCGGCGATATAGCGCTTATTGGCTTCGACCTTAAAAAGAACCCTCAAACCATACTTGATGCTTATAATGATAAAGCAGGCATAACAGCAGCTTTTAACCTTAACCTGCTTACGCGCATTAACCGTGAGCTTGGTGCCGATTTTAACGTGGCCCAATTTGCTCACTACCAAAATTATGACCCGCTTACCGGGGCTTGCCGCAGTTACATTATCAGCCTTGAAGCGCAGGATGTTGCGATAGCAAAAAATGTAATTCATTTTGATAAGGATGAGGCTGTTTACATGGAAGTATCCCAAAAATTTTCGCAGGATGATATTAAGCAGCTCGCCGCTAACTCGGGCTTTGCGATTGCTGGATCGGTATCAGATTCTAAAAGCTGGTTTACCGATTCTTTTTGGGTTGCTAAATAATTTGTATCTTACAGTATGGAAAATAATAGTACTAAAGCCAACATTGCAGGGCTACTTTTGCAGCAATACACAAACATACGCAGGCACTCTGAAACTATTTGCAAACCGCTGGAAATAGAAGATTATGTGGTTCAGCCCATAGCCGATGTTAGTCCGCCCAAATGGCACCTCGGGCACACCACTTGGTTTTTTGAAACCTTTATACTAAAGCCTAATTTTGACGGGTACAGGGAATACGACCCACAATATAATTTTGTATTTAACAGCTACTACGAGAGTGTGGGAGCAAGGGTAGTACGAACCGATCGCGGTAACCTCAGCCGCCCATCGGTTACCGATGTTTACCGATACCGCGCTTATGTAGATGAGCAAATGGAGGCTTTTTTGCAAACGGATGCGTTATCTGATAAAGTAGCTGTACTTTTGGAGCTTGGCCTTAACCATGAGCAGCAGCACCAGGAGCTTTTGTATAGCGATATAAAATACATATTGGGGCACAATCCACTTTTTCCCGTTTACAGCACAAACAATGTTTTTAATGAAAGTACCGTGCCAAATACTGACTTTATTGATGTGCAACGCGGTGTTTACCAAGTGGGTTATAGCGGCAACAGCTTTTGTTTTGATAACGAATTAGGCCGCCATAACGTTTACCTTGACGATTTTGAGATAGCTGCCAGCCCCGTTACCAATGCTGATTATTTAGCGTTTATCAACGATGGCGGTTACACCGATTTTAGGCACTGGCATTCTGAAGGGTGGGACTGGGTAAAGCAAAATGGGGCAGAGGCTCCCTTATATTGGCATTTTATTGATGGTAAATGGATGCACTATACCCTAAATGGCTTGCAGCAAGTTGACCCCAATAGCCCCGTTTGCCACATTAATTTTTACGAAGCATCTGCTTTTGCCTCCTGGAAGGGCATGCGCCTGCCTACTGAAGCCGAATGGGAAGTGGCATCGGCCTTGTTTAACTGGGGCGAACGCTGGGAGTGGACCAACAGTGCCTACCTGCCATACCCCGGCTTTAAAAAAGAGGCCGGTGCCATAGGCGAATACAATGGCAAGTTTATGGTAAATCAAATGGTGCTTAGGGGTGCCTCGGTGGCTACGCCGCCCGGCCACAGCCGCAATACGTACCGTAACTTTTTCCATCCGCGCCACCAGTGGCAGTTTACGGGCATACGCCTTGTAAAATAACCCGCTATAACTATGATTACTCTAAGTGGTGTCTCTAAAAATTATGGTACACAAAAAGCTGTAAACAATATTAGCTTACAGGCAAACGATAAAGAAATACTGGTACTCCTGGGTACAAGTGGTTGCGGCAAGACCACGACCCTTAAAATGATAAATCGGCTCATAGAGCCCGATGCCGGTACCATTCTTATAGATGGCAAAGACATAAAGAACAGTAAGCCCGAGGCACTGCGAAAAACCATTGGTTTTGTAATGCAGCACGGCGGGCTTTTTCCACACTATACCGTGGCACAAAATATTGCTGTGTTACCCGGCCTGCTTAAATGGGATGCGCAAAAGACCCAAAGCAGGACAGCCGAACTTTTAGAAAAGCTAAACCTCCCACAAAGTATCCTAATCCGGTACCCGCACGAACTTAGCGGAGGCCAGCAGCAACGTGTGGGCATTGCGAGGGCATTGGTAGCCAACACCCCTGTGTTACTAATGGATGAGCCCTTTGGCGCTTTAGATACCATTACAAAGGCAGCTATACATAACGAGTTTAAATCGCTGGACGAACTTACCAACAAAACTACCGTGCTTGTTACCCACGATGTTCAGGAAGCCTTTGAGCTGGGGCACCGCATTTGCCTTATGGATAAAGGGCAGATAGTGCAAACCGGCACTCCGGCAGAGATGCTGTACCATCCTGTTAACGATTTTGTAAAAGACTTTTTTGCCTCCAGCCGCCTGGTATTAGAATACAGAAGCGCCAACTTGCAGAACATCCTTCCGTTTTTAAAAGAAGTATTGCCTCCGGAAGTTGCCAAATCCGCGAATGTGTGGCAGACGCTTCAAATACTAAGTTCAGAGAAGCAGTATTCCGTGCACTATGATGCCGTTATTCAGGCATTTGGCCACTACAGAAAACTACAAACCGCATGACACAGGAGCAAACCTTTTGGCAATTTGTAGCCAGCCAGCAGGATAAGCTGTTCGCACAGGTAGGGCAGCATCTTGGGCTAACCTTCCTGTCACTGTTACTGGCAATAGCTGTGGGTATTCCGTTAGGTATACTTATTGCGCGCAGGCGTGGTTTAGCTACGCCCGTGCTGGGTGTTGCGGGTGTATTACAAACCGTACCGAGCATTGCGCTCTTAGGGTTTATGATACCTGCGTTTGGCATAGGTGCAACCCCGGCTATTATAGCCCTGCTCATCTATGCCTTGCTGCCCATAATACGCAATACCTACACAGGCATAACGGGTGTAAGCACTACAGTTACAGAGGCCGCCACCGCATTAGGAATGAGTAAAAGCCAGCGGTTATTTAAGGTAGAACTACCACTGGCAATGCCGGTTATAATTGCAGGCATACGCACGGCAGCGGTTATAAATGTGGGTGTTGCCACGCTTGCCTCTTTTGTAGCGGCAGGAGGGCTGGGCGAGTTTATCTTCGGCGGAATATCCCTAAACAACACTAACATGATACTGGCCGGAGCCATACCCGCGGCACTTCTTGCGGTGTTGCTTGATATGGCTATTGGTTACGTTCAAAAGTCCGGATTGCGGTCATTCCGAAAGTTGTTGTATGCAATAATTGTTATTGCTGTTGCTTTGGCCGCCTACTTTTTATGGCCATCGGGAACGGAAAATAAACTGAAGATTGGGTTTACGCCCGAATTTATGGGCCGTCAGGATGGCGACCTCGGGTTAAGGCAGGTGTATGGCATGCGGTTAAATCCGGTTGTGGTTAGCGATGCCATTATGTACAAAGCCGCACAAGAAGGCAAATTAGATGTTATAAGCGGATACTCTACCGATGGCAGGATAAAGGCATTTAACCTTGTGGTATTGCAGGATGATAAGAATATTTTTCCGCCGTACTATGCAGCTCCCATTATCAAAACTGAAACCCTTACCAGGTTCCCCGGACTTGAGCAGGCACTTAATCTTTTGGCAGGCAGGATTAACGACAGCATTATGACATCACTTAATTATAAAACCGAACTGCTACACCAAACGCCTGAGCGGGTTGCAAAAGATTTTTTAGTGGGGGCAGGGCTATATAAAGAGTCTAAAAATGGCAATAAGGGTACCGTGCGCATAGGGTCTAAAATTTTTGGCGAACAATACATTCTTGCCGAAATGTACCGCATGCTTATAGAAGGCAATACCGATTATAAAGTTGAAACCAAGACCGGCCTTGGTGGCACTAAAATATGTTTTGATGCCCTGATGAACAATGGTATAGACCTGTACCCGGAATACACCGGAACGGGGCTTTTGGTGCTCCTTACACCATCGCAAAAGGTGGTAAACGAGGTAAGCAAGGACAGTAAAAAAACGTATGACTATGTCAACGCCCGGTTTGGTAAACAATACGGACTGCAATGGCTTAAACCTATCGGATTTAATAATGCCTATGCCTTAATGATGCGCCGTGAACAGGCTGAAAAGCTGCATGTTGTTACAATATCTGATTTAAAAAAATATCTCGGTAACGAGTAAATTTATAGTTATAAAGATTGTATGGACTTTAATTTTGATGAAATAGTATCCCGAAAAAACACCAACGCCTTTAAATGGGATGCCCTTCCACCCGGCGATGTGCTGCCCATGTGGGTAGCCGATATGGATTTTAAAACCGCCCCGGCCATTACCAATGCCCTAAGCAACCGTGTTGCCCATGGCATTTTTGGCTACACACAAACGCCACCGCAGTTTTACAGCGCTATTACAAACTGGTGGCAAAAAAGGCACGGCTTTACCATACAGCAGGATTGGATAGTGCCGGTCATTGGTGTTATACCGGGCCTCTCTGCCATTGTAAGGGCGCTGACTCAAAAGGGGGATAAGGTGCTGATACAGCCACCCGTATACAATCATTTTTATATTACACTGGCAAACTGTGGCTGTGAGATTGTAGAAAATAACCTGATTTATAATGGTGCATACAGCTTAGATTTTACCGACCTGGAGGCAAAGGCATCAAGTCCTGATGTGAAACTGCTTATACTCAGCAATCCGCATAATCCGGCAGGCCGTGTGTGGACAAAAGATGAATTGCAGCAGGTTGCGGATATCTGCCTAAGGCATAACGTAATTGTAGTTTCAGATGAAATACATTCAGATCTTGTTTTTGATATAAACGCCCACATTCCGTTTGCTTCATTGGGCGAGGAGCATAGTCAAAACTCTATTACATTGGCATCGCCAACAAAAACTTTTAACCTTGCAGGGATACAGGTAGGATACCTGTTTACTCAGAACAGCATATTTAAGAAAGCCGTAAACACCATCCTTGTTATGCAGGAGATGGAAATGCTAAGCCCCTTTGCTATTGAAGCTCTTATTGCGGCCTATACGCAAGGGGAGGAGTGGCTTGAAGCACTAAAAACCTACCTGCATGATAACTATTTGTACCTTAAAGAATTTGTTACCCAAAACATACCCGGCGTTACCGTGGTGCCTTTGCAGGGAACTTACCTTGTATGGCTGGATTGTAGCGTTCTGCAAAAAACATCGGTAAGCCTGGCAGAGGAATTATTGCAAAATAACAACGTTAAAGTAAATGCAGGAACCATGTATGGGGCTGCCGGAGAGGGCTTTGTCAGGATAAATATCGCCTGCCCACGCACGCAATTAAAAGAAGGTTTAAACAGGCTAAAAGCAGGTTTATAGTCCGGTAGAGCTCATTAGCTTTTTATGAAGTATGTAGCACGATACACCTGCACCTACACCAATAATACCCATAAAGAGCCAGTTAGTGGCGTAACCCCACCCCGAGATAATTTCCATACCCACTTTTGCACTCATAATATGTGCAAGGCTAAACGTCATGGTATACAGCGCCATATACTGGCCCTCCTGCCCGCGCGGCGCACGCCCCAGTGCAAACGAGTTGGAGAACGGAAAGCTGAACATCTCTGCCACTGTAAGCAACAGCATGTTTATGGCCAGTACGCCCACCCAGTTATTTATTAAAAGCACAAAAAACGAGAGTGCCATAAGGAAAGCGCCCCACATTATAATTTGTACTTTAGGTACATTTTTGCGTTCTAAGTACCCCACAATAGGCATCTCAAGGAAAAATATCATGATACCGTTAAACGACATCAACAGCCCGGTGTGCACCTCGGTAAGGCTGTACCATTCTTTATGGTAAAGCGGCAGCGTAGTAAACAATTGAAAGAACACCATAGCGATGGTAAAACTGCTGAACAGAAACAGCATAAATACCCCATCCTTAAAAGGCGATGCCGGTGGCAGTTTTTCGATAAGGTGTGGATTTACCGGCTCCGGCTTCTTTTCTTTAACCAGAAGCCAAAATATAATGATGGCAATAATGCACGAACTGCCGTCTATCCAAAAAAGGCCTTTGTAGCCTATGCCCACAATAATGAGTCCGCCCAATGCCGGCCCGGCAGATACGCCCAGGTTAATTGCCAGCCTTATGAGCGTCATAGCACGGGTGCGGTTTTCCGGCTTCGCATAGGTGCGTATAGATACGAACATTGCCGGCCGAAACATATCTGCCACTACCATAATACAGAACATGGCAATACATAAACCTGTAAATGATGTTATTTGCTGAATCAAAAAGAACATTAACCCGCTGGTAAACAAGCTAAAGACCATGATTTTGTAAAAGCCTATTTTGTCGGATAATTTACCGCCTATCCATGAGCCTGCCATAGAGCCAAGGCCAAAGCATACCATGATCCAGCCCACCTGTCCGTAGCTAAAACCGAGGTTTTCTTTTAAATATTTAGAGAGGAACGGCAGCACCATAGTGCCCGACCTGTTTATAAAGGTAATGATGGTAAGTATCCATACCTCGCGTGAAAATCCCCTGAAATTGTTTAAATACCGGTTTATGGCCTGCTGAAACATGGCGGTTGATTGGTTTTTGTGCAAAGATAACTAATAGCCCGCCTTATAGTTATGCTGTGTAATAGTAATTGCTATTTTTGTAAGATATACTACTTTAATATTATGACAAAGATTATCACTACCCTTGCGATTTTGCTTTCGATAGTTGCACAGGCACAGGAATGCAGCCCCAATGCAGGCAAAGCAGCGCAGGACAAGCTAAACAGCGAATATGCCAACCCAATAGAATCGCCGCTTACTAAAGAAGACCTTAAAAAGTTTAAGCACCTTGACTTTTACGAACTGGATATGGATTTTTGCGTAACCGCGAAGTTGGAACGCACACCAAACGAAAAACCCTTCCAGATGGCTACCACTACAGCACGCACAGCTACATCAAAAAAATATGGTACGCTGCATTTTACACTAGAGGGTAAAGATTATAAACTGGATGTTTTTCAGGATCTCGACCTTATAAATAAAGAGGGGTTTAAAGATTACCTGTTCCTGCCCTTTACCGATGCGTCATCCGGGCATGGCAGTTATTCGGGCGGGCGCTATATAGACCTGCGCGAACCTAAAGATAATGGCAAATTGATCACCATCGACTTTAACCAATCGTACAACCCGTACTGTGCCTATAATAAAAAATATTCGTGCCCTATACCGCCGGAACAAAATTATGTAGATGTTTTTATAAGGGCAGGGGTAAAAGCCTACCACGATTAAATTCAGTTACTTAGTAAAAGCAATAGCTGCGGGCGTAAATGTTTGCAGCTATTTTTCTTTTTATTTGGTGCTTAATTGCTTTAATGGTTTGGTTATTATGTTTTTAGGTAGTTTTTTGCTTACAGAAAACTTAACATTGGCGCATCTTTTAAATGATTAAATTTGATGATGTTAATTTTACAATTATTTAATACTAACGAAAGGCTTATAGATGCTTTTCAGTAGTATTTTGTATATAATCATTAAAAATATAAATACACAACTATGAATCAGCCCCAAAAAAGCGAACAGGAAGTTACCCCGGAAACTCCTGAAACAAACGCAACCCCGGAAACTGCTACAACTGAAACCACTCCTGCTACCGAAGCTTCTAAACCGGCTCCTGCACGTACCCGCACAAGAACTGCTGCTACTACAGCTAAGGCCCCTGTTGCACCAAAAGCTCCTGCAACTAAGGCAGCTCCTGCGGCTAAAACCCCTGCAAGAAAGCCTGCTGCTCCTAAAGCAGCACCTGCTGCTGCAGAACCAACTGCACCTGTAACTGAAGCGAAAGAAGAAGCTCCGGTAACCGAAGCGCCTGCTACTGCTGAGGTTAAAGCTGACAAGAAAGACAAAAAGTCTAAAGAAAAAGATAAGGCAAAGGCTAAAGCTGTAAAAGAAAAAGACAAGAAAAAAGCCAAAGCTAAAAAGGATAAGGATAAAGAAAAGGCTAAAAAAGCTAAAGCTAAAAGGAAGGATAAAGCCAAAAAGCAAAAAGCTAAAGATAAGGCCAAAGCTAAAAAAACTGCAAAAGCTAAAAAGAAAAAACAGGCTAAAAAGAAAGCTACTAAAAAGAAAAAATAAGACTTTGTCCTGATTTTTCTGAAAAGGAAAGGTTACGGATACATTCTACAAAAACAAAACCCCAAAGCATCACAAACTTTGGGGTTTATTGTTTCCTGTTTAGAGGACAAAGTATTTGAATAACAATTATAAATCCGTAATTATTATACTGCCAGGGCAGTGGCATCTTTTTCGGTAAGTACGTTTATTAAAATAAACGATCGTTCTCCCTGGTTGCCATCTTCTAATGCCTTTAGGTTAGCAAGGGTAATGTTACCGGTAAGGTAGCCCGAATCGTGGTTGGTGTAGGCCTCTTCAATAGTATTAAAGTGCAGCTTTAACGCATCCGACTCTTCTTTTTTATGGCGAAGTAAAACTTTAAGTTCTACATCATTAGTTAGCGTAAGGTTTTCTTCCCTGTATATTTTTTTATACTCGTAACGGTAATCATAGCTCAGTGCCGAAATATCCGACAATACCGCCGATGCAGTAGGGTAAGAGCCCGCACCACGCCCCACAAAAAAGTGGGTATCGGCAAAACTGGTCTTGGTTATCATACCGTTAAACACATCGTCTACATTAAATAAACGGTCTTCGGGTGTTACAAATTTCGGGATCACAAAAGCAGATAACGTACCATCGGTACCTTTATAAGCCTGGGCAACCAGTTTAATCTTAAGGCCTTTTTCTTTCGCGTATTTTAGTTCAAGATCACCAATATTATTGATACCTATATTAAACAATTCTTCCGGCTTGGCAATGTAACCAAAGGCATGTGCCAATAGTATCAGCAATTTGTATTTGGCATCAAAACCACCCGTATCTAATATCGGGTTGCTTTCGGCAAAACCAAGATCCTGTGCCTGTTTAAGGGCTTGTTCGTAACTTAGGTTCTCGGCAAAAGTTTTGGTAAGTATGTAATTGGTGCTACCGTTTACAATACCCTCAATAGACTCCAGCAAATCGTTGTCATAATACTCTTCCAGGTTACGGATTATGGGCATACTGGCACAGGCCGCCGCCTCATACAGTAACGGAACGTTGTATTCTTTTTGCAGTTGCAGCAGCTCTGTAAAATGCTCTGCAACCATTTTTTTATTGGCAGATACCACCGCTTTACCTTTTTTAAGCGCTGCCGATACTATTTCAAAAGCCGCATCGGCATCATCAATAAGTTCTACAACCACATTAATTTCAGGGTCGTTTAGTATATTATCTTTATCAAAGGTAAAATTCTCGGCACCTATGGTGCGTTCCTTATTTTTATCCCTAACGCAAATGTTTTTAATGTTTGCCCTAAGGGCAGGTGTTTTTTGCAGTACTTCATACAGGCCATGCCCCACTACGCCAAACCCAAAGAGGCCTATATTTAAATTTTTTCTCGACATTGTAAATCTACTTAAACAGTTACAGAAGTTTTATCAGCATTGGCAGTAACAGCGGCAGCAATAGCCTGTTGTAAGTCTGCAATAAGGTCATCGGCATCCTCAAGGCCTACAGAAAGGCGGATAAGGCTATCGGTAACACCGGCTGAGTAACGTTTTTCTGCCGGGATAGATTTATGGGTCATTTCGCACGGCAGGCAGCAAAGGCTCTTAACACCGCCAAGGCTTTCGGCAAGTTTAAATAGTTTAGTGCCCGATACTATTTGAGAAGCAAGGTCTTTATCATCTATCACAAGGTCGAATGTTACAACACCACCAAAATATTTTTGCTGTTTCTTAGCAATTTCGTGGTTGTGGTGTGTAGGCAGGCCAGGGTAGTATACGTTTTTAATCAGTTTTTCTGTAAGCAGGTATTCCGCAACTTTTTGAGCGTTTTCGGCATGTTGCTTAATACGAAGGGTAAGGGTTTCTATACCGCGGATAACCAACCAGCTATCGAATGGCCCAAGTATAGCGCCCGATGCGTTTTGTATGAATTTTATCTTGTCGCCAAGTTCCTGTGTTGAGGTAACTACAAGGCCGGCAATAAGGTCGCTGTGGCCCGATATGTATTTAGTAGCACTGTGTACCACGATGTCGGCACCAAGGTCAAGCGGTTTTTGTGCAATTGGCGATGCAAATGTGTTATCCACGCAAAGCAGTATATCGTTAGCTTTTGCAATTTGTGCAATAGCCCTTATGTCAGATATTTTAAGGGTAGGGTTTGTAGGGCTCTCTATCCAGATAAGTTTTGTTTTATCGGTAACTGCGTCGGCTACGTTTTGTGCATTGGTGGTATCTACATATTTAATGCTGATGCCAAATTTTTGGTATACATGGGTAAACAAACGGAAAGCACCTCCGTAAATATCATCAACCGCAATAACTTCATCACCCGATGATAGTAGTTTAATAACAGCATCTATAGCTGCAAGTCCGCTTGCAAACGCATAACCGTTTGTACCGTTCTCTAACTGTGCAATGGTATCTTCTAATACTTTACGGGTAGGGTTGTTGCTTCGTGCATAATCGTATCCTTTGTGTACGCCCGGAGCATCCTGTACAAATGTAGATGTTTGGTAAATAGGCACCGAAATACTTCCGGTTAATGGATCGATAGGTAGGTTGTTCAGGATTCTTGTAGACTCTTGCATTTCTTTTTGTGATTTAAAATTGTTAAACTTTCATTCAGTTAAAAACTATCCTAAACCAGGCATCGGGAAATGCATAAAACAAAAAATGCCTTCCCGACAAGTCAGAAAGGCATATAATATATTTGATGTATTATAAACTTTTTCTAAACTTATCTATCCTTTGCTTTCACAAAGGTTGAATGTGGCACCTTACTCGGTTTAACGAGCAGGTTGCCAAGACGTCATAGGGTCAATTCCCTCGGTCTTTCTGGATAAGAATAATCTTTTAAAGAACTTGCAGCAAAGGTAAGCCACAATAAATTTAATTTCCAAATAAAATTTTACAATTATTTAAAATAATTTTTAAGGTGCTTTTAATCAGTTATTTAAAAAGTATAATATTTCGAATAAAAACCGTTCAGCTAACGTATATCTGCGATATTGTAATGATAACAATGGCGCAAAGAGCTAAAATAATACCCAGGTAATTTAGCTTGCTAAGCTTTTCTTTAAAGATAAATATACCTGCAACGCTACCCAAAACAATTACCCCCATATTCATGGATGCAAAAACGGTAGACGGATTTTCGGCGAAAACCTGATGCGCTTTTAGGTAAAAAAAGATGTTACCAAAGTTAAAGATACCCACAAGTGCCCCAAAGGCAAAGTTGATTGCGCTCACCTTAATCTGTTTAAAAATAACTTCATAAATCACGGCAATCAGCATTATCACTAATGCGCCCGAGAAAACCACAAACAGCGAGGTTGCAAACCCTATGGTACTGGTTAACGCTATTTCTTTAAACAAAACATCTATAGTGCCAAACCCAAACAATACAAGGGCAGGGTACAACCAGTCGTGGCCTTCTTCTTTAGTGCCTTTTTTGTAAAGTATCAGCAAAATGGCAGGAAAACCTACGGCAAGCCCGGCGAGTTTAATGGTATTAAAATCTTCCTTAAAAATAAACCAAGCGGCGAGTATCGGTATAAATAGTGATAGCCTCTGGGCGGCATCGGTGCGCACTATGCCTACGTGTTTTATAGATTGGGCAAGTAAAAGAAAGATGGATGGCAGCAGCACCATTAGCGGTACATAAACCACCCACGGTGCACCGGCGTTAAGCTGTGAAAGTTCGGTTAATAGCTGCGGACTAAAAAACAGGTAGCAAAGCAATATTGTAAAAACGTAGTTCCACATTACTATTTGTGTGGTACGGGCAGCAAATTTTCGGGTGGTTTTAAAGAGCACCCCTACTGCAACACTGCATATTATACTTAAAAGAAGATAGACCATTCTATAAAATTATGATGCAAAAATAAATTTTTTTTAACAGTTTTGTTCATTGTTATCAGGTAATCCAATAAAAAACCTGCCATTAGTAAAAAACCGCTATAAGAAACTTTACCAAACTTAAATACCCATTGCTGCATATTACTTAAATTTGGATAGTTTTACGATTTAGATTGCTACTATTATGAAAAAGATTTTACTACTCATTATACTCGTAACGTGCGGCGTTGCCAATGCACAGCAGGATGCCTGGGTATATTTTACAGATAAGCCCGGTGCAGCCTTTTACCTTGCCAATCCGCTTGAGATGCTTACCCAAAAAGCGCTTAACAGGCGTGCGGCGCAAAATATTGCTTTAGATGATAAAGATGTACCCATTAACCAGAATTATATAGATGGCGTAATCAACGCTGGGGGTATACAGGTTATGGCAAAAAGCAAATGGCTTAATGCACTGCACGTGCGCGGATCACAGTCCAACATTAGTGCGTTAACCACTTTGGACTTTGTACAAAGCATTGATTTTGCCAGCAATACCATTGCCGATGTTAACCTGAGGCCTGCTGCCCCGCATAAAATATCTGAAACGGCGAAAACAGCCGATACGCAGGCAAATTTTGCTTACGGGCAATCGTCTACACAAGTGCAAATGCTTAACGGGCACCTGTTGCACCAGGATAACTATACCGGTACCGGAATGACCATTGCCGTGTTAGATGCCGGTTTTCCGGGAGTTGATACTGCTTTTCCTTTCCAGAGGCTGCATGATAATAACCTTATTTTGGGTGGGTATAACTACGTGAACCAAAATGACAATTTTTATAGCGGGGGCGATCACGGTACAACTGTGCTCTCTACCATGGGCGGGTATGTAGAAGACCAACTGGTGGGCAGTGCCCCGGATGCTTTTTACTACCTGTTTGTTACCGAAGATGTGTTTGGCGAAAACCCTGTAGAGGAATCGTACTGGGTGGAGGCTGCCGAAGCCGCCGATAGCCTTGGTGTAGATGTTATAAATACCTCTTTAGGATATTTTGCTTATGATAATCCTAACTATAGTTACAGCTATAGCGATATGGATGGGCAAACAGCTTTTATAAGCCGTGGTATGAATGTTGCCTTTAGCCGCGGAATGATATGTGTAACATCGGCAGGTAATTCGGGCGGTACGGGCGAGCCTCATATTGCTGCCCCCGGCGATGCTCCCGGCAGTTTTACCATAGGTGCCGTTAACAATACTGAGCAAATTACAGGTTTTAGCTCTATAGGCCCGTCGTTTGATGGGCGTATTAAACCCGATGTTATGGCTATGGGGCAAAATGCTGTGATATCTACCACCGGCGGAACTATCAGTACTGCTAACGGTACCTCTTTTTCCAGCCCTATAACAGCAGGGTTGGTGGCTTGTTTTTGGCAGGCGGTGCCTAACAAGACCAATGCACAAATAGTGCAACTTATAAAAGAATCGGCCGACAGGTATAACAACCCTGATAACCAGTATGGGTACGGTGTCCCTGATTTTGCACAGGCGCTTGCTTTGCAAATTCCTAATGTAGTTAAGCCACCTTTTGTTTTATATCCTAACCCGTCTCAAAATTTGGTTAATGTTGTTTTTCCTGATGCTGCCGTGCAAAATGCTACGGTAACACTTTTTAATAATTTAGGGCAGGTAGTGTGGGAACAAATAGTTACTGCTGCAAAGCCTGACTTTTCGATTCAAAACCTTGCAGAGGGGATTTACAGTTACAGGATAACGGCTGTTAATCAAACGCAATCGGGCAGGCTGATAAAGGAGTAGATTCTGCTTTATTTTTAGATAATCATACAATTTTCAATGAACAAGATTACCCAACTTTTTAATATACAATATCCTGTTATACAGGCCGGAATGATATGGGCCAGTGGCTACAAACTGGCAAGTGCCGTTAGCAATGCGGGCGGACTTGGCATTATTGGTGCCGGCTCTATGTACCCTGATGTGCTGAGGGAGCACATACAAAAATGTAAAAAAGCTACTGATAAGCCTTTCGCGGTTAACGTGCCAATGCTGTACCCCAACATTGAGGAGATAATGCAGATTATTGTAGATGAGGGTGTGAAAATTGTGTTTACGTCGGCGGGTAATCCTAAAACGTGGACTGCCTTTTTAAAAGAAAAAGGTATTACAGTAGTGCATGTGGTTAGCAGCGTAAAGTTTGCCCTAAAGGCTCAGGAAGCAGGCGTAGATGCTGTAGTTGCTGAGGGTTTTGAAGCCGGTGGGCACAATGGCCGCGAAGAGACCACGACCTTTACCCTGATACCTATGGTAAAGGAAAAGCTTAGCGTTCCGCTTATTGCTGCGGGTGGTATTGCTACCGGCAGGGGCATGCTGGCGGCTATGGTGCTTGGTGCCGATGGCGTGCAGATAGGCAGCCGGTTTGCGGCTTCGGTAGAGTCGTCATCGCACGAAAAGTTTAAACAGGCCATTGTAAATGCACAGGATGGCGATACCCATGTTACACTAAAAGAGCTTGCCCCGGTGCGTTTGATTAAAAATAAGTTTTTTCATGATGTGGTTGCCCTGTATGCAACATCGCCCACACCGGATGACCTTAAGGCGCTCTTAGGCCGCGCACGTGCTAAAAAAGGTATGTTTGAAGGCGACCTTGAAGAAGGCGAACTCGAAATTGGCCAGATTGCCGGACTTATAAACGAAATAAAGCCCGCCGCCACTATTTTACACGAAATTATAGCCGACTTTGAAGCTGCTAAGCAGGAAGTATTGGCCTTATGAATTTAGAGTTGAAGTTGGAAATTACTCTTCTTCAACGGTTGTTAGCAATTCGCTGTTAAACATTGCGGCAGGAGATATTACCTTTTCATTTTTTGGGATATTGTTGCCATAGCGTTCTTTTAGCTTTTGCTGTACTGCCGGATGCGAAAGGTCAAATTCGCTAAGGGTTTGCAGGTGTCCAATTTCTACACCCGCGCCTTCTTTATAAATTTTCCATATCAGTTCAGAGCAATAAATCTTGTCATCGCTCCATTCAAAATACAGGTCGTAGTCTTTATCTGCAAAGGTTTTGCCTACGGCCTTCATCTTTTGAAGGGTAGCATCGGTAAGTGTTTTATCGGCATCCTTAAGGCGTTTCACAACATAATGATTGTCTTTGCCACGGGCTATCCATTGGTTTAGCGGTGTAGCTTTAACGGGCTGTACGGCTTCAAAAACAAAATAATCGTTACCCTCTTTATATATAATTCCGCAATGCGAATACTTACTTTTGGTAGCCAGTTGTATGGCCTGGCTTTGCGCCGATGTTGAGGTTTGGAAGATAAGGTCGCCATTGTGCAGTGCTGTTGTATCTACCGCCGTTGCCTGCTTGCAGCTAACCAGGCAATAAACAGCCAGTAGGAATAATGAAACTTTCATAGTGTTATTTTAGCGTGTTGATATACTCCTTATAACCACTTTTTTCATAGACATCTTTTATAGGAGTTGTGTAAATGTCTTTCCATGAATCTTTACCGTGCTTTTGTACGTAAAAGTCAACTATCCTGTAACCCAGCCAATAATTTAATGATTGTGGTGCATCCGGAAATAACCCGAACTTCTCGTTTCGCAACAGCGGATTATCGCCGCTTTCATCATTAAAAAAGGGTTGGCATTTGGTAAAGATATCCTTTTCGTGCTGCATGTACCAAGCCCAATGTGCTTTGGTCATGTTCTCAACGGCTTCTTCAGGGGTGATCTTATTATCAAAAAATACCCGTGTAAAATAGCAGGCAAAGCCTTCATCTATAGTTTGTGCCAATGCCGTATTATTAAGCGGGTCTTTTTTGCGGTGAGGCTCGTATGCCAGGTGGTTTAACTCATGCGGAATACCTTTTTCAATCGCGTACTTTATATCATAATCGGTGTTGTTAAGCTCTAAGGCAAATTGGTCGGCCTCGCAGCCACCAAACCCAATACCCTGAATGGGAGTGAACAAAATACTTATTTTTGCCGTAGGTTTGTACGGAACCAGTGTGTTGAATTTTTTGAGGTTTGTGGTAAGAAGCGAATCAAGGTTTAACGCCATGATGATGGCCGCCCTGTCGTTTAAAAACTTTTTATTTTGAGGGTAGAGGGTTTTATTCCACTGCACCATACCCTGTGCGGTATTAAATTTAGAAGCATTTTCTTCGCCAAAGATCATCCCGTAGCAATTATCCCATAATACTTTATGAGGTTTGTAAACTTTGTTAATTATGGTAAGGCTGTCGTACTTGTCATTTTGGTGGGCGAGTATCTGGTTCTTAAAGGCAAAATATACGGTTATACCGTCGGCTTTAATGCTGTCCGGCAGGTTAGTAACCTTCTCTATAAAAGTAAGTGGCTGTTGTTCGGCTTTGTTTTGGCAGGAAACCAATCCCGCTATTACTACTAATAATAATATAGTTTTATGCATCGTGTTGTTTTGCCCACAAGATATAAAAAAAGCACCTGATGTACAGGTGCTTCAAAGTATTTTAGGTTTGCTGTTTAGAACTTGTTCTCAACCTCTGCTGCTTGTAGCATCAGGTAATGCAAATCGGTATTTTTTACAAAAGGCTTAAGCAACTCGCTACCCGGGCCAAACATAGCGAGGTTAACATAATCAGCGCTATGCTCCATGCTTATCCACCCAACTGAATTATTTTTCTGCTGAATTTGGGCAAATGCCTTAAACGGAACTTTTTTGTAATTGTATAGTCCGCCCTCATCTTTATGAAGCCCGTCGTAATAGCTTAAAACGGTTTTGGCATCCTCTTCGGATAGTGTTTTGCCGTTAGCCATTTCCACCAGTTCGCGCACTTTAGCAACGGTAAAATCAGGCTTGATAGTATTTAATATCCACTCGTTAGTGTGGGTGTATTTCTGGATGCTGTCAAAATTATCATTGGCATCCTTGCCGTATATAATTCCGGGGTTAGCGTTACCGTGATCGGTAGTAATAATTACAAGCGTTTCTTTGTCTTTCTCGGCAAAATCTATGGCTACTTTAACGGCCTCATCAAAAGCTACCTGATCGTAAAGAAGAGCGCTAACATCGTTAGCATGGGCGCCCCAGTCTACCTTACCGCCTTCTATTTGCAATACAAAACCATTCTTGCTGCCTTTCATGTGGTCGATAGCTTTTTGAGCCATTTCTGCAAGGGTAGGGGTAGCGCTCTCCAACGTTGCATCATTTTTACGGTCGATGCTGTAGGGCAGGGCATCTTCGCCAAAAATGCCTAAAACAGGCTTATTGGCAGCAGATAATAACATTTCCTGCCTTGTTTTAACCACCTGCCAGCCTTTAGCTTTGTAGGTGGCATACATATCGGTTTTATCTTTGCGGGATTGCGCGTTAAAATATTTGTCACCGCCACCCATCATAATGTCAAAGCCAAGAGCAAGGTAATCCTGTGCAATGTCTTCCTGTGCGTTTCGGCTGTCGTTATTTACACAAAAACCTGCGGGAGTAGCGTGGGTAATGGGTACTGTAGTAACGCAGCCCGCCATTTTACCTGCCTTTTTAAATTTTTGCCAGATGGGCATGTGCTTTTCGCCGTTAGGGCCTATGTTGAGCACGCCGTTTTTTACACGCACACCGCCACCCCAGGATGAACTCCCTGCGGATGAATCGGTTACGATGGAACTGGCCGAAGCGGTATCCATAAGGGCATGCGTAACTTTTTGGTCTTTATACAATTGAAGCCAGTTAGAACCTTTACCGTTTTTGCGGTTAAGGTACAGGTCGGCCATGTTAAGCGTACCGGTACTCATACCATCGCTTACCATAAAAATGATGTTCTTAGCTTTTTTATTCTTGTATAGTTCGGTAGTATCTAAAATCGTGGCGCTGCTCTCAAAAGGGTTTAAAAGGCCGGCACCCAGCGTAAATAGTGACCCATTGCGGAAAAACTTTCTCCTGTTCATTAGTAATTATAGTTTGCCCAAAGTTAAAAACTATAATTGTTTTACATGTTAACGGATCATTATAAATGCTACTTAAGGCCTTAAATCTTCTTATAAGTCAAAAAATATAAGCAACAAAAAACCCGCTTATTGCTAAGCGGGTCTTTTTATGTAAGTAAGATATAAATATATTGTTTGACGAACGTTTTTTATTTAACCTGGTTTACGATAGCTTCAAAAGCTGTAGGGTGGTTAGCAGCAAGATCGGCAAGAACTTTACGGTTCAATTCGATGTTTGCAGCTTTAACTTTACCCATAAACTGAGAGTAGCTCATACCATACTGTCTTGCACCAGCGTTAATACGCATGATCCATAGAGCACGGAAGTTTCTCTTTTTTTGTTTTCTATCGCGGTAAGCATAAACCATTGCTTTTTCTACCGCATTTTTGGCTACTGTCCAAACGTTTTTACGTCTTCCAAAGAAACCTTTGGCTTGCTTCATTACCTTTTTTCTTCGGGCTCTTGAAGCTACTGAATTTACTGATCTTGGCATAATTTTAATGTGTTTTGTAGCAGGCGCTCTGCAATTTGCAAAGACTTATTGGCCATACTCCAGGGTTATAATAATTTGTTTAACCGAAACAGCGGGTTATATTAACCTTAATTGCTGTTTAACGCTCTTCTCATCTGTTGGGTGAACCAATGTAGAGTGTGTTAGAGCTAATTTACGCTTTTTAGATTTTTTAGTCAGGATGTGACTTTTAAAAGCGTGTTTTCTTTTAATCTTTCCTGAGCCAGTAACTTTAAAACGTTTCTTGGCGCTGGATTTGGTTTTCATTTTAGGCATTTTCTTCCTGTATTTAATTTAATCTTACTTACTTTTTTGTTATAAAGTTTAAATGTTGAACGTTATAAAGTTACGTTGAGCAACATCAAACTTATATTTTTTAAATATAAAAGTTATAAAGTTGAAATTAGTGGCTGCATTGCGCAACATTTAAACATTCAACTTTATAACATTAAACTTAATGTTTATGCTTTCTTTTTCTTAGGGGCAATGAACATGATCATCCTTTTACCCTCAAGAACCGGCATTGCCTCTACTTTGCCCCACTCTTCAAGATCGGTAGCAAGTTTTAGCAATAATATCTGGCCTTGCTCTTTATAGATGATAGAACGCCCTTTAAAGAATACAAAAGCTTTTAACTTAGAGCCTTCTTTAAGGAATTTCTCTGCATTTTTACGTTTAAAGTCGTAATCGTGCTCATCGGTTTGAGGGCCAAAACGAATTTCTTTAACTACAATTTGAGTAGACTTTGCCTTAAGCATCTTGTCTCTTTTCTTTTGCTCGTAAAGAAACTTCTTGTAATCCATGATTTTGCAAACAGGCGGCTCGGCATTGGGAGAGATCTCCACAAGGTCCAGCTCAAATCCTTCTGCCATTTGCAGTGCCTGCGAAGTTTTGTAAACTCCGGGCTCTACGTTTTCTCCCACAAGCCTTACTTCGGGTACGCGGATGGCATTGTTAGTCCTGTGCGCATCTTTTTTTTCTACTCGAGGCTGAAAGCCTCTGTTGTTTCTTATAGCTATGGCTTTAAAATTTTAAGTTAAACTTGAAATGTTTTTAATGTTTTGTCTATTTCTTCCTGTACAAGTACAGCAAATTCTTCAACAGTCATATTTTGGTTACTCTTACCTGCATCGCCATGACGACGTACAGAAATCGTACCGTTTTTCTCTTCTTCCTCACCCACAATAAGCATAAACGGGGTTTTTTGCACTTCGGCTTCCCTGATTTTTTTACCTATTGTTTCGTTTCGGTTATCAATTGTGGCGCGAATTTCGTGATTTTCCAGCAACTGTAAAACTTTTTTAGCATAATTTTCATATTTCTCACTAAGAGACAGTATGATAGCCTGCTCCGGCATTAGCCAAAGCGGAAAGTTTCCGGCTGTGTTTTCCAGCAAAATCGCTATAAAGCGCTCCATAGAACCAAACGGCGCACGGTGTATCATTACCGGTCGGTGCAGTTCGTTATCAGAGCCTTTGTAGGTTAGATCAAAACGTTCCGGCAGGTTATAATCTACCTGAATGGTACCCAGCTGCCATTGGCGGCCCAGGGCATCCTTAACCATAAAGTCTAACTTAGGGCCATAAAAAGCCGCTTCGCCATACTCTACAACTGTGTTAAGGCCTTTATCGCGGGCAGCGTTAATAATAGCATTCTCTGCTTTTTCCCAGTTTTCGTCAGACCCTATGTATTTATCGCGGTTTTCTTTGTCGCGAAGCGATACCTGTGCACTAAAGTTATCAAAACCAAGCGAACCAAATACATACAGTACCAAGTCGATCACCTTTTTAAACTCCTCGTCTAACTGATCCGGAGTACAAAAAATGTGCGCATCATCCTGAGTAAACCCACGAACACGTGTAAGGCCGTGCAGCTCGCCACTTTGCTCGTAACGGTAAACGGTACCAAACTCAGCATAACGCTTAGGCAGGTCTTTGTAAGACCACGGTTTGGTGTTGTATATCTCGCAGTGGTGCGGACAGTTCATTGGTTTTAGCAAAAACTCCTCGCCTTCATTAGGGGTGTGGATGGGCTGAAAACTATCAGCGCCGTATTTAGCGTAGTGGCCACTGGTAACATATAATTCTTTCTGGCCTATGTGCGGTGTAACCACCTGCTCATAACCGGCTTTCTTTTGTGCTTTTTTAAGGAACTGCTCCAGGCGGTCGCGCAGGGCGGCACCCTTAGGAAGCCATAACGGTAGGCCCTGACCCACTTTTTGCGAAAACGCAAACAAGTCGAGCTCCTTGCCCAGCTTACGGTGATCGCGGCGTTTAGCTTCTTCCAAAAGCTCCAGGTACTCAGTTAAGTCCTTTTGTTTAGGGAAGGTAATACCGTACACGCGGGTAAGCTGCTTGTTCTTTTCATCACCGCGCCAGTAAGCACCGGCAACGCTCATAACCTTCATAGCCTTAATAATGCCGGTGTTAGGTATGTGCCCACCGCGGCAAAGATCGGTAAAGGTAGCGTGGTCGCAAAAGGTAATGGTACCATCTTCAAGGTTCTCTATCAACTCTACTTTGTAGGGGTTGTTTTCGGCCTTGTACATGGCAAGTGCATCCGCCTTAGAGGCCGATCGCATGGTGAATTCATATTTTCCGCGGGCAATTTCCAGCACACGGTCTTCAATAGCTTTAAAGTCTTTATCGGTAATTACGTTGTCGCCAAAATCAACGTCGTAGTAAAAACCATTTTCTATAGCAGGGCCAATAGTTAGCTTAACGCCTGGGTACAGCTCCTGAAGTGCCTGTGCCAAAACGTGCGAGCTGCTGTGCCAAAAAGCCTTTTTGCCCTCTTTATCGTTCCAGGTAAATAGTACTAAAGCGCCGTCGGTAGTAAGTGGGGTTTTCGTTTCAACTGTGGTACCATTAAAAGATGCAGAAATTACGTTTCTTGCTAATCCTTCACTAATGCTCATGGCAACG
>Ga0265798_10003725_pt1 | contig 21465 bp, 12 predicted proteins | sample P3T30metagenome_FD_192430 | JGI IMG/M metagenome (GOLD analysis project Ga0265798, IMG submission 192430) | Plant litter microbial communities from East Loma Ridge, Irvine, California - P3 T30 | ecosystem: Environmental > Terrestrial > Plant litter > Unclassified | place: USA: California... | reverse complement strand
GCCAACCGCGAAGAGTACGAGTTCAAACTCCTGCAGGCTATCCAAGCAGGCGACCAAGCTGCAGAGTACACCGCCATGACACGCTACTTGAAATGGGAGAAGAGGACTATGGGTGTCTACAGCTTCCATCTCGTCAATGCACTTTATGAGCGAGCCACGCTCCGATTTCCCGTCGATCCTTCCATATGGGAAGACCACGTTGAGTTTCTCGTTTGGCAGGATAACCGGTCGGTAGATTTACTCAACGTTCTCGAGCGCGCGACACGCCATTGCCCATGGTCCGGGTCACTCTGGTCCCACCGGTTATTGACACTCGAAGCGGAAAACAAGCCATTCGAGGACCTTGAACTTGTCAAGCACACAGCCACTGGATCTGGACTTCTGGAGCACACTGATTTGGATGAACTCATCAAGGTCCAGCTCGCCTGGTGTGGATATCTTCGGCGAAGGGCTTTCGATGACCCCAGAGCAACGGAGGATGATGTTGATGTTGCCGAGGTCGGAATTCGATCGGCTTTGGAGTTCGTCCGAGAGGTCGGCATGAAGAAGCATGGCAGAGAATGGACGGACCGAAAGTACCGTCTTGAGCGCGCCCACATCAAGTTCTGGCTCCAACGCGGTGACATTGATCAAGCCCGGCAGATTCAGGACTCTATCACCAAGTACCAAGAGGACTCTTACGACTTCTGGTATCGCTGCTACATATTCGAGATGCTCCTGTGGGCGCCACACGCAACGAGGGGCAAGCAAAATGCAGGTCAACCGTTATTGCCGCCCACCCAGGCCACTGCCATTCTGGAACGTGGCATGAAGCGCTTACAAACGATTGATCAACCCGAGCTGCTCATCGACATGTACATTAGCCATTGCGAGCAGCACGAATCAGCGTTTAAGGTGCGTAGCGCAACGATCGAGCGACGACGAGCTGAGCGCATCGTGTCCGTCCGGAGGGAGAAAGAACGAGCACTTGCGGCCGCTGCAGCTCCGCCACAAGACACGCCAGATAGCCAAGTCGGAGACAGCTCAACGAAGCGGAAACGGGAGGACGGTGACGAGGACGCGGTATTGAAGAAGAGCAAACATGTAGAGATCTCAGAGGCTCTTGACGGGGTCAATGGTCAAGCCAGAGTCGCGAGCGAAGCACCCTCGGAAGCTCGCTCTACAGGACCGAAACGAGATCGCGAGCACACTACAGTCATCGTGAAGAAGCTACCACTCAACACTACACAGACTCGAATACGCCAGTTCTTTACCGACGCAGGCACAGTCCGCAATCTAGTACTGAAAGAGGAGAAGGATAGTCTCACGGCTGTGGTGGAGTTTGAGTCACCCGAAGAAGCCCAGTATGCTCTGAGCAAAGAGGCGAAAGGATTCGAAGGTCACAACATATCGATTGAGCGAGGCCAAAGCACGACACTATACGTCACAAACTACCCTGCGCATGCCGACGAAGCCTGGATCCGGAACCTCTTCAGTCCATTCGGAGAAATTATCGGCATTCGCTTCCCTTCACTCAAGTACGATGCGCATCGCCGGTTCTGCTACGTTCAATTTGCTTCAGCTGAACAGGCGGTCGCTGCGACACAGCTGGACGATACTGACGTTGAAGGGTTGAAGCTAATCTCAAAGATCTCCGACCCCAACGCCAAAAAGAAACGCGATGGCGCTACCTCCGAGGGTCGCGAAGTCTACATCTGGCATCTCAACTTCAAGGTCAAAGAACGAGAAGTTAAGGACGCCTTCTCCAAGTTCGGCAAGATTGAGAGGACCAAGTGCCCAACTATCAGGTCGACTGGCAACAATCGCGGTTTCTGTTATGTCGTTTACGATAACAAGGATAGCGCTGATGCAGCAGTGGCAGAAATGCATGAAAAGGAGTTTGCGGGCATGAAGATCCATGTCGAGATCGCAAAAGAGCGTCCTGACACGAAGCCAAAGGTGCAATCAACTCTCGAGAATACGGAAAACGCAGCCGCTCGCGAAGGTACTCCTGGACATAGCGACGTTGCTCATGAAGCCGCTATCAAGCCCGCATCCTTCATGGACCGATCCATTGCAATCCTCAACCTGCCTGACACTGTGCCTGACGTGCGCATCAAACCGCTTGTCGAACAGTACGGCTTCAAGAGGATCAAGCTCGAACCCCATCATGGTGGTGCGATCATTGAGTTCACAACCGTGGAAGGTGCTGGCAAGGCTCAGTTCGCGCTTGAGGGCAAAGACTTCGAGGGAAGGAAACTGCGCATCGGTACAGTCCAGGACCTTAACAAGCAAAAGGGAGAGTGGAAGGCGAGCAACAGCTTCATCCAGCCAAACCGTGTCAACCGACCTACTGCTGCTCGCGGTGGACGAGGACGAGGAAAGCCCGGTCTTGGTCGTCCAGCTATACCGAAAGGTGCTACAACAACAAACGGCGAGCCGAAGAGCAACGCAGACTTCCGCGCACAGTTCTTGAAAGAGCCTGCGAAAGAGGCAAACAAGGACAACGACAAAATGGAAGAGTAATGGCAGAGGATTGGAGTACGGTCGCATGTCAAGGCCCTACACGGGCCTGACTGGTGTTTATCAAGGCGTGGGTTTCAACGGCCGCTTACGGTTCAACTGCATACTTTGGCGTTTGAGGATTGGTTTCCCATGGATCGGAGCCGGTATGGTTGGCTTTCGATGTCCTCTTTCCTCTTGGTATGGTGCTGAGCACTGTGTATGTAGTATAATATAATGAGTGTAAACTATATCCCAGTCTGGTCGGTTTCACTGTGACGATGTCATTCCTACAAAATCGCTATGCCCTTAGACTGGACCTTCTAACCTTGCTAACATCTAGGCACAAAGCCTGACTGGTGGCTCATCCATAATACGACAGCTCCAATCCAGAGGGTGGGTGCCCGTCCGCCACCCAACCCAGCGTAGCCAATATACTACGGGCAAGATGTTTGACAACAATGGACAAGGTGCACGAATGCGTAGCGTAAGGATCGATACGCGCGAGACGCGGTCGCATGGGCTGTGATCACGATCACAAATTCAAAAGCATAGTAGTTAGGCATATCTGTTGCGTTCGAGAAGTCAAGTGGAGTTTCTTGGAATCAATAGCAAATCACAATGGAGAGGAAGTTGTGTCATGGTCGCGTCAAGCTGACATCAATTTGACCATATTTTCCAAAAAGCTTCATGCTGAGTCTGGTAAAGAGCTGATGATAAGTAGAAAAAGATGACACGCTTTTCCTGCCTCCCTTACTATGCAAGTTCCGCTGACGTCCTGTTGGACTCAACCTAGGTATGAATGAAAGATATTTTCTCGTCGTCAAGAGCTCGTTGGAGCCTGACGATCATCGTAGTCTGTTGGCCTCACGCGCCAGCTGAGAGTTTCTTCTTCCTCTCCTTCAACTTTGCTCACAATTCCTGGATTTGAGCGCGCACGTCGGCAGCGGGACCCATGCACCTTGGTCGGCCGCCCCTCGGATGATCAGCAGTGGGCTCTAATCTGACCTAGTTCTTGGTTGGCTTGGCCTCTTTTTCTGCTGTGCTGGGATCCCGAACAGCCGGCTCAGGGATCTTTTGGTTGTGATCAATCAGCCACATCTCCCAGAGAGGCGCAGCCCAGATGGAAAAGCCGGTGACTGCAGTCCACTCCCTCATGTCGGAGATAACACTTGGCGGAGGTATTACTGTGAACTTGAGTACCCTGGCTATCATGGCTGCGATGGCCTTCAAGTCGTCCAGGGAGGCTTCCTTCTCAACGTCGAAGAAGAGAGCCTCTGGGTCGGTGGTCTTGACCTCCGAGCCGTTGGGCTGTTCTCCCTCTGTGGTCTTATCCTCGGTGATCTTGATAGCCTTGGGCTCGACTATGTGAGACTGCTCGCCGCTGCTCGGAGAGCTGTAGAAGGAGGGCTCCAATTCGAAGTCGTCTTTGCCGGGAGTCTTGTTGATGTGTACACCCATCCAGACCTCTTTGCCTGTGACAGGGTCCTTGGCGACAAGCATGCGCTTAGAAGCATCACAAAAGGTGAAGTTCTTTGGATCCTCACCCGGCTGTTCACATCAGTGTTGATCCTAAGTGTGACGTGTTGGGTGCATCTTACGTGGTAGTCCCTCGAATCTATGTAGCAAGCGGTCATCTTCTTTTCGATGTTCGGTATCTTGTTGGCTCTTCTTGTTGGCTTTTCTTGTAGGCTCTTCTTGTTGGCTTTTCTTGCTGGCTTTTCTGGTTGGCTTCTCTGGTTGGCTGTTTCTTATTGTGTTGGAATTTTTTTTGGTAAATAGTAATGATGGAGATAAGTAAGAATCGACGAAAGATATTGTTGCGATAGTGTAGGAAGGATGGAGCTGAAAATAGCACGAGGCTTTATGTATCACGATGCAAGGGTTCCAGGTGAGAGAAACGACGTATGTTGCACTGACTTTCCATGTGGACAGGTAATAGAAGCCTTCTTCCAGAGTAAAAGTCTAGATAACTAGGAAAATCCCCTGTTACCTACAGTTACTAGTAAGGTGTAGGTTGTAACAGACGCGAGCTTGTTTAAATCCGTAATAGTAGTACCTGCTTTGGCGATGCTTGCGCCTAGGAAGAGATGCGAGACGCTTTCGGGAATTTGGTAGCTGTGATATGTTGTGAGCGTAAAACCACTGGGTGGCGACTGAACGTGAGACAACCTTGGGAAGCTTACCGCGCAATCGAGGATGGCACGTGATTGTGACTGCGCACTCGTGAGCAATAGCCCCCGGGGCCGTTCCTGCCCGACTTCTGACAAAAAGATGCAGTCTTACGCATCGCCATACTCGTCGCACCTTTCTGCGTACTTTACACCCGACGGATGCGGATCATATGGCGTGACTGTGGGAGCCTCGAGCCTGTGCATAGCCACTCACTCACTTCGCCCGTGGCGAGAGATGCGCATCTGACCGCCGATTGAGTCAGAAATGCTCTGGTTGTGATGAGCATGAGCCCTGGTAAATGACGTAGGCTGTTCGTTACTAGCATCACAGAAGCTACGTACAATGGGCAGTAAAGAGATCTTGAGCGAGTGACAATTTCATTGTTCGTATCGAGATCGTGCTAGCAATTGAACAGCAGTCCAAAGATCTCCGACGCGTTGAGATGGAGCTAATGATTGCATCTCCAATCTCGAGTGCCCGTGGTCGGAATCAAGTGGCGGGGGCAGCAGCGCCAACAACGGTCTTGCCAGACATGGTTTCGAGACGCTTGAACCCTCCATGCTGCTTCACACCCTCCTGCAGCTCGACCATCCTCTTCTGATCGCCAGTAGGGTCGTCAGCTTCCTCCTCCAAACCCCAAGCCAAGTACTCGTTCGTGTAGTTGGGCTTGAAGCTGTCGTCCAACACACCGAGCCTCTTGCCGTAGCGAGTAACCTTCTCCCAGTCACGCTGCACGTTCTGAAGGTCAGGACTGAAGTACGCAAAGCTACGCTCAAAGATCTTGCGGTTAGTAGGCGTGTTCATAGCCGACTTGAAGTTGCAGAACTCCTCCCATGCCTGATCGGGACACGAGAGGACGAAGTCAGTCGCACGCTTGCATGCGCGAAGGAAGGCGCGGACTTTCTCGGGGTTCTGCTTGATGAAAGCGTTGTTGCCGATGTAGAGGATGCTGCAGAAGCAGCAGCAGCCGAGTTGAGCGAGCTCATCGATGCGCAGCATCTTCACTTCGCCACGCGAGCGGTTCTGGCTCACGAGCCACTCTTCAAGCTCGACCATCTGCACGTTTTCGAGACCGATGCCGGCGTCGATTTCACCAGTGATGATGGAACGGGTCACGTTCATGCCAACACGGACGGCCTGGTAGTCGTCAGGCGACATGCCGTAATGCGCAGTGAGTTCGTCGAGCTGGATCTTGCCAAACTCGCCGACGTAGCCGATTTTCTTTCCCTTGAGGGTGGTGAAGTCGGGAGTGATACCGGACGATGTCAAGTACACGACACCAGTGAAGGGCTCATTGAGGAGTGAGCCAACGGACTGGACCGGGAAGCCACGAGCGGCGGCGGCGAGCGTATGAATCATCGCCTTGAAACCGAGATCAACCTTGCTAGATCCAATGATCTCAGTGACGTCCTAGTATGATAAGCTCATGTGGTAAAACGGTGAGTATCGACCATACACTGGGGTCATTGGGCTCAAGAAGAGCGACTTTGATGCCTTCATCCTTGAAGTATCCTTTGCTCTGGGCAAGGTAGAGGGGAGCGTGGTATGGCGTAGCGTGCCTGTTCACCGTCAGCATACACCTTGTTCAATCAAGATGCAAAGCGCACCAGTTGGTCAAGAAGGTGATCTTATCAGTCGACATCTTGACTTGGGTGCAGAAGCTGAGCTAGTCAGTACGCCAACATAATGGAGAAGGGGTCATCATGAAGCAGCAATAGTCCTTCGCGCTGGAATTATCCAGATCAAGTTTGAACGGTATGATCTCAGAACAAGCCATCAACGACCAGAACCTAGGGACGGATCTGATCCGCTGATGACTTGAACACCCGCCATGCTTTGCTTCTGATGGTTGAGATGGGTACCTGATGATGCCATGCTGGGCACCTGTTACTTGACCGAGATGCAATTCTGGTGTGCGAAGAGCGAGGCCGAATAGGCTTCGCTTTGCTGGTTCGATGATAGCATCGTACCAAAGTGGGTTGTATTGGGTTGGTGAAAGCTGGATAGGTGCGATTGGAAAACGTTGAGGAGCAGTTGAGGACGCAGCTTGAGGCCACGGCTAGAACCGGATACTTATACTTTACGTCTCATACTGTCGACTGAGGTCATGTATGGATAAATTGCTCACTGTAGGTGCATGTGTTGGGACATGGTGGGGCAATGAGGGGTACACTTCCCTCGTGGGTCAAAACACATCACTGAACCACAAGACGCGTCTCACCATGCAGACGGGATGTCTTTCAGCAATCATCATTCGTTTAGATTCAAGTACGGATTGTCCGTAAGCCGTGGCTCTGATTTGGGTGGGCGATCTAGGTTTGCTGAACCACGTCCTTGGGAACTCACACGATGATCTTGTCTTCTTTCAGCGAACGGATTACTTCATTGAGATAGCTGCGTCGCGCCAAAGCCAAACAAGTAAGAAGAGATATTCGTCTACTGCTGCAATTCCGTGGGCTGATACTTTACGTGTCATCAAAGCAACTGCCAATGACACACACTATGACCAAAACGTCCACTCCGAATGTCGGTAATATGAATAATCGAGAGTATCTCGCAGATGCAAAGATCCGTGGGATGCCATCGAGATTACATCGCTACCATCCTTTCTTGCAGCCACCCGTTCAAGCCCTGCCACATCGAACTATCCATGTCTTTATCCCCCAACCTCTTGCAGAAGTGCCTCAAAGCCTCGCATCTCTGCTTGATCCAATCTCTCTTCTCCTCTTCGCGGCCACCGTGCAGCTCTCCAGCAATGGCATGTGCTACCTTTGCTTCGCATACTGGACACAGATATGGCGGTTGTCTTACATCTTCCTTCATGCTGCCTGTGCCCTGCATATTACATGCATAGTATACACAATGGTCGAGCGCGAAACAATGTCCTAGCTCATGTGACACTGTACGCGCGAGGCGTGAGAACCAAAGCGCCTGGACTTCTTGCACCGATGATGTAGGCTTATATGCTGTCGCAGCCTGGGTAGCCGCTTTCATCGCCCCACCCTTGCTTAGTTCTTTTTCTTTCTTCGTCGCAGGTGTTGCCTTTACATCCTCTACAGCACATAATTCACCGACAAAGGTTTTGCAATGACTCCACGGCCACATGTGGCTTCGATCGATCTCCTCTCCTTTTCGCTCATCCAGTATTGGGTTATAACGCGCAGTCTGCACGACAGCCACTCTGCTGCCTCCATACGCCCTGCCACAGCAGAAGTCGTCATCTTCGGACTCGTAAATGTCGTGGTCGACTAGAAGTACCATTGCATAAGCGTCGTCGGGAAGGATTGAAATGGTTGCATCGAGGATGTCGTCTAGATTCAGTTGAGCAGGGAAAGCGGTGTCTGGCGCAGGGCGGACGCGGATTCTGGTACAATGATCTCCATGTGATAGACCGATGTACTTCGGCAGAGCGGCACTTCGACAGCCCTTGGCGGACTTGGTATTGGAGCCCCATGATGTCCAGGTCAATGGCGTGGGGAAGAGGCGAACAGGCATATCGTGATAAAATGCGGTGAGATAGTCGACGAAGTGAACCGCAGATGGAGGAGATGGTCCAACTTTACCCTCGCTTTTGACTTCATCGTAACCGGTTGGTACTACCCAGTGCCTCATGAAGTCCGCTTTGAATCTGATCCCAGGCACTTGCACCACATACAACTTATTCGTTCTTGGCGCCGATGATAGTTTGTTCCTACACTCCTCGTTCAGCCATTCCTTCGTACTTTGTGGTGAAGAATCTGGGTCATAGTTGAGCTCGTCGTGAGGGAGGACTAAAGGAGCGGGAAATGTCCCAATGGGATGATCCTTGACACTCTTCGGCGCTCCTCCAGATGTCGTTTCGGCTGCTGCGCGTGCTGCCGCATCTGGTTGTTCATATCCAGCTAGTTCTGCGAAGGGCGAGGGATTTAGTTGTAAAATGGTGTGCTTGCATGCCATAGCGAGTGTCAGTACAAAAGGAGGCGAGAAGAATGAGAGGGAAGAGGGGGAAGGGAGTAGGATAAGGACTGCTGCCTAAATGATGGCTGCTTGTCTTGGACGCTAGGCAAATCCCCGCGATTCATGTCTACACCTTGCTTTATCCTGCCTCCCGCCTTCCATTCCCTGTGTTTCTTCGGCCGTTGATTCACCATAGCGGATCGTTCCTTCCCCAGTATAGCAGACTTCCTCCGATAGCCAAGCTGTTGAAGATGCCAACGTAGTGGCCCGCGATCTTGTCCTTCGCCCCATACGCGCTGACAATCACCGTGTCCGCGACGGTTGCGACTAATCCCGCCATGACCGCAACTCCCAAGCTCCTCCTGTCTCGCAGTACCAGACCAAAGACTGCCAACAGGACGCCGTTCTGAACGTTGCGCGCTGCTATCGCTGCAACCAGGGCTTTCTTGGTCTTCTGATCCTCGTCGTAGGTACTTTCGGTATTGCTGGATCGTTTCGCAGATGCGGGTGATGTGTCGGACTCGGCTGAGATGGGCAGACCGTAGCCATCAGCGAAGAAGGAGGGGTTGCGTAGACCTATTATTCCGAAAGGGACGATTTCGAGGGTTGCGATGAAGAGCGCGAGGCATTCCGCTGGCGGAGGTAGGTGGTGGAAGAGGTTGCGGGCTTGAGTTGTCATGGTGGCGGATTGGTTTGACCGTCAGGATGATCTCGGAAAGAGTTGCAGCGCTGCAAGGCTTGAGAAATGGGACGAGACATGGTGAAGTCTTATAGAATCAGTTGCTATCGATGCAGGAGAGATGTAGGTGTATGTAGACTTCCTTGAGCTCCCATTGGCTGATAACTTCGGACTTCGGCTGCGGGGATCGCAGGGCTGTCGCGTCGACGCGTCTTCCGCCCCATCGTTTCGCGCCTCATAACTTCTACAACATGTGAACACCACTGTGAAGAGTAATGCGTGATTACTACTTCGATTCCCCCGATAAAGTCCCGCGATGAAGGCTTTCTGGCATGCGTCATAGTGAAGACACGTCTCCAGTGAACCACGCCCCGGGCGATACCGGCTTCTCCTCCACACCCAGCGAGCGCGCTGCAATGCCGAATGAAGGGGGAAGATGCTTTCACGAGAAAGGAAGCGTGAATGAGAATAGAGCCCACCTGGAAAGAGATGGAGAGTGAAGATCGACTACCGTCAACTCTGGACTTGGAGTGCACAGGGAAACAGTGTCGTTGAGGCATCATGGCTGAGTGCATACCGGGAGGCGTATATGTGCTATCACTCCTTCACTCGGTGGGAATGAGTGGGTATATTGGCTCGCAGTAGCGACTATCTTGGGATTGGATGAGGTTACTTCCTTGGAGCGGATAGGCACATGGGAAACTCGTCTATCCGCGGTCTCGTCCTATCAGAGGTTCGTCATCTCAAATATCAGCGCACGTAAACGCATCGCTACCATAATTTGCCTGAGATTGTGAAAGGCTTTAGAAGCGGTACAATGCTTGTTTGCATGTGCGGTGAAACTAGGTTCAGCTTTTGACAGCTCGACTGCGCCTGCTTTCTGTCGAATTTTCCCTCGTGTGGCGCTCTTTCCTTCCAAGGTTGTCTTCACTCGACCCTCAACACCACGGAAAGCTTGGAATCGCCTCGCACACTTCCGCCTTCACACGCACCTCTCAATTCTGCTAGCCGCTCCCTCCCCAGTACATAATCCGCCCTCCCTCACCTTTCTTCTTACTCTCTCCACACTCGCTCCTCAACTGCGCAGCTACAACTCTTGCGTCCCGAAGCCCCGACCGCCAAAATTTTCTGTCGACCTTGCGCGACTTGAGCCTTCCCTAGGCGATCTGTGTCTATCAAGCGAGCTTCGCCCTCACCTCCGCCTCCCACACCTCACGAACCGCGGCCCAACGCCCGACCCCTACCTCACTCGTCGAGCGATCGCATAAGATGGCGACGGCTCCTTCCTTCTGGGCTGCTGGCGGCAGCAAGATCAAGTCCGCCGAGTCTCCCAACCCGAAGATCGCAGAGGCGCCGCCCAAGGCCAAACCAGACCCTCATCAGAAGAAGGGTCTCGTACTGAAGGGCATGACCAACGGCCAGGCTACCAATGGCGCATCGAACGGTCTTTACCCAAAGGCCGCTACTGGCAAGAAGACCAACTGGGCCGACGAGGACGATGACGATAACACCTTCATCGCCGAGTTCATGAGCCAAGATCCCAAGATCGCCACCCTCGAGACCACCGTGGCCCTCAAGGAGGAGCGCGTCAAGGAGTTGGACGCGCTGGTCGAAACTAAGACGCTTCGCATCGCGGAGCTGGAAGGCGCAGTTCAAGACAAGGACGCCCACATTGACTATCTCGAGATAGAGATTCAAAAGAAAGATGTCGAGATTGAGAAGCTCAAGCAGGTGAATGGTGACCAGCTCACTTACAACCAGGAGCTTCTGCGCCTGGCTGGAGAGAAAGACACCCAGATCAAGAATCTGAAGGCTGAGCTTGAAGAGAAGGTTTCGGCAATTGATAACCTCGAGCAAGCAAAGAAGGCTGCAACCATTAGTAGCCTCGAGCAGGAGTCGGCCGCACTCGTCCCCGTTCCCACAAACGACGAGGTGACCACCGAGGATGCACCCAAGGACGGAGTCTTAGAGAGCACAAAGTCTAATGGCCCCGACATCATTACCGAGACGAAGACGAATGCTGAGAAGACCGCATCTGTGGCTTCAGACTCAGATAGCTTCGAGATCATCGATCCTCCCATGACTGAGGAGGTCAAGAACGAAAAGCCTGCGATCGTCGTAACTGAGCAGTCCAAGGAAACCGGAACGGCGAAGAACACCAGCGGCCCATCGCTCGTCACATCCTCATTCCCCAATTTTGTGACGAAGGAGACCCTGAAGGTCGTTCCTCCGGCTCCAAAGCCCAAGACCCTGACCTTTGGCATTGACATGTCCAAGTACGGGAAGAAGCCGGCCCCGTCTGCTGCTGCAAAGACCCCACCCACATCGTCGCCCGCTGCCGAACTGAACGGCCATACCACACCCTGGGGACACTCGTCTAGGCAGGCGCGTGACAAGACCGGTGCTATGCCGGAACTCAACCCTTCGGCTGACATTCGTCACATGCCACACGGGCAGCGCGTCGTCTTCGGTAACGGCCCTGAAGTCATCGTCAAGCTTGGAGAGGTGAAGCTGGCTAGTATTCCTAAGTACGTCCTGATGCAGTGCTCAGGCAAGGCTCACAAGTACTTTACCGCGAATCCTGACGCGACTTCTTGGGTTCTGCCCGCCGGTTCGATGGACGCTGATGCTGCGACCGCACATCTGAAGTGGATGGACGAGATGACCTATCAGAGCAGGGTCTACTCTGTCCGCCTCCAGACTGAGACGGTATATGACAAGAAAAACTTGCATATCTGCCGCGCTGCCCGCGTTCTTGGTTTGAATAACACCTACGTGGCGCAGTTTACCAAGCAGTTCTGCGACCGCATCCGTGCTCAGGATGTGTCCTTCGAGTTCATGGACCTTCTTTGCCAGTTGGCGTACCCTGAAAACGACCCGGTCTTTGACTGCATGGTCCACAACCTTGTCAATCAGAAGAAGGTTGGAAACGCCAAGGGCGCAGCCGATTTGGAGAAGCTGATGGCCAAGCATCAGTCCCTGAAGGAGAAGGTAGAGAAGATTGAGAAGCGCATCGGAGGTCGACCACGCAAGACCTGGAACTCGCCCGAGGGTAGTGCTCGTGGTGGAAGCAACGACCGCAGCGGCAGCAAAGGTGGAAACCGTGGCAAGTCAGCACCGCGCAACCCGCCTATCGCACCAGCGCCTGGAAACAAGCCCGTTACTCCGGCGCCTGGTGACGCGTTGTTCACCACTCTCCACTAGGTCCGCCTAGTGACATGACGCGGTGTACGGGAGGGAGGGATGGAGTGCATCGTGGAAAAAAGATGGATGATTAACGACTTCAGCGACGCGAGCGCATTCCAATGCGTTCAAGCGAGCGAGAGTACTGTATGCTCTGTAGTGCTTTGCATTTACAGCGAAAAAGGGTATATAGAGCGAAAGCTTGATTCATTGATAAGGCAGTATAGGATGTCTGGGTGTATTTTCAGCGCCATCAACGAATGTCAGGTAGTTATAGTTGGTAATGTCATCGATGGACACAAACATCTTTCATACGTGATCATAATCGTGCAGCAAACTCGTGAATATGTCTTGTCGGAAGTTGTTTGTCTCTTTGATTCCATCGTCGTAGCCGAGTGTATGTTCTAACATCTACATTCTACACCCTTCCGACTGACACAAAGATACTTGACGCCCTTGTATGGCGTAACGCCACTGCCCAAACCTTTGCTCTTCTTCTGGTCTACATTCAAACTCTCCACTTTGATCCCACTCGGCAGCCAACCTTTGACGGAGAAGCTAATGGTTGCACAGCTCGGCATGAGAACTTTGTTTGCTTGTTTGATCTTCGCATCACTATCCGGCTTGGGTGCGCTGGACGACGAAGCCGCAGGTAAAGAGACTTGTGTACCCTGATCATCATCGTAATCGTATGTCGATGTCGCGAACGATACAGGTCCTCCGGCGTCCAAGGCGTCCTCCGCGGATGGGTCATCCTGTCCAATTACAGTCCCGCGTAATGTAGCCGTAGCACCGACCCCTCCTCCGCGGTCTTGCGACATGAGATTGCTTATCTCGCGACTGCTAATCCGCCATTCTATTGCCCTGTCGCCGGGCGCGTAGCCTGCATCTCCTGTTCCGCGAGCGACGCGTAGATCCGCGACGTTCCTGACGGACGCTGGAAGTGGGATGTGAATGGTCATTTCTTCGATCGCAGGGGCGGACGTGGTTCCTGTCGAGGAGGATACGCGTCCCAGGCTAGCTTTCGCAGCGCTGGGTTGGGAGGGCTTGTTTCCGCTGAATCGTGGGTTGAGTTGGAGTTTGACTTCGAAGTCTGTGCCGGTCGGGCCGAGGGAGGGGTGGACGGATACTGTAGCTGGTATGTTTAGCTTTGGACTTGAAGTCTTTGCGTTCTTCTCTGTGGAGAAGGCGTCCAGTGCTGCAGAGCCCAGCAGGTCCACTTCGTACCCAGCGAGCACGAAGCGACCGTCTGGCGGTACGAACGAGAGTTCACCTGGCCTCGCTTTCCACTGGTTGAGTCTGACGCAGGGATGGAAGACAGGGAGTGAGACCGCATTCTGTATGCCGCCCCCGCATCCCAAGTGTAGTATGAGATCAGGTATTCCAGAGACCTTGGCCGTGAAAGCGATCGTGCCGTTGGCCATGGCGGCTAGAGGGCGACCCGATGGTGATAAGGTGACCTCTAGTGTTTCCACGATATCCACATACATCTCGTTGCTCGTATGCCTGACGTTCGCTCTTCTCCACGGCACCGGTGAGCCTGTCTGACTCGAGGTCGGTGATGGTCCCAGGCGTGGGCTTGCTCTTCCACCGCCTAGACCAAATGCTCCGGTAGCAGAGGGCGCGAGGGAGCTCGGTGTCGAAGAAGGCAGTCCCACTCCTCCCAGTAGACTCTTGAGTAGATTCGGCGCCTCGACGACATCTCTCAGCGCGTTCGGTTCTGTGTTCGCGATGATTCCGCCATCCACCATCTCGCTGAGTAGTTGCGCGACGACATCGTAGTTTCCCTCGATCTTGCTCGCCAGCAGTGGTGACCCTAGGAAGTCTTCGAGTACGTCGGTCAGGCGGTGGAGGAAGGTGAGGACGGCGAGGGGATCGGTGTCTGCTGATGCCGGGCACAGGAACAGAAGCTGGTCCTGTATTATGCTGTATAGCAGTGTCGGCGGGTTGGTGTTGGGCAGATATATCAGCGGCGGCCGGGGGGCGGGATGCGCGAGATAGAGAGGCAGGAGAACGGAGGATGGAGGCGGGCGGTTGAGGTATGTGTGTTCGAGGAGTGGAGTGCTAAGGATGTTAGAGAGGAATGACGTGATCGCTGGAACAGATGAGTCTTACTTGTGCTCATCAAAGATGTAGAGAGCTTCGATTGCGCTCATGGTGGGAAATGTCAGCTGCGAGCCATGCGCGTGGGAAGACGTGAGGTCCGCGTCGTGGGGCAGTTTGGGCGGGGAGCTGCCGGAGCTAGAAAGATCCCTGCATGGCTAGCATGTCATGCAGACTTCTGGTCGCAAGATCTTTACACGATAGAGCCAGCGTGTTGCATCTGAGTTAGTTGCTGGGTTGTCTGTCTAGCGTCGCGATAATGGCGCTGCCACCTCCTTCCGCTCCGACCTTCAAAGAGGCTCTCAAGAATGACAGAGCGGAATTTGAAGATTGCACTCCATGTCGCGTAGTCGGTATTGTACTCTAGAACACACTGTATCTACCTCAGTACTGACATAGTTGTTAGGAAGCGCTACATTTCTGGGCCTCGGCGCCTTCACGTACGTCTCGGGCCATTCACAGATCAAAGCCAACGAAGCCGCGATACGAGCCAGCAAAAGCATGTTCGGAATGCGGAGTAGGGGAATGGCAATAACAGGAACAAGCGCCGTCATGGTGGGCCTGGGGTTATATCGGTGGTTTGCATAATGGGAGGGATACAAGGAGACGCTTGAAGGTCACAAGCCTGGAACGTATACCTAGGTATTGTAGGTGGAAAGACTTGAGTACAAACTTGGGCATGCATCGGCGTTTGGGAATCACATCTTCACGAACGAGATGAGTCACTGCATATGGCATACAACAGTTGAGGACATGTAATGATGGTATTAACACCCTCCAAAAAAAACGCTATCTACTTCCACCCCCGAATGATGTCCCACCCCGTAGAAAATGCGAAAAGGTATATAGCCTCCGAAATCAATAACACCACAGAATGCGTCTAGTAAGCCTCCCCCAATGCGTATGAAAAATGATCCACTAGCCCTGTGCGCCGTCTGGGTATGATGCAAGTAGTCGTGATTCGTCGAACAGTCGTTCGTGTCATTGCCTGGAGTTCGATGACAGGCCCTCAGGCTTCGAGCTGCGGTGCTATGACATGCGTCCGCGCTTGGATCCTCCGCCGGATGAGCCGTCTCGCCGGTCGTTGAAGCCATCGACATTGAAGAAGTCGTTCATGAGTCGTCTCTTCTGCCCTGCACCGTTGCCTAGTTGGAAGAGGTTCTGGGCGGCGGATCGTTGGAGGTTTCGGGTAGACGAGCGGTTTGTGGGGCGGCGAGAAGCAGGGAAAGCGCGGCGGGCAGCAGCTGACATGTCGGCGGCAGCGGTCTCGTTTGGCGATTCAGACGGGAGAGCTTGGGCTGCAGAGAACTCGAAGATGTGGTGTAGTGGCGACATGTCGGCCTCGGTCGTAGAAGCTTCCATCTGGAGGGGCGGCGCAGAGTCAGAGCGTGTGTCCGTAATCGTTGTGGGTGCCAGCGTGCGTGAGTCGTCTATGCCGTGGGTTCGGTCCATGATGGGTGATGAGCTTCTGGCGCGGTTGTGGTCGAGGTATTCGTCGTCGCTGTCGCTGCTCGTCTGCTTGGGCAAGCTCCCGTCTAGTCGTTCCGTGGCCCACTGCCGTATTCGCCAGCCCTCGCCGTCGCCCACACCAATATTTTCCTTGTCCAGGAAGGTGAGCAGCTCATCGAGAGCCTCCTGGTAGCCGTCGGTACGGGCCCTGTCGATGTCGGCAAGCGCGGACTTGTACAGGTGCGTCACGTTGAGGGCAGCGGTGCGGAAGGACTGGTGCACGTCGTGCTGCCCTCTTGTCTTGGGCAGCGACTTGTTGAGGCTGCGCATCGAGTCCATGGTGGTTGTCTGAGCTGTTGGCGGCAGGTGCGGTCCTGTCAAATCTTTGTCGGGCTCCACTGCGTTGTGGCCGGTGTTCGGCACCCGTGGGCGATGCAACCGTGATGGGGAGCGAAGTGGAAGAAAAAAAGTAGATGAAGCCGATAAGGTGAACGACAGTGCTGTTCACTCGGAAGAAGCGTGGCTTCTCGTCGCTCGCTGGGTTGAGGTCGTGCGCTGCTCCTGGACTCGCGGGGTTGACGCTATCACGGGCTCTTAGCTCCGGGCTAGGCCCTGACAGCATGTGCCACCCTTCACCCGTCCCCGTCAACATCCTTGATTCACAGCCCAGCGTCCAGTCAGCATGCCATCATGACTTCACACCTAGAACGCCTTCCTGTCGAACTGTTCGAGCTCGTTGCTGCCACTCTAAATCTCTCGTCTCACAAAAGCCTTCGTCTTGCATCCAAGAGATGTCGCTTCCTCACCCATTCTGTATTTGTAGAACGCGCTTTCTCCCGGCTAAAGACTACTCTTGGACCACCCTCTCTCAACCGTCTCATCAACGTTGCGCAGTCGCCTCATTTCCGTGGTTCTGTCAAAGTCCTACAGATCCAGCTCCTGACATCAGCGGAGTATAGTGTCCTCGCTGCTATTAGCCGTGTCGGCAGGTTTCCGCCACCCAAACGATTTCCCAGGGTACCTGGCATCCAAGACAAAGATATCAAGGACGAAGCACCCACATTCACGTATGTCGTGGAAAGCGAGTATCCAACCCGCTTGTACGATGGCCTTGTTCGAGCATTGCGAGACTTCACCAACCTGACGGCCGTTCACTTCCATCCGAGGGGATCCCAGCTCGCGGAATCCAGCAGTCTTCTTTCCGCAACTGATCGCCTATTTCGTAGTAGATGCTTTCAGGTTGTCGTGGACGCCATCGTTAACAGCGAGGTCCGTCTGAACGAGTTTCGTATGGCCAAGTGCAAGCGTGGGACTGCGCTGCATAAGGAGGCTATCCTACCATTCTCAGCCCTCCAAATACCTACGCAATCTCTGAGGACACTACACTATCGCTTCTCGCACCTCAAAGTTCTCACTCTCTCTGCCTTGTCTAGAAACGATGACCTCTCTCGCACACCTGGTTGGCAGAATGGGGTCGGAAATATCATTGCCACTGCACCAAAGTTGAAAAGCTTCACGATGAGTCTAGATCGGACTAACTATGCCGCAGCCATCGTTCACCACATGGTTGCTTCTTGCGCTTGCCTTAAGCTAGAAGTACTCCAGCTCATGTTTTGCGCATTGCATGGAAACGACCTAGTCGCTATTATTAGGAGTCAGTCTACGACATTGCGACGAGCTGTATTCTCTGACCTTCGCCTTGTGACTGGCACTTGGTCGTCAGTATTACACGCTCTAAAGGAATGTGGGAATCTCGAACATCTGCGCTTCAGCTCGCACTCGGGGGCAGAGCATCCAGTTCGACGTCTGGACGTGGCCCGAGGACATCGTACAATGACCGATATGGTGGATGAGTTCATCGCGGTCTTCGATACTACAGCAGGTGCTTCTAACTCACAAGAAAGTGGCTTCGTTGACCCTCATCATCACGCTGGTCTGTCATTGGCCAGAGCCAGTACCACAGTACCAAGTGAATGAGAGACTCACCCACGATTACCAAACTACACCACTCTGCTCTTGCGTTGTCGTTAATCAACGCCCATTCGGCTCACTACTATCACAGTCCATCTGAGTGATCTTCTGGTTTCCACCCATCTCGACGCAACACGACTTGATACACTCCTCAACCGTATCGGTCACGCTGAAAATGACACCGATGTCCCAACTCTCGAAGGCAGACGTCCGCCTATTTTTGCGACAGCTCCAGGCCAATTCTGCCGACGTGACCAAGTGGGAACCCATGATGCGCCTTTCCCTGCTGCGCGGTGGGCTCATTGATTTTACAATTTATGGCCGCCGTGTAGCATCAGCGCCTCGTCTTGCTTTGATGGCTGTATCTCAGAGCGCTCTTGCACCCCTCGCCAAGCATCCTTGCGCACCAGCAATCAACTTCAAATTCGACGTACCCGCTGTACAGCTGCGAGGTGGAAATGGCCAGGCAAAACTCGTCTCCGGGAAGGGCAAGATGCGCGAAGCTCAGATCAAGATCCATGAAGCTGCTCTTATTGCGATCTCACAGTGGCTTACCACCCTGTGCACACCCGCACTGATGCCTCTTGCCGGAGCAAGCTTCTCGATCGAGACGTGCATCCGCTTCATCTGCGTTCACACTCTACACGCACCAGAGTGTGTTCAGCACCTGACTGACAAGTTCATTACAAACGCCGGTAAGCTTGCGCTGAGCTCGCAGCAGGTTACAGAGCTTGTCAGTCGTGCCGCGGCGACAACGACCAATTGCTCATGGGGCTTGCGGAGAAGTTGATTGGGAAGAAGCTCGACGGCCAGCTCGCTCCTAAGCAACTGAGCATGTTCTTGTGCAAGGCAGGCAACGAATTACTGAAGAAGAAGGTCGAGACCCTGGAGAAAGAGATGGGCCTCACGACTGAAGGGACGGGTTCGAAGGCGGCATTGCAGTCCTGGACTGAGGGGTTTCCTCCCTCATCCCCCACAGCGGCAATCCGTTCCGCAGGTCGGATTCATGAGATCAAAAACCATGAGATCATCGAGATCGACACAGACATAATGGAAGTGGATGCAGACGGGTGGCAAGTACCCCCTCGTGCGAAAGAGGAAGCGGCAGCGTCGAAGAGGCAAAAATTGACGCACACCAAGGATGGTAAGAAGTAAGGAATGGTCAAGCTGGAGAGGGATTGACTGGTTCGAGCTGAAGGCGCTGTGGGCTGTGACCTGGACATCCGAGTCGATCTCTGATCGTCGACCGGGAGTACTATACAGGTCTAGCACGATGCGTTGATGCCAGTCTCTAATGATGGGCTGCCTGTGAAGATCCTACGTGTACGAAGGAAATTCTGCTCTTCAAACTGAAATGGAAACAATACTACCATCTGCTGATGTGTTTACGGGGCTAGACTATTGTGCATCGCCTGAGAAGCTTATACGGGTGATAACTAATACATCCTAACTCATTTCGCCTCCGCTCGTTCGTGAACGACCTAGATACCGGTCAGTCCCCACCGACTAAGATGATGGCCGTGATTCGGCACACACCACCGAGCGAGATGTCTACACGAACATGCAGTTGCTCCACAACGCTACCGCCGCCACGAAAGCTTGATCTCACATCGATCTGCGTCGCTTCAACCATTCCGACATCTAGCGAGAACCTGCATGCATCGGAGCTCTAATGAGTGGGTAGTGGGGTAGCGCTGACCGGAACACCAAGGTTTTGCCGGCAGGACGCCTCGCTCTCGCCTGCGTCTGCGCAGGTAGCACAGTACCGAATACTTGGGAATAGATCACTCTACTCCAGGGTCTGGCTGAATCTGTGTATGAAGAAGCAGGGCCTGCATGAGATGGAATCGGGATGGAATCGCTGGTAGAACCCAATCTAATTATGGAACCGTCTAGTAGCGCGCTGCGGGCGAGCCCTGACGTCTTGTCAAACTATCGCGAAATGTCTCGCCGTGTCAGCAACGACCCTCAGACCTGACAGTACGCACTCAGAATCTCATCGTGCCCAAACGAGACGACGAAAAAACCAATTCGGCTCTCCATGCTGAGGTCCGAGCAGACTGTGCGACGAATGCACTGCTTCTGGAAACATTCTGTGGATCACCCTTATGCCGATGCTGTCGATCTCACGTCGGGGATTTTGAGCACCGACAACAACACAGCAACGCGCCAAGATCAACATTCCATGACCGCGAAACCCTGAAGCCACTTGTCAGCGCCAGCGCTGAAGATACGTCTATCACACCTGTCAGGGTCCGGGCCTTGCTGTAGCTCGACATTAGTAACTGGGAACGTGTTCCGGTGCGCGATACTAGGCAGGAAGTCGCATGTAGCGCGAGGCCGCCAACGGCTTACACGACCCCCATCCACCAATGCCATGGACCGGAATCGTCAGATCTTAGAAGTGGGTACGGCTCGAATCGGTCAGAATGGATACAAGAGATGCAGAGGGTGAGGAACTGTAGATTGCCGGTGGGTAAGATCGCTGTTTAGTGTTTATCGAATTTCCTACAGTTTTGCGCGGATGCGTCGGTACGGCTGTCATCACCATCGGTCTAATTTTGATCGCGACCCATCTCACGGTCAGCCGTTGAGAGCGGCGAACGTTGGTGTTTGGGTATATATTTCTTTGGAGTTTCTCGAGTTTGGTTTCGTCAGGCTCAACAGTTCAGCACGGTTTCTTCTTTGTTTCTTCTTCCAAATTCGATAGCCTTACCTTCGTATACTGGTATCATTACGATCGTTGAAGTCGAATCTTTGAGCAACACAACACTATCTCCAAGGACCTTCGCTACTTCTCCAATATGCGTTACTCCGCCATCACCCTCGTTGCCCTTACGGCGACATCAACTTCGGCCTTCTCCCTATGGCCTCGCCAAAGCTCTAGCTGTCCTTCCGTCTGGTCTGATGTCGCCACCGAGCTTCAAGCCGACTTCGCTGGCTGTGGTGCGGATGCTCACCAAGCCCTCCGTGCCCCCTTCCACGACTGCATCAACAATGGCTGTGACGGCAGTCTCGTTCTCACAGACGAGTGTGGAAGATCAGAGAACGCCGGTCTCTCCGCTATCTGCACGAAACTCAAGGACTGGAGCGACAAGTACCAAGTCAGCGCCGCAGACATGATCCAATTCGCCGGCGCACAAGCAATCGCAGCGTGCCCGCTCGGCCCCAGAGTGCAAGCACTGGTTGGCCGTAAGGACAGCTCAAACGCCGCGCCTGTCGGAAGTGTACCTAGCAGCCGTGGCACCCTCGAAAGCATCTTGGGCGCCTTCGCTGCGAAGGGCTTCTCATCCGATGATGTCGTTGCCCTCATGGGTGCACACAGTGTAGCAGTCCAGTTCCACGACGACCCATCACAAGCCGGAAAGGGTCTTGACTCGACACCTTTCCGATACGACAACACTTTCTACCAAGAGACCAAGGACCGCAAGGCCCCATACAGTCTCCAAAGCGATCTTCTCATGTCAAACTCTTCACAGGTATGTGTT
>Ga0265798_10003724_pt1 | contig 21467 bp, 17 predicted proteins | sample P3T30metagenome_FD_192430 | JGI IMG/M metagenome (GOLD analysis project Ga0265798, IMG submission 192430) | Plant litter microbial communities from East Loma Ridge, Irvine, California - P3 T30 | ecosystem: Environmental > Terrestrial > Plant litter > Unclassified | place: USA: California... | reverse complement strand
ATCGCAGCCACGCGAGCTGCGAAGACGAGGGAGACATGATGGGCTGGATGCAAAGTTGGGGACGGGCGCTGTCGCCGTTCGGTGGCGGGGCCGTGGGCGGCAGCATGCGCGCGCTGGTGGTCAAGGCTCGCGATGGCAGCATCCGCACGGCGATCAATGCCGCGCGCCTGCGCAAGGAAGTCGACCAGGCACAGGCGCAGGCTGCGCGCCAGCACCAGGCGGCCGGCGCGCTGGCCGCCGCGGCGCGCGAAGTCACCGACCTGTCGGCCGATGTCAATGCGGGTACGCTGCGCATCGCCGACACCGCCCAGCGCAACCTGCACACGGCGCGCGAATCGATGGATGAACTGACGCGCCTTGAAGCGCGCATGCGCACCATCGAGGCGCAGGTGCATGGTTTTTCCGACACCGTCTCGCAACTGGTCGGGCACCTGCACGAGATCGGCGAATTCGGCACCGTCATCGAGAACGTCGCCAACCAGACCAATCTGCTGGCGATCAATGCTGCGATCGAGGCGGCGCGCGCCGGCCCGGCCGGGCGCGGGTTTGCCGTGGTGGCGTCCGAAGTGCGGCGCCTGTCGCAGGTGGTCAACACGGAAGCCGTGAAGATCGCGACCGCCAGCAGTGCGATGCGCGGGCTGGTGGCATCGACCTCCAGCGCGACCGCCAATATCCTCGATGGCGTGAATGTCTCGGCGCGCGAGGCTGGCAGCGCGGCGAGCCACCTGACGACGTTCGTGGCCGACTTTGAGCGCATGACCGCGACCGTGGACCAGATGGCGCTGGCGATGCAGTCGCTCGACGGCGTCAACCAGCAGATCGGGGCGCGCGTCGGCGAGGTCGCGAGCAATGCATCCGGGGCGGCGGCAACGATGCAGGATGCGTCGCGCCGGGTCGACGAGGTGCGGCTGGCCACCGAGGAGCTGCAAGGCGTGCTGGCGGGTTTTCGCACCGGCGGCACGCCGTTCGACGCGCTGGTCGACGCAACCACCGTGCTGCGCGAAGAGGTGCTGGCTTGCCTGAAGCGGCATGCCGGGAGTGGCGCCAACGTGTTCGACCAGAATTACCAGCCGATCGCCCAGTCCGATCCGCCGCGCTTTACCACGTCCTACGACCGCATCGTCGAGCGCGACCTGCAAATCCTGTTCGACCGCGTGCTGACCGATTTGCCGGGTGCCGCCTACGCGCTGGCCGTGGACAACCGCGGCTTTGCGCCGACCCACAACACCAGGTTCTCGCGCCCGCCCAACGGGCAGCGCGAGCACGACCTGGTGTATTGCCGCAACAAGCGGATCTTCGACGATCCGGTGGGCATCCGGCTGGCGAAGAACCGCGAGCCGTTCCTGCTGCAGACCTATCTGCGCGATACCGGTGAGGTGATCAACGATCTGTCGATGCCGATCATGATCGACGGGAAGCACTGGGGTGCGGTGCGCATCGGCTACGATTCGGCCCGGATGATGGGCTGAGCGGGAGGCCTGTTTCCATCTGCCGTTTCCGGATATAAGCATAGGCAAAATCGGTATTGGCAACGCAATTGGAGGCCTGTTAAGCTTCGCGTCCCTTCGGCGGTCGAGGTACCGCCGTCACCGACCAGAAGAAGAGAAGCCCCCATGAGCTGCAAGCACCATCACGCCAACCCGCATCGCGCGGTCCTGATCCTGAGCCTGATCGCAACCCTGGCCCCGACCGCCGCGCTGGCCCAGGAGACGCCGCCAGCGGCGCCTGCCGCCCAGGACGTGCAGACGATCGTCGTCACCGGCACCCGTTCGCTGAACCGCCGCACGCTCGATTCGGAGTCGCCCGTCGATGTCATCGGCAACAAGGAACTGCTCAGCACCGGCTCGGGCGAGCTGGCCACCGTGCTTTCGCGCCTTCTGCCATCGATGAATTTCCCGCGCCCGAGCGGCGCCGATGCGAGCGACGCAGTGCGTCCGGCGCAGCTGCGCGGCCTGTCGCCCGACCAGACGCTGGTGCTGGTCAACGGCAAGCGCCGCCACACGTCGGCCGTCGTCAACGTCAACGGTACGCTGGGCCGCGGCTCGGCCCCGGTCGACCTGAACGCGATTCCGCTGGCGGCGATCGAGCGCATCGAGGTGCTGCGCGACGGCGCCGCAGCCCAATACGGCTCGGACGCCATCGCCGGCGTGGTCAACATCATCCTCAAGCGCGGCGCCAAGGGCGGCGAAGCGGAAGTGGTGTATGGCCAGTATGACGCGGGTGATGGCGAGCAGGGCACTGTGCGCGGTTCGGCGGGCTTCAACCTGGGCCAGGATGGCTGGGTGCGCATCGCGGTCGAAGCGGCCGAGCGCAACGCCACCAACCGCTCGTTTGCCGACCCGCGCCCGTCCGCGGGCCCACGCCAGGGCCTGATCACCCAGCGTTACGGTGACCCGGACAGCCGCCCGCGCACGCTGTTCGTCAACAGCGAAGTGCGCATCAACGACAACGTCGACTGGTACGCCTTTGCGAGCTACGGCGAGCGCGACACCTCGTCGGCGGCGACCTTCCGCACCGCGTTCACCGACAACAACCGCACCACGCTGCGCTCGCCCCTGTATCCGGAAGGCTTCCAGCCGCTGCTGGGCAGCACCTCGACCGATGCCTCGATCGTGACGGGCCTGCGCGGCGTGGCCGCCGGCTGGCGCTGGGATGCGAGCCTGAACCATGGCCGCAACCGCTTCACGCTCGACGTCAACGACACGGTCAACTACAGCCTGGGCGCGGCCAGCCCGACCAGCTTCTATGCGGGCGAACTGACCTCGAAGCAAAGCCTGGCCAACCTGGACGTGGCGCGCGAGATTCCCGTGTCGTTCATGAGCGGTCCGCTGACGGTGGCCCTGGGCCTGGAAGCGCGCCATGAATCCTACGAAATCGGCGCAGGCGAAGCCGGTTCGTACTTCGGCTCCGGCGCGCAGGGCTATTCAGGCTTCCGGCCCGAGAATGCAGGCGAAAACAGCCGCAACAACAAATCGGTGTACCTGAACCTGGAAGGCGACATCACGAGCGCATTGTCGGGCGCCCTGGCGCTGCGCCATGAACGCTACAGCGACTTTGGCAGCACGAACTCGGCCAAGGCATCGGCGCGCTATGCATTCACGCCAACGTTCGCGCTGCGCGGCACGGCCTCGAACGGTTTCCGGGCGCCGTCGCTGGCCCAGTCGTTCTACACGATCACCACCACCAACACGCTGCTCGTGAACGGCGCCAGCGCGCTGGTGGAGACGGGCACCTTCCCGGTCGGCAGCGCCGCCGCCCGTGCGCTGGGCGCGCAGCCGCTCAAGGCTGAAAAGGCGCGCAACCTGAGCATCGGCGCACAGTGGCAGCCAACGCGCAACTGGACCACGACGGTCGACCTGTACCGCATCGATATCGACGATCGCATCGTGTTCTCGTCGAACCTGCAACTGGCCAATGCACCGGCGCTGTCACGCGCGCTCGCGGCCCAGGGTGTGTTCGTCGGCGCGGCGCGCTACTTCACCAATGCGGTCGACACGCGCACCAAGGGTGTCGACGTGGTCAGTACGTACCGCATGAATTTCGCGCAGGGCGCACGCGCCGACCTGACGCTGGCCTACAACCATAACGACAACGAGGTGCAGGGTGTGGCGGCGTCGCCGGCTGTGCTGTCGGGGCAGGGACTGTCGCTGGTGGACCGCCAGAGCATCAACCGCCTGACGGTCGGCTCGCCGAAGGACAAACTCGGTCTGACGGGTGACTTTACGCAGGGTGCGTGGAATGGCCGCGCCGTCGTGACGCGTTACGGTGAATTCACGGTGCCGCAGAACGACCCGGCGCTGGACCAGAACTACGATCCGCAGTGGGTGCTTGATCTGGCAGCGAGCGTGCGCCTGAACCAGTGGCGCCTGACGGCCGGCATCGACAACGTGACCAACCGCTATCCTGCGCAGGTCACGTCGCGGGCCAACCTGAACGTGAACGGCACCCAGCCGTACAGCGTATGGGCGCCAAACGGCTTCAATGGCCGCTACTTCTATGTGAAGGCCGGCTACACCTGGTAAGCAGGTGCGGGCCGGGGTTCAGCGCGACCCGGGCTTCAGATCGCGCTTCGGGTTCAGATCGCGTACTCGGGCTCTTCGCGGCCCGCGACATCGAGCCGCACCGACAGCACCTTGCCGGTGTGCGGATACTGCGCGATCTCTTCGCTCGACCGGCCCTGGCTGGCGCTGGTGATGTACAGCGTGCGCAGGTCGGGCCCGCCGAAGCAGACCGACGTCGGGCAGCGCACCGGCAGTTTTATCTCGCGCACGATCTCGCCGGTTGGCGAAATGCGCAGCACGCGCCCGCCTTCGAACATCGCGACCCAGTACATGCCTTCAGAGTCGATCGTCGCGCCATCGGGCCGGCCGCCGTAGTCTGGCGCCGTTTTATCGGTCGGGAAGGTGAGGATCGTGCGGCGGTTGCTGTGCTCACCGGTGGCCACGTCGAAGTCGTAGCAGTCGATGCGGTGCGAGGTGGTATCGGCATGAAACATCGTGCGGCCATCCAGGCTCCAGGCCAGGCCGTTCGAGTTGGTCATGCCGCCGCGCCAGGCGCAGCGCAGGTTGTCGCGTGCGAGCACGTACATCTCGGCGGCCGGCTGGTCGCGCGGCTCGTACATGGTGCCGATCCAGAAGCGGCCCGCCGGGTCGACGCGGCCGTCGTTAAAGCGCACCTTCGACGTGTCGTAGGGCGCATCGGCGATCGGGGTTTCCGCACCGTCTGTCGTGTTCAGGCGCAGCAGGCGCTCGCGCGTGGCCACGACCAGAAAATTGTTGTCGTCGATCGCCAGCGCCGACGGGTTCGAGCCCATCTTCCATGACGAGAACTTGCCGCTTGCTGCGTGCAAGCGGTTGACGGTCAGGCCTTCGATATCGACCCAGTACAGGGCCGATTCGACTTCGTGCCAGATCGCCGATTCGCCCACCAGCATCGGCGCATCGTGTACCACTTCAAATTTTTCGGTTGCCATAGTCTCGGGATCAAAGGTTCGGGATCAGACCGCGGCTTTCGCGCGCGCGATCAGGCCGTTGGTGGAACTGTCGTGCAGGTTAGGCACCGGCTCGCCCGCCAGTTCGGCCTCGATCTTCTTGGCCAATACCTTGCCCAGCTCAACGCCCCACTGATCAAAACTGTTCACGTCCCACAGCACGCCCTGGACAAACGTCTTGTGCTCGTACAGTGCGATCAGGGCGCCCAGCGTGGTAGGCGTCAGGCGCTCCATCAGGATCGTGTTGCTCGGGCGGTTGCCAGGGAAGGTCTTGTGCGGCGTGAGGCGCTCGACTTCGTCTGCCGGCAAGCCTTGCGCCGTCAGGTCGGTGCGCACTTCGTCGGCGGTCTTGCCCTTCATGAAGGCTTCCGACTGCGCGAAGCAGTTCGCCAGCAGGGCAGTGTGGTGGTGGTCCATCTCGTGCGCCGGGCGCAGGGCCGCGATGAAATCCATCGGCGTCACGTCGGTGCCCTGGTGCAGCAGCTGGAAGTAGGCGTGCTGGCCGTTGGTGCCGCACTCGCCCCAGATCGCCGGGCAGGTTGGAGTGTCGACCGGCTGGCCGTCGCGCGTGACGCGCTTGCCGTTGCTTTCCATGTCGAGCTGCTGCAGATAGGCCGGGAAGCGGTTCAGGTCCTGGTGGTAGGGCGCGATCGAGACCGAGCTGCACTCGAGGAACTGGCGGTTCCAGAAGCCGATCAGGCCCAGCAGCGCCGGCAGGTTCTGTTCGAGCGGCGCACTGCGGAAGTGTTCATCCATGTCGTGCGCGCCGGCCAGGAAGTCCTTGAAGTAGCCGAAGCCCACGGCCAGCGCGACCGGCAGGCCGATCGCCGACCAGACCGAATAGCGCCCGCCAACCCAGTCCCAGAACGGGAACATATTGGCCGGGTCGATGCCGAAGGCCTTGATTGCTTCGGTGTTGGTCGATGCGGCGACGAAGTGCTTCGCCAACGCCTCTTCTGGCGCGTGCGCCAGGAACCAACGGCGCGCGGTCTGCGCGTTCATCATCGTCTCGGTGGTGGTGAAGGTCTTGGAAGCGACGATGAAGAGCGTCGTTTCGGGATCGACCTGACCGAGGGCGGCGTCCATGTCATGGCCATCGACGTTCGAGACAAAGTGCATGCGCAGGCGCGGATGCGCGTAGTGGCGCAGGGCCAGCACGACCATCTTCGGGCCAAGATCCGAGCCGCCGATGCCGATATTGACGATGTCCGTGATCGGTTTGCCGGTGTAGCCCAGCCATTCGCCGCTGCGCACCGCGTCGGTGAAGGTCTTGATGCGATCGAGCACGGCGTGGATGTCGGCGTTGATGTCCACGCCGTCGACCACGTGTGATGCGCCGCGCGGGGCACGCAGGGCGGTGTGCAGCACGGCGCGGCCTTCGGTGTTGTTGATGCGCGCGCCCAGGAACATCGCATCGCGCCGCGCTTCGACGCCGCGCTCGCGCGCCAGCTGCATCAGCAGTTCAAGCGTGCGCCCGTCGAGGCGATTTTTTGAATAGTCTAGGAACAGGCCTGCAGCCTCGTCACTGAATCGCTCGAAGCGCTGCGGGTCGGCGGCAAACAGATCGCGCATCTGCCACGTGGTGGCAATGTCGGCGTGCTGGGCGAGGGCCTGGAAGCTGGCGGTACTGGTCAAGGATGGCTGGCGCATGGGGTCCGGGGTGCGTGGCACAATGTTGTCGTTAACAGATTATCGAATAATACAATTATCTGCGCGTAAATTCACTACATAAAAGCGCGTGTGCGCCGCCAGGATACCAACGACCGGCGCTTTTCGGCACGCGCCTTCACGCTCATCCATACAGCATCGGGAGTCGCTGAAGAGCGCAGTGGTCCGATTTGTAGTAAAATTTCAGATACTAAATTCAGGAAGGAACGAACATGGCGCTCCACCCCGTAGTCGAACAGGTTACCAACCGCATCATCAAGCGCAGCGGCCCGTCGCGCGCTGCCTATCTGGCGCACCTCGAGGCCGCCCGCATCCAGGGCGTGCAGCGCGGCGCGCTGTCGTGCACGAACCTCGCCCACGGGTTCGCCGCGTTCCCGGCCAACGACAAACTGAAGCTGCGTGAAGTCAAGCAGCCGTCGGTGGCCATCGTTTCTTCCTACAACGACATGCTGTCGGCGCACCAGCCGTTCGAGGGCTATCCGAAGATCATCAAGGACGCCGTGCGCGAAATCGGCGCCGTGGCCCAGTTTGCCGGCGGCGTGCCTGCCATGTGCGATGGCGTCACGCAGGGCCAGCCGGGCATGGAACTGTCGCTGTTCTCGCGCGACACCATCGCCATGGCCACGGCCGTCGGCCTGTCACACAATATGTTCGACGCCAGCCTGTACCTGGGCATCTGCGACAAGATCGTGCCGGGCCTCCTGATCGGCGCGCTGCACTTCGGCCACATCCCGGGCATCTTCGTGCCGGGCGGCCCGATGACGTCGGGCCTGTCGAACAAAGAGAAAGCGCGCGTGCGCCAGCTCTACGCGCAGGGCAAGGCCACGCGCGAAGAACTGATGGAATGCGAAGCCGCGTCGTACCACGACGCCGGCACCTGTACCTTCTACGGCACCGCCAACAGCAACCAGATGCTGATGGAAGTGATGGGCCTGCACCTGCCGGGCGCCGCATTCATCACGCCGGGCACCGAACTGCGCGATGCGCTGACCAAAAGCGCAGCGCGCCAGGCAGTGGCGATCTCGCAGCAGGGCGGCACCTATATGCCGATCGGCCGCATCGTCGACGAGAAATGCATCGTCAACGCCATCGCCGCGCTGCACGCGACGGGCGGCTCGACCAACCACACGCTGCACCTGGTAGCCATCGCGCGCGCGGCCGGCATCGTGATCGACTGGGACGACTTCGACCAGCTGTCGAAGGTCGTGCCGCTGCTCACGCGCATCTACCCGAACGGCGAAGCGGACGTGAACCACTTCCAGGCTGCCGGTGGCCCGGGCTTCATCATCCGCGAACTGCTGGATGCTGGCCTGGCGCACGAAGACGTCAATACGGTGCTGGGCCACGGCCTGCGCGCCCACTGCAAGGAGCCGTTCCTGGGCGAAGATGGCAAGACCATCTGGCGCGACACGCCGGCCCAGAGCGGCGACGAGACCGTGCTGCGCCCGGCATCGAACCCGTTCAGCCCCAACGGCGGCATGGTGCTGGTGCAGGGTAACCTGGGCCGCGCCGTGATGAAGATCTCGGCCGTCAAGCACGACTACCACGTGATCGAAGCACCGGCGATCACGTTCGATTCGCAGGAAGATTTCATGGGCGCCTACAAGGCCGGCCAGCTCAATCGCGATTTCGTCGCGGTGGTGCGCTTCCAGGGTCCGCGCGCCAACGGCATGCCGGAACTGCACGCCCTGACGCCAGCCCTGTCGAACCTGCAGGATGCCGGCTTCAAGGTAGCGATGGTCACCGACGGCCGCATGTCGGGCGCATCGGGCAAGGTGCCGGCGGCGATCCACGTGTCGCCTGAAATCCTGGCCGGCGGCCCGCTAGGCCTCGTGCGCGACGGCGACATCATCCGCGTCGACGCCACCACCGGCACGCTGCAGGCGCTGGTACCGGCCGAAGAATGGGCCGCGCGCAAGCAGGCCACGACCGACCTGACCAAAAGCCACATCGGCATGGGCCGCGAACTGTTTACGATGTTCCGCGCCTCGATCAGCGCCGCGGAGCAGGGCGCGGCGACGTTCCCGCTGCCGTCGCCGATCCCCACCATCGTGCCGCTGCACGAAGGCCTGGACGCCAATGAGGTCGTGCCGGGTTCAGACGAAGACTTTCTCTTTAGGACGCAGAAATGACCTTACTTGAAATTATGCGCTCGGCGAGCGTGATCCCTGTCATCGCCATCGACGATCCGGCCCACGCCGTGCCATTGGCGAAGGCGCTGGTTGCCGGCGGCATCCGCGTGCTCGAAGTCACGCTGCGCACGGAGCACGGCCTGGGCGCGATCCGCGCCATGAGCGAAGTCGAAGGCGCCATCGTCGGCGTCGGCACCCTGACGTCGCCCGAAGAATTCGTCGCCTCGCGCGACGCCGGCGCCGTGTTCGGCGTCTCGCCGGGCCTGACGCCAGCGCTGATCGCCGCCGCCAAATCGAGCGGCCTGCCACTGCTGCCGGGCGTGATGACGCCCTCCGAAGTGATGGCCGCGCGCGAAGCGGGCTTCCGCCAGGTCAAGCTGTTCCCGGCCATGCAGGCAGGCGGCGTGGGCATGCTCAATGCGATCCGCGGCCCGCTGTCGGACATGACGTTCTGCCCGACCGGCGGCATCACGATCGAGACCGCACCGGCCTTCCTGGCCTGCAAGAACGTCGCCTGCGTGGGCGGTTCGTGGCTCACGCCGAAGGACGCGATCGAGGCCGGCGACTGGGCCCACATCACCGCGCTGGCCAAAGCCGCCGCGGCGCTGCGCGCCAGCTGACTGGCAGCGGGCGACGTATCGTGCGCTCGTCCTTTCGCCCCCTGAGCGAAGGTGAAATCAGATTGGCGTCGCTGCTGTTCGGCGACGCCATCGATGTCACCCGCGTGCGGATCCATAACCGCCGCTACATGCCGTTCCAGCCACGGAACTGCTGCATGACGCCCAATGGCAGCATGTATTTTCACCGCTCCTGTTTTCTCCCCGACTATGCACGCGGCGATCCGCCCGCGATCCACTGGTTCATGCACGAAATGGTGCACGTCTGGCAGCATCAGCTCGGGTATCCGGTGCGTCTGCGCGGCGCGTTCCGGATCGGGCTATCCTATGGCTACACGCTGACCGAAGATTCGACGCTGGAGGACTTCAATATGGAAGCACAGGGCGATTTGCTGGCGGATTATTTCGTGCTCAAGCACTTGCGCCGGCCGGAGGCCATGCGGCAGCAGCGCTATCGCGACAGCCTGGCGTTGTACGAGAAGGTACTGGCGCTGTTCCTGGCCGATCCTGGCAGCCGCGCAAGTCTGCCCCGTGGGCCGGCGCGCTGGCTGGCCGCATGATGCGCCCGTTTTCCGTGGGCGCGATGCTGGCCGCCACGGTCCTGTGCGCACCGGCGCTGGCCAGCACCTGCTTTGGCAGCAGCGGGAGCGGGCGCATCGAAGGGGCGGTGGCCCTGCCGCTTGCGGGCACCAACTTCGCGGCCTACTCGGAACTCGGTCTCAAGCTTGGCCGCACCTACGTCCATACGCAGGTACGCGACGTCGTACTGGGCGCGTATTCGACGCTGTCTCGCAGCACGCCGGACGTGCAGTACGTCTATGGCGAGACCGGTTTGCGCACCGGCGGGCCGATGCCGCCCCATCGCACGCACGAGAACGGGACATCGGTGGACTTCATGGTGCCGGTGCGCGGCCGGGATGGCCGGCCGGCGCAGTTGCCACGTACCGCGCAAAACCACTTTGGGTACGATCTGGAATTCGACAGTGCAGGCCAGCTTGGCGATTTGCGCATCGACTTCGCCGCCATTGCCGCGCATCTGGCGCAGTTGGATGTGGAAGCCCGGGGCCGTGGGCTCGGTATTGCGCGCGTCATTCTGGCACCAGAGTACATTCGGAAGGTTCTCGCGACACCGGCAGGCCAGACAATCAAATCGCTGTCGTTCATGAAGACCAGGCCCTGGGTTCGGCATGACGAGCATTACCATGTCGATTTCGCGGTCAAGTGCGTCAGGTAGATCGGCGGCGAGAGCGACCGTTGCCAGTTGCGCCATCGAACCGCTCGCCAGCCTGCCTCGCTCAAAACGTATGCCGCAACCCGATATTGAAAGCCCGGTCGCCCGAACCCGCCTCGGCATTGTTACCCACCGTATAACCAGCCCCGTTACGGTTGTCGATCATGCCGTACGAGGTATAGGCACTAGTGCGCTTGGACAGCGCATGCACGTAGCCCACCGCATACTGGGCCGCATCCTGGTTCAGCGCGGTCTTGTCATTCTTGCGGATGTACGAGGTCATGATGGTGCCGACCGGGCCGACCGGGATGGTGACGCCGACCAGCGTGTCGTCGCCGCGCAGGCTTGGTCTGAACACCTTGCCGTAGGGGAGTGGCGTGGCATTGTTCAGTGGCGCGCTGTTGAGCCCTTTATCGTTGCTGTAGGCGAAGAAGACCTTGACCACCTTGAAGTCGACGTTGGCCACGAACAGCGTGTTGCGGCCGCTGTCGGTGCCGGTGATGCTGGCGCTGTCGTTGTTGCGATGGTTGTGCGCCAGCCGGGCGTTGACCGGCCCCTTGGCATAGTTGATGCTGACGTTGTACTGGCTGCCGGCGTCGCTGTCGCCGGCGGTCTCGCCCAGCGAGTAAAGCAGTCCTGCGCTGAAGCCATTCTTCACGGGCGTCGTGTAGATGATCGAATTGTTGGCGCGCAGATTGGCGCCCGCGACCGGGAACAAGTTCTTGGCGCTGCCCGACAGACCGCTGCCGAATGGATCACCCACCTGACCGAGGGCGTTGTAGGTCAGCGTGTACTGGCGCCCGACCGTCAGACTGCCGGCGTCCTTGCTGGCAAGTCCCACGAAGGACTGGCGGTTGAATGCCTGGCCGGACGAGGCCAGCGCACCGGTGTCGATCGAGATACCGGCCTCGAGCACGAACAGCGCCGAGACGCCGGCACCCAGTTCTTCCGATCCCTTGAATCCCAGGCGGGAGGCGGACGCGACGCCGCTGCTGACTTTGGTAACGTTGCCGGCTGCGCCGCCGCGTTCTGAAACGATGCCGGCGTCGGCGATGCCATAGATCGTGATATTGGATTGGGCCGTGGCTGCGCCGCTGGCAGCAAGCAGCATGACGATCGGAATCGCCGCGAATGGTTTCATGTTTGTCTCCGTATTTTTATGGGGTACAGCGTGATGGAATGTCGACTTAGTCGAGTTCCATATCGAGCAGCATCGAGCTGAGCGATTTGCCATGGGCGTCCAGGGCCAGCGAGCGCGTCACGCCGCCGCCCAGTGCCTGCTGCATGACGAAGTTCATGGCGCCCAGTTGCGGCAGCAGGTAGCGGGCTACCTCGCCGTGCACGATGCCGGCGAAATGCAGGCGCACCCGTTCGGCGGTGACCTGCTGTTCCAGCAGCGCATAATCGGCCGCGTGAAACGCGATCAGGGACAGGTTGGAGATGTCGCCCTTGTCGCCGGCGCGCGAATGCGCGATGTCGCGAAGTTTCATGTCAGGTTTCCTCGAAATGGATCGTCGCGCTGACTTGCGCGGCAGGCAGCAGCGTGGAGCGGATCGCGATCACTTCGCGCGCCGATCGGGTGGCGCCGCCGCCGCCCGCCGGCCCGCAGGTGTACAGGGTTTCCACTTCGTTGCCGATGCGGATCGCTTCTTGCAGGCTTGTGGTGCGGCCGATGACGCGCAGCCGCACCTCGCGCGGCTCGGCCTCGCCCGGCACCTCACGGTCGCCATGCAGCGCATTCACGCCCATCAGGTCATAGCGCACCTCGGTCAGTGCGACGCCCGTCAGTGCGAACCGTTCGGCGACGATCGCCTGCGCCAGGCGCGCGCGCGCCAGCGCGCCGGGTCCGGCGTACGAGATCTGGCCTTCGCCGATGTAGCTGTCGATGTAGCCGATCGATACTTTCAGCAGGCCGCTGCACGGATGGCCGCTGGCGCCCTGCAGGCTGACGCGGTCCGGTGCGCACTCGGTCATCGTCACCGCCGAGAAATCGGCCACGACGTCCGGCGTCTGATACGCAGCCGGGTCGTGGATTTCGTACAGCAGTTGCTCGGTGCAGGTGGCGCGGGTCACGTAGCCGCCCGAACCGGCCACCTTGGTGATCTCGACGCTGCCGTCCTCGCCGATCACGGCGAACGGGAAACCCAGCCGCGCCAGGCTTGGTACGTCCTTGACGCCGGGATCGGCGAAGTAGCCGCCGCACACCTGGCCGGCGCATTCAAGCAGGTGTCCTGCCAGGGTACCCTGGCCCAGCCGCTGCCAGTCGTCCATCGCCCAGCCGAAGGCGTGGATGGCCGGCGCGAGCACCAGCGCCGGGTCGGCAATACGGCCGGTGATGACGATGTCGGCGCCTTGCGCCAGTGCGTCGACCAGCGGCTGCGCGCCCAGATACGCGTTGGCCGACAGGAGCCGGCTGCCCAATGCCGCCACCGGCTCGCCGGTGTCGTCGAGGTAGTCGCCCTGGCGCAGCTGCTCGAGGACGTCGTCGCCCGTGATGGCGGCGATCTTCAGGTGGCCAAGGCCCAGCGAGACGGCGATCTGTCTGGTTTTGGCAGCCGCCGCGAGCGGGTTGGCCGCGCCCATGTTCGTGATGATCTTGATGCCCCTGTCGGCGCAGGGCTTCAGCACGGCCAGCATGCGCGCTTCGAGCAGCGGGTCGTAGCCGAGAGCAGGATCCTTCATCCGGGCTTGCTGGGCCAGGGCGATGGTGCGTTCGGCCAGGCATTCGAACACGAGGTAATCGAGGTCGCCATGCTCGGCCAGTTCGAGCGCCGGTTCGATGCGGTCGCCCGAATAGCCGGCGCCGCAGCCGATGCGTAGGGTTTTCATGGTGCAGTCTTTCGAAAGGGTCAATGGGTGCGTCAGAACGGGAACAGCCCGATCAGCGCGGCGACGCAGGTCATGAATACCGTGGTGGCGAGCAGGTACGGAATCGTGAAGCGCTGGTGTTCGCCCAGGTCGATGCCCACCAGTCCGACCAGCAGGAACGTGGCCGGGGTCAGCGGGCTGACGGCAAAGCCGGTTGTCATCTGGCCAAGCAGCGCGGCCTGGGCCAGCTGCACCTGCGGCACGCCGAGGGTATTGCCGGCCTCGGCCAGCACCGGCAATACGCCGAAATAGAACGAATCCGGATCGAACACCAAACTGAGCGGCATGGATACCAGGCCGGTGACGAACGGCAGGTGGCTCGCCAGGCTGACCGGGATACTGGCCGCGAGCACTTGGGCCATCGCGGTGAGCATGCCGCTGCCTTTCATGATGCCGGTGAAGACACCGGCGGCAAACAGGATGCTCGCCATCATCAGGGCGGCCTTGGCATGCGCATCGACGCGGGCGCGCTGTTCGGCGACATCCGGGTAGTTCATCATCAGGGCCAGCACGGTGCCGAACATGAAGCAGGCGACCGGATTGAGCACATTGCTGATCATCGTTGCCAGCACGATCACCACCAGCAGCAGGTTGGGAATGAAGCGCCCGGGCCGGCGCAGCTTTTGTTGTGCTTCGTCGATCTCGGGCACATGATGGCTTCCCATGCTGCCACCGGCGCCGGCAAGCGCGGCCCCGGTCAAGCCCAGGCGACGCTGCTCCCGCACGCCCATCATCCAGGCACAGGCAAACACGAACAGCATGCCGGCAATCTGCACCGGCACCATCGGCAGATACAGCTCGGTCATCGGAATATGCAGCGCGGCCGACGCGCGCAGGGTCGGGCCGCCCCATGGCAGCGCATTGGCCACACCGGCCGACATGGCGACGATGCAGGCCAGGATGCGCTTGTCCATTTTCAGCTTGATATACAGCGGCAGCATCGCCGGTACGGTGACGAGAAAGGTCACCGCGCCGGAACCGTCGAGGTGGACGATTGCCGCCAGCACCGCAGTGCCAAGGGTGATGCGGGCCGGGTGGGTGCCGACGATTTTCAGGATACGGTTGACGATCGGGTCGAGCATGCCGGCGTCGGTCAGAATCCCGAAGAACAGAATGGCAAACAGCAGCATGCCGGCCACCGGTGCGATCGCCCTGATGCCGTCGGTGATGAAGGTGCCGATCTCGGCGCCGAAGCCGCCTATCAGTGCAGTCAGTGCGGGGATCGCAATCAGCGCGACAAGCGCAGACATCTTCCTGCCAAGGATAACGAACAGCAGGGCGAAAATAGTCAAAAAGCCGAGGAAGGCCAGCATGAAAGTCTCCAATTTATTGTATGTGCTGATCGATGCAGCACTTGAGGCCATTCTGGGGGGCCTTGCTTTTTGTTGTAAAATGGATTTTTCCGATTGATTGTGCGACTTTTTCGATAAGTGGCAGATGCGATGCTTCCGAATATCTCCACCAAGCAGTTGCAGGCATTCCTGGCGCTGGAGCAGCACCGCCATTTCACCCAGGCGGCCGAGCGCTGCCATCTGTCGCAATCGGCGTTCAGCGCCGTGATCCAGAAGCTCGAGGCGACCGTCGGCGCCAAGCTGGTCCAGCGCGACACGCGCAACGTCACCCTGACCACCGAAGGCGAACTGTTCGTGGAAGTGGCGCGCGCCTTGCTGGCCGACCTTGATGCGGCCTTTACCGACATGGGCGACTTCATCGCGCGGCGCAAGGGCAGGGTGGCGCTGGCCGTGCTGCCATCGCTGGCGGCCAATGGCATACCCGAGGTCATCGCGCACTACAAGGCCACCTATCCCGGCATCACGGTGCAGCTGTTCGATGCGCTGTCGGACCAATGCCTGCACCTGCTGCGCCAGGGCAGGGTCGATCTGGCGCTGACGGCGCCCGGTGCGAACCTGGCTGAATTTTCAACCCGCACGCTGTGCAGCGATCCGTTTTTCTTCGTCTGCCGACGCGACCATCCGCTCGCGCGCAAGCGCAAAATCCGGATGCCGGATCTGGTGGGCTGCGAACTGATTCATCTTGCACCATCGACCAGCGTGCGCCAGCACGTCGACCAGCTGACGCGCGGACTGGCCGTGCGGCATTCCGGCCTTGAGGTCGAGCATCTTGCCACGGTGGCGGGGCTGATCGGGCAGGGACTCGGGGTGAGCCTGGTGCCGGAGCTGACGCTGTTCCAGTTCCGCAGCCTGGACCTGATTGCCATTCCGCTCGATGCGGCGGCCGTGGTGCGCCCGATCCTGATCGTCCAGCGCAAGGACCGGGCGTTATCGCACGCCGCGCAGGGCATGCTTGAATTGATCGAGGCGCGGCTATCGCCCAATGGCAGGCAGCGTGGTGCGAAGCCGGTCGATGCGGGGTTGCGACTCTAGCCAACCCACCGCGGCAAGCGAGGGCGGCTTACCGCGGCAGACACCATCAGGCGATGGCGCCTACGTGTTCCTTGATCATGCTGGCCCCGGCGCGTGCCGGTGCCGGTGCACGCAGCGCCAGTGAGCGGCTGGCGCCAACGCGGGGCGCGTCGCCGTGTCCCAGATTGAACACGCTGACCAGCTCTGCCAGCGATGTCGCCTGCTCCTGCAGCGCCGCCGCAGCAGCAGCCGCTTCTTCGACCAGCCCCGCATTCTGCTGCGTCACGCCATCCATCTGCGTGATGGCTTCGTTGACCTGCTCAATGCCGGTCGTTTGCTCGGCGCTGGCTGACGCGATCTCGGCCATGATGTCGGTCACGCGCCCGATGCCCTGCACGATTTCCTGCATCGTCGTGCCTGCTTCTCCGACCAGGCGGCCACCGGCATCGACCTTGGCGACCGAGTCGCTGATCAGGCCCCGGATTTCCTTCGCCGCAGCAGCCGAGCGCTGCGCAAGGTTGCGCACTTCGCTGGCCACAACCGCGAAACCGCGACCCTGTTCACCGGCGCGCGCCGCTTCCACGGCGGCATTCAGCGCGAGGATATTGGTCTGGAACGCGATGCCGTCGATGACGGCGATGATGTCACCAATCTTTTTCGATGACGCGTTGATCGACGCCATCGTGGACACCACCTGCGACACCACGTCGCCGCCATGCAGCGCGATCTGCGACGCGTTCTTGGCCAGCACATTGGCCTGACGCGCGTTGTCGGCGTTCTGGCGCACGGTGCTGGTGATTTCTTCCATCGACGATGCCGTCTCTTCAAGTGAGCTGGCCTGCTGCTCGGTGCGCGACGACAGGTCCATATTGCCCGACGCGATCTGGCGCGATGCGGTGACGATGGTTTCCGTACCAGCGCGCACTTCGGTCACGGTCTTGTGCAGGCTCGTGCTCATCGTCTTGAGGGCGTCCAGCAGGTCGCCGACCTCATCACGGGATTCGGTGCGGATTTCGGTGGTCAGGTCGCCGGCAGCAACCTGGCGCGCCAGGCTCACGGCGCGTTTGAGTGGCGTGGTGATGCTGCGCGCAAGCATCATCCCGAGCACGATACTGACGATCAGCGCGATCAGACTCAGTACGATCAGCGAGCGCCGTGCAGACTGGTCGAGAACCTCGATCTGCTCGTTGGCATTCTTGAACAGCATCTGCTGGAAGGCTGCGACTTTATTGACGCTTTCGGTGTAGGCGAGCATCGCCGGGATTACTTTTTGTTCAAAGTGTGACTGGACCTGCTGATTGTCCAGACCCAGTTCCCGCTTGAGCTTGTAAGCCGTGTTGCGCGCGTCAATGTAGGTCGTGCGGCGGGTCGCCACGGTGGCGATCAATGCCTTGCCTTCGTCACTTTTTATCAGCGATTCCAGCTCGTCCTGTACCTTGCTCACGTTGGCGCTGACCGCCTTCATTTCCTTCTCGTGGTAGGTCTCGTCTTGGGGGGAAGTGCTCTTGAAGCGGGCGATGGTGCTGACCCGGTTGACCGCCACACCCTGGCGCCATTCCGTGGCCAGCATGAATTTTTCAGAGGCCTCGGACATCTCTGTCTTCGCATTGGAAATCTGGAAGAGTTGCCATAGTGCGTTGCCTGCCATGAGGGCCATGAGGCCCACGATAATGGCGAGCGTCGCACCCAGGCGGGTGCCAATCTTGAGGTCCTTGATATTCATTTCTATTCCATTCCTGACAATAGGGGAGACGATCGTGGATGCCTTCAGATAATTGTACTTACAGGCAATCCTTGTTTCAGAATAATCCCTGATCGAGGCGTATTGACAGTGGGAATGAAAAATTCGTTGAATGTGTTGCTGGGAGTAAACGAAATAATATGTGAACATTACCTTGGGCAGGTAACGCGCATAATAACATTGTAAAGATGGTTATTTCAGGCGCCATAACGGGCCGGCGCGGCCCGTTGTAGCAGACAGCATCAGGCGATGGCGTCTTCTTCGTCCTCGACTCGCTCGACATTGGTGCGCGATGGTGCTGCGCTGCGTACGGCCAGCGAACGCCCGGCCACGGTCGGCTGCGCAGCCTGGCGCATAGCACCCGGCCTGCCATGACCGACATTGAACACGCTGACCAACTGCGCCAGTGTCGTCGCCTGTTCCTGCAGCGATGCGGCGGCCGCCGCGGCTTCTTCCACCAGCGCCGCATTCTGCTGCGTCACGCCATCCATCTGCGTGATCGCTTCGTTGACCTGCTCGATGCCTGTTGACTGTTCGGCGCTGGCCAACGTGATGTCCGCCATGATCTCAGTCACGCGCCCGATGCCCTGCACGATTTCCTGCATCGTCACACCGGCTTCATCGACCAGGCGGCCACCGGCCTCGACCTTCGTGACCGAGTCGCTGATCAGGCCGCGAATTTCCTTTGCCGCCGCGGCCGAGCGCTGCGCGAGGTTGCGCACCTCGCTCGCCACCACGGCAAAGCCGCGGCCCTGTTCACCGGCGCGCGCGGCTTCCACTGCTGCATTCAGGGCCAGGATATTCGTCTGGAACGCGATGCCGTCGATGACGGCGATGATGTCGCCGATCTTTTTCGACGACGCGTTGATCGACGCCATCGTGGATACCACCTGCGACACGACTTCACCGCCATGCGCGGCGATCTGCGATGCATTCTTGGCCAGCACATTGGCCTGGCGTGCATTGTCGGCGTTCTGACGCACGGTGCTGGTCAGTTCTTCCATTGACGACGCCGTCTCTTCGAGCGAGCTGGCCTGCTGCTCGGTACGCGACGACAGGTCGAGATTGCCCGAGGCGATCTGCTGCGATGCGGTGACGATGGTCTCGGTGCCGGCGCGCACTTCAGTCACGGTCTTGAGCAGGTTGTCGTTCATGGTCTTGAGCGCCAGCACCAGGTCGCCCACTTCGTCGCGCGATTCGGCGCGGATATCCGCTGTCAGGTCGCCCGAGGCCACCTGGCGCGCCAGCCCCACTGCATGCGCCAGCGGACGCGTGATGCTGCGGGTAAGCAGCCAGCCGCAGGCCGCACCGATGGCCAGCGCAGTGATGCCCAGGCCGATCAGGATGCGCGTTGCCGACACGACGATGGCGTCGATGCTGGTGTCCGCATCTGTGAACAATTGCTCCTGGTAGGTCGCGAGTTTCTCGATGGTGGCGACGTAGATGCGCATTTCGGGGATGACCTTGGTCTCGAAGAACGCCTTGACCTCGGCGTTGTCGGCGCCAAGCGCGCTCTTCATCTTGAAGCCCTCGTTGCGCATGACCGAATACTTGGCGCGTTCGGTCGCGATTTCCGCGAGCAGCGCCTTGCCCTGTTCGCTCTGGATCAGCGATTCGAGCTCTTTCTGCAGCTTGCCGGCCTTGTCGCTGATGACTTTCATCTGCGCGTCGTGGTACTTCTCGTCGACCGGATCGACACTCTTGTACTTGGCAACGGTGCTGACGCTGTTGGTGACGGTGCCCTGGCTCCACTCCTTGGCCAGCTTGGCGCGGTAGGACGTTTGCGCCATGGTCTGCTTGGCGTCGGCGATCCGCTCGAGCTGCCAGAAGGCGACGCCCAGCATCAGGACCATCAGGGCGAGAACGGCGGCAAAAGCGCCGCCAAGGCGAACGCCGATTTTAAGATCATTGATTTTCATAGTATCCGTTCAGGTAGCAAGTGATGCCCCGACAATCTGATGAAGCCGGGGTGTGCATCGTGCCGGGAACGCAGGTGCACAGCGGCAAGCGTAAACGCAGGCACGCCGGTTGGACATCAATAAATCCGGTAATATCGATAATCGTTGCTTGTGCGAAACAATATGATACTTGGTTGTTATTATTCGATAACGATTGCATATCTGAGTTATCGACGAACCAATGCCGGAGAATGGATCGGCCATAACGCGGGGCTATGGAAGGTGGATCTGTTCAACACGCAGCCCAGACCGCCCGGCATTTGCATTTTGACTCATTTGATCTATACTTCCGTCTTAAAGGAGACGATCATGTCAAATCCCAAGGTATTGGCAGAAGTCGCCCCGGCACCTCGCAAATCCCGTGCCGGCGCCAGCATGGTGAAGCGCGTTCAGCCGCAAACGTTTGCCCGCAACGCCACGGTCAGCGACGGCGTGCAAGTCTATCGCCTCGATCCTCAGGCACGCATTGCGGTCATCCGCCAGGGTATCTCTGCCGCAACGATCAGCAGCCTGTCGGCGCGCATGGGCATGAGCAAAGAGTATCTGTTGTCCAGCCTCGGGCTGTCCCGTGCCACCATCAGTCGCAAGGAAAAAGACGCGACGCTGCTGTCCAGCGACGAGTCTGAACGGGTACTGGGCGTCGAAGCCCTGATTGGCATGGTGCAGACCATGGTCGAGCAGTCCGGCGATCCGGCCGGATTCAATGCAGCCCGCTGGGTTTCCGACTGGCTGACCAGTCCACTGCCGGCGCTGGCCGGCGCAACTCCGGCCAGCTACATGGATACATTCGAGGGGCAGAAACTCGTCGCCGAACTGCTGTCCATGAGCCAGAGCGGGGCGTACGCGTGACCGTGGCGGTGTGGCGCATTGCAGTCGAAGCGCCGACCTATGCCGCCAATGATCTGAATGGCACCGGCGCCAAGATGACGGGCGGGCGCTGGAACAGCAAAGGAACACCCGTCGTGTATTGCGCCATGAATATCGCGCTGGCCACGCTCGAAACTGTACATTACCTGCGTAGCGGCGGCCTGCCGTTCAATCGCTATCTGGTGCGGATCGACATTCCGGACCGGGTGTGGGATGCGCGTCGGGTGCTCGATCCGCTGCCCGGCGGTTGGGATGCGATTCCGGCAGGCCTGGCCGCCCGGACCACTGGCGACGCCTGGATTGCATCGGGCGACTCGGCGCTCCTGCTTGTCCCTTCCGTCATCGTGCCGGACGAATACAATGTGCTGATCAATCCGCACCACGGCGATGCCGGAACGATCGTCGCAACGACCCTCAAGCGCTGGACGTACGACCCGCGCTTCTTTTCCTGATCCCGGACTCCCGCTGTTCCGGGAAGATGTCATTCATAGCGCAGGCAATCCACCGGCAGCAGACGCGAAGCGCGCCGGGCCGGATAAAAGCCGAAGAACACGCCCACCGCCGTGGCAAACCCGCACGCCACCATCACCGCGCTGATGGTGAGATAGACCTCAAAATCGGCAAACTTCGTGATCAGCGCCGCGCCGCCGGCGGCAATGGCAATGCCGACCAGGCCACCGGCCAGGCAGATCACCACCGCCTCGGCCAGGAACTGCATCAGCACGTCGTTGGGCCGCGCGCCGATGGCCATGCGGATGCCGATTTCGCGCGTGCGCTCGGTCACCGACACCAGCATGATGTTCATGATGCCGATGCCCCCGACCAGCAGCGAGATCGCGCCGATCAGGCCAAGCAGCAGCGCCACGCCGGCGGTGATCTTGTTGGCCGTTTCGGCGATGGTATTGAGGTTCTGCACCCGGAAGTCGTCGGGATCGTCGACGCGGATCCGGTGCCGGCTGCGGATGACTTCCTTGATGTCCTCGATCGCGTCCGTCATCGCCACCCCTGGCCGGCCCTGCGCATTGATGTAGT
>Ga0265798_10003723_pt1 | contig 21470 bp, 16 predicted proteins | sample P3T30metagenome_FD_192430 | JGI IMG/M metagenome (GOLD analysis project Ga0265798, IMG submission 192430) | Plant litter microbial communities from East Loma Ridge, Irvine, California - P3 T30 | ecosystem: Environmental > Terrestrial > Plant litter > Unclassified | place: USA: California... | reverse complement strand
GGGATCAGGGCATCGACTGGCTCGGCAACGACCTGCAGCGCGAGGAGATCAATCTCATCGAGCGCGGTCACCGCTATGGCTGGCCCTATGTGTTCGAGGACGGCCAGCGCAACCCGCAGGACGAGCCCCCCGGCGGGCTCACCGCGGCGCGCTGGGCCGCCGCCTCGACCGCGCCGGCGCTGATGCACGTCGCGCATTCGGCCGGGATGCAATGGGCGTTCCACCCGGGTGGCGGCTTCGGCCCCGACGCCGCGGGCGACGCCTTCGTGGCGTTGCGCGGCAGCTGGAACCGCAAGCCCGCCTCGGGTTACGAGCTCGCCCGCGTGCGCTTCGACGCCGCGGGGCGCCCGACGCGGGTGGAGAGCTTCGTCAGCGGCTTCATGAGCCGCGACGGCACCAGCCAATTTGGCCGGCCGTGCGGCGTGGCGGTGCTGCGCGACGGCTCGCTGCTGCTGTCCGACGATGCCAACGGTATCCTCTACCGCATCAGCTACGACGGCGCCGCGGGCCGGGCCGCGCCCTTGACGCCGCCGGCGGGGCCGATGCGCGAGCAGGCGGCGCGCGGCACCAATGTGCCGCTCGCGCTGGCGCGGCCGGAAACCGCCGCGCGCGGCGCGGCGATCGCGGTGCGTGCCGAGGCCTTCGCCGACCAGGGCATGATCCCGCGCGAGCACAGCGAATATGGCCTCGGCATCTCGCCGGCGCTGCGCTGGGGCGCTGTGCCTGGCGCGGCGAGCTACGCGATCCTGGTCGAGGATCCGGACGGCTCGGCCAAGCCGGTGGTGCACTGGCTCGCGTGGAACATCCCCGCGGGCACGAACGCGCTGCCCGCGGGGCTGCAGGAGCGCGACCGGCTCAGCGGCGGCGCGCTCGAGGGCATCATGCAGGGTGCGACCACGCGCGGCACGGTTGGTTGGTACGGCCCTCGCCCGCCGCGCGGCGACGCGCCGCACGCCTACCACTTCCAGGTGCTGGCGCTCGACCGCGCGCTGGACCTGCCGCTCGGCGCGACGCGCGACCAAGTGCTCGCCGCGGCGGCCGGGCACGTGCTCGCGCGCGGCGAGACGGTCGGGCGGTACGCCGAGGCGGCGGCGCGATGACCGACGACGCGGCGCGCGCGCTTCTGGGCGACGATCAGCCACCGGCCGGCGGGCTCCTCCGCGCACTCTGGCACGGCGCGCGCGGCGAGTGGGAGGCGGCGCATGCGATCGCGCAGGACGATCCCAGTGCCGCGGGTGCCTGGGTCCACGCTTGGCTCCACCGCGTTGAGGGTGACGACGCCAACGCGGCCTATTGGTACCGCCGCGCCGGCCGCCCCGTCGCCGCAGGGCCGACCGACGCCGAGGCGCGCGCGATAACCGCGGCGCTGCTGCGCGAGACGGGCGGGCGCTAGCGGCTGGTCCATCCACGCCGACCCGTGCTCCCGCGTACGCCGGAGCACCGCTCTCTCGTCCGCACGCGCGCGACCCGGGGATATCTCGCCGCGTCCGGCGGTTCACCCGGCATGCCCCATCTTCGTCTCGCCGCCGCGCTATGCCTCGCTTCCGCCGCCGCCTTCCTCCCGGCGGGCGCGTCGGCGCGCGACGTCGCGCTCGGCGCGGACCTCGAGCGCTTCGCCTATCCCGCGCCGGTGCACTGGTTCGCCGCCACATCGCAGGGCGCGCGTGTGCGGATGGCCTATCTCGACGTGCCGCCCTCGGTCGCGCCCAACGGCAGCACCGTGGTGCTGCTCCACGGCAAGAATTTCTGCGCCGCCACCTGGTACGACACCGCGCGGCGGCTCGCCGCGGCGGGCTATCGCGTGATCGCGCCCGACCAGATCGGCTTCTGCAAATCGTCCAAGCCAGCGGGCTATCAGTACAGCTTCCACGCCATGGCCGCGCTGACGCACGCGCTGCTGGAGCGCGCGGGCGCGGGCAGGGTCGTGCTCGTCGGCCATTCCACCGGCGGGGTGCTCGCGGCACGCTTCGCTTTGCTCTATCCTGACAGGGTCGCGCGGCTGGTGCTGGTCAACCCGCTCGGGCTCAACGACACGCTCGCCGAGGGGGTGCCCTACACCGACCTCGGCGCGCTGCGCGCGGAGGAGGCGAAGACCAGCGCTGCCACGATCAAGGCCTACCAGCTCCGCACTTACTATCACGGCGAGTGGCGCCCCGCCTATGACCGCTGGGTAGCGATGCTGGCGGGGCAATATGCCGGCGTGGACGGCGACCGGGTGCGCGACGCGCAGGCGCGCCTGTCCGACATGATCCAGACCCAGCCCGTCGCGGCGGAGCTGCCGCGGCTGACCGTCCCGACCGTGCTGCTGATCGGGCAACGCGACCTCACCGCCTTTCGCGCCGGCTCGGCGCCGCCCGAGCAGCGGGCCGGGGTGCGTACCGTCCCGCAGGCGGCGGAGCAGGCGGTGGCGCGGATCCCCGGCGCGCGGCTGGTGCGGCTGGACGCGCTCGGCCACGCGCCGCAGGTGGAGGACCCCGTCGCCTTCTTCGCGGCGCTGCGGGGAGCGATCGAGCGATGAGCGGTTGGCGTCGCGCCTCGGCGATGCTTGGCGCTGGCTCAAGGGAAGCTCGGCGGCGCGGCGGCCATGTCCGCCCGGTTAGCGGCGTCGGGACCCATCCGCGCGCTGCACCTCTGCGCCCGCCACGGTAAAGGGGGACAACGCATTGGCTCGAGGGTCGTAATAGCGGTCAAGCCGGTTGCGGATCCGGTTCTGAAAGCGGTTCGCGACGCGGCTTTCGACCCGTATCATCGGCCGAATACCACCCACGTCCTGACCGCGGGTCTGGCGCTGCCCGGCCCGCCCCGCGGATGAGGGGGCGATCTGATCGCTGTCGACGGATGGCGAGGTCGATCGCACGACCTCCGTCCGGTCGGCGGGAAGCTCGACCTGATCGGCCGGGCCGGGATCGCGCTGCGCCAGGGCGGGCGCGGTCAGGAGCGTCAGTGAGAGCGCCAGGGTGATGCGGCGGAACGCGATGATCGGCGTCGTCACTCTTCGCCTCCCCCGAGCGGCGTCAGGGCGGCCCGATCAATCTGTCCGCTGACGCCAGCAGCCGCATCGGACGGTCGTACGTTCAGCACGAGGGCTTGCAGCGGACAGCCTGCGGGTACCGTGAACGTCCCGCTGAAGACGCCCCCATTCTCGTTCGAATTCGGTACGTCCACCCGGCCGACTTCCAGCCCCTTAAGGCATGACAGCGACCAATAGGGGAGCGCTCCCGGGCGTTGGGAGATCCCGGCACTATGCCCGTCGAGGCGGTAGCGTCCGGGCGGCAGCCATTGCACCTGCTGAAGGAGCGGGCCGCCGCGCCCGGCAGGCACCGCGAAGTCGACCACACCGCCCCGTTCCCCGCGCTGGATCGACGTTCCAAGGTCGGCATCGTTGTTCTGCGTCCAGTCGAACGAGGACGGGTGAGCGAGGCCCGCAGAGAAATGCGGGTCGCGCGACCGGCGCCGGTCCACGCCACGCCTGATCGATGCGTAATAGGTCCAGGCCCCGGCGCCATCCCCCCGCGCCACGAGACTGTTCACCAGCCCCGCCTGTGCTTCGGGATCAACACTGGCGCCCGAACGATCGAGCGCCGCGAACATCCGCGCGGTGGCACGCGGATCGGCGCCGTTCGTCGCGAGATAGGACGTGAAATCATCGCGCCACAACGGCCCTTTCCGAAGGACCGCCGCCAGCGCGTTCAGCACCGCGGGTTCGGCGATCGCCGAGCCCAGGACGGGATAGAGTACCTCGGACGTACTGGGCGTCGTGCGCAACGCAATGTCGTAATGTCGCAGCGCTCCGGAGATATCGCCACGTGCGACCGCGTCCTCAATGGCCCATAACTGCGTCTGCACTTCCCGCCGCGACACCCGCTCTGCGTAGCCAAAAAGTCGGCGTGCTCGAGAGACGTCTCCCCGCCGCTGCGCCTCGATGCCGAGCGTCGCCGCAGCCTGGACCGCCAACGGATCGCTCAATAGGGCCGCTCGGGCCAATCGTTCCGCCAACGAACGACCCGACGCGGGCGCCTGCAGATCGACGACCGACGCCGCCAGCCGCGCGGTCACTCGCCCATCCTCGGGGGCGAGCCGGTGCGCGGCATCGGGGGCGGTCGTCCTCAGCACCTGTGCCATGCTGCGCGTGACCGCGGCATAGCCGATCACCGCCACGACGAGGGCGAGGATGATACGTGCCGCCCATTCGCGACGCGTTCGCCGAAGCGGGTGATGGCCGCGCGACCGGCGGGGCACGTCGCTACGCCGCCGTGCGGTCGCTTCGGCCATATCCGTAGCCATATTCGTAGCCGTAGCCGTAATGGGCCCTGCGCGCCTCGAACTTGGTCAGCACGCCGCCAATGATGCGCGCGTTGGCACTGGCCAGGCGACCCAGTGCGGTCGTCACCATCGTGGACCGAATGCCGTGCGACTCGACCGCGTAGACGACGCCTTCAACCCGGCTGGCAATCAGCGGCGCGTCGGCGAGCCCCATAACGGGCGGCGAATCGACGATGACATGGTCGTATTGCTCCAGCAACCGGTCGATCAGGATCGACAGGCGGTTCCCGGTCAGCAATTCCGCGGCATTGGGCGGGATCGGCCCGGCCGACATCGCGACGAAGTTCAGATCGCGCATCTCGAACACCATCGTCGCGATGTCGTCATCGCCGGCGAGGAAGTTGCTGAGCCCGCGGTCGTGGTCCACGCCGCCAAGGTGATGAACCGACGGCGACCGCATATCGCCGTCCACGAGAATGACCCGCCGCTGCGCCCGCGCGAGCGTCGTCGCAAGTGCGAGGGCCGTGGTCGACTTGCCCTCGGCGGGACGGGTAGAGGTAACCGCCATCGACCGAGGAACACCATGCTCGGTGGTGAAGCCGAGATTGGTTTGAACCGCGAGATAGGCGTCGACCAAGTCCGATTTGCGATCGAGCAGCGCCTCCTTTGGCGTCCCGCTCTCCAGCTTCGGCACCGCCCCCAGCAACGGCAGGCCAAGCCGGTGCTCGACCTCGCCCGGGTCGGAAATCGCCTCGTCCATCTGTTCGAGCGCGAAAGCCAGCAGCGCGCCCAGCCCAAGGCCGGCCAGCAACGCGAACGCCAGATTGACGAACAATCGCGGGCTCGACGGTTTCTGCGGCACGTCGGCACGGTCGACGATCGAGACGTTGTTCACGCCTACGCCGCCTGCGACACCGATCTCCTTGAACCGCTGAAGCAGCCCGTCATAAAGGGCGCGGTTCGTGTCCACTTCCTGCTGGTAGATGTTGTACTGGATGCTGCGGCGACGCAGGTCGAGGAAACTGGACTTTAGCTGGTTGACCTTAGCCCGCAGCGCGCTTTCGCGCTCCTGCGCTTCGCGATAATCGGCCAGTTGCGACCCGGTCACGCGGCTCTCCTCGCGTGCGATCGAGCGATCAAGCTGGTCGATCTGCGACTTGATCGCCTGAGCAGCGGGATACCCCGGCTCGAATTGCACCATCAGCCGCTGATAGTCCGCCGCCGCTTCCGCGCGACGCTGGCGCAAGCCGTTGATCGCCAAGTTGCGCAGCGCCTCGGTCGAGGCGCCGGCCTGCCCACCCTGGCGATAGCGCGCCTCCGCCTGTATCCGCTCCGCCGTGGCCTGCGACAACGCGGCATTCAGCGCGGCAAGGTCATCGGCAACGATCGAGCGCTCGGACGTCGTGGTCGAGTTGCCGCCGTTCGACTGCGCCGGCAGGTTGATGATCTGCTGCGCCGAGGCGTAGTTGACCAACTGGCGCTGGGAATCGTCCAGCCGCTGCTTCTGCAATCCCAATTGCTGCTGCAGCAGGTCTCGACCGTAGGAGGTCGCCTGCGCCTTGCGCTCCAGATTGGTCCGGATGAAAGCTTCGGCCCAGGCGTCGACGACACGCGCGGTGAATTGCGGGTCGGGGCTGGTGAACGCCACGTCGACCAGCCGCGACATGCGCGTCGGATTCACCCCCGTGTTGCGCAGCAGCACCTCGCCCGCAATGCGCTGCCGCTCGACCCGCCCGGCCGCCGGGTAGCGTCCGTTCACCAAGCGGAACGCCGGCGTATCCTTCTCCGCTCCGAACAGCTCGAAGAACTTGGGATCGTCGACCAGGCGAAGCTGATTGGCCACGCGCTCCGCCAGCGTGCGCGATTTCAACAGGCCATATTGCGTCTGGTAGAATTCCTGGTCGGCAATACCCGCTTCGCGTTCGACACCCTGGAAATCGGTGACCTTGCTAGACTCCCGAAGGATTTCGATGGTCACGGTGGCCGTGTACTTCGGGGTCATCAGCATCGTCACGACGAGCCCCAGCAGGAGACTGCCCACGACGGCGCCGATGATGACGTAACGCCAACGCAGCGCGATCCGCAGGTAACGTCGGACGAGCGGCACGCGATCGGAATCGGTGAAGGGCGACTCCAGCGCGACCGCGCTGCCGACGGGCGCCTTGCCCCCGATCGAGGAGGGAAGCATGTTCATCCTACTGGACCAGCGCGATCAGCGGTGCGGCGAGAAGCGGCGTCACCGACACGAAATCGCGGAAGAGGCGACGCTGCGGAGAATCGCCGACAACGATCACGTCATTGGCGTAGACGGGCGGGTCTTCGTACGCCCCGCGCCGGATCGCGTCTATGTTGTACAGGCCCGCCATCTTGCGACCGGCGACCGTGCGCAGGATCACGACATCGTCCTGCCGCGCATATTCGGCCAGCCCCTTGGCGGAGGCGACCGCGCGCATCAGCGTCATCTGGTTGGTCACGGGATACAAACCGGGCTCCACGACCTGGCCGTCGATCGTCACGACCTGGCTGACCGAACTCTTGATGTTGATGGTCACTTCCGGGTTTCGGACATAGCGGCCGCGCAGCGATGCCTCGATCGCGCTGGCCAGCTCCGCCGCCGTCTTGCCGCGCGCGTCGATCGTCCCCGCCAGCGGCATCGCGATCCTGCCGCTCGCATCGACCTGCATCTCACGGCTGAGATCGGGTACGTTGAAGACGTCGACCTGGATGGTGTCGAGCGGGCCGATCAACGCCGGGCGGTCGGCGGCGGTCAGGTCTCCCCGACCGGGAGGGGGAAGTGCATCGCTGTCCTCCACCACGGTTAGCCGCTGCGTGGAGGTGAGCCTTTCCCGTCCTGCGCACGCTGACAAAAGGCCAACAGCTAGAAAAAGGGCAGGAATACACTTGCGCATACGCGTGAGAAGATCCGAACTTCGGTGGCAACCGGGCGGCTATAGATGCTGCCGATTGCGAGGTAAAGCTGGCCCACTTGGATCGGACCAGGGACGGCAGAGCCAGGCACCGGCCATGACCAGAACAGCCATCATCATCGGCGTGCGCGCCGGATAGTCGACGGCGCTGGCAAGCAGGATCAGAAAGATAACGCCTGATCCCAGGCGAGGAAGAAGGCTTGCCCCGCCGCGCCCCGAACGCCAGCTGAGAATACCCGCCCACGCCCACCAGCCCAGTGCGACCGCCAGCAGCACGCCTCCCAGCAAACCGGCATCGAGGACGATCTCGATCAGGTCGTTGTGAGCGTGATTGAGATACGTCGGCTTCAGCAGCGCGAACGGTTCGTTCAAGCGGAATACCGGATCGAACGTGCCCAACCCGGCGCCGAATGGGAAATATTGCTTTGTCATCGAGATGATCGTGGGGAAGGCGCGCGCGCGCATGTCCTCTCCCACGTCGATCGAGATGACCCGGTCGATCGAGGCCGCACGCCCGGCCGCCCGACTCAGCCCGACGAACACCCCGACCATCAGGATGAAGCACGCCGTGACGGCCCATGTCGCCCATGTGGGAAAGCCCCGCAGTTCGCGGCGCACGCTCCGCCAGGCCAGCGCCATGCCGATCACCAGGGCCACCGGCCCCAGCACCAGTCCTGCGCGAGACCCGCTCGCCAGGATCGATAACAGGAACAGGATCACCAGCCCGCTTCCTGCCGCAAGGCGCCAATACGCCATGCGCCCACCGCCGAAGACCCACGCGGGCACGACAAGACACCCGATCGCCATGAACAATGCGAAGTGGTTTCGGTTGGCAAACGAGCCGGCGACCTCGCCCCGCGTCTCATTGATGAAGGGATTGTCCAGCAACGCACCGGAAAACTGGAGCAAACCGATCAGCATCGACGCGGCGATCACGACGAGGAGCACGCCCGGCAACCCCTGTCGCTCTTCCGCTTTGGTTCCGGCGAGCAGGAGAAGGACGGCTCCGGGCACCAGCAACGAGGCCGCTGCGTTCAGAGTTGCCGACGGCGACATCGACAAGGGTCGCCACGGCTGTGGGACACCGAGCAACGACGCACTCTCCTGGAGGATCGCCCGTCCCGGCATGGCCTGCCAGACCGATGGCGGCAGCGGCACCAGCTGCAACAGCGTCAGCGACGCCGCCGCTCCGATCAGGAGCCAGATCGGGCGGAGCTCTCCGAAGTTGGGCGGCTTGTCGAACAGGACCACCGCCAGGATGGCCATCACGGCGGCCCCACGAACAACCGGCTGGCCCAGCACGTCGGCACGCGCGCTGCCCCCTGCCACCCAAAGGACCGCAAGGAGCAGGCACAGGAGCAGCCACGACAGGCTGGGGCGGAAGGCGAAACGAGTTGGCATCTGCCGCAACCTTTAGGCGATCGTCGACGTGATGGGAACGATGCCGCGGCTCATTCTAGATAGCGCGCCGTCATCGTGCTGTACCGGCTCGCCGCGCCATACACCCCGACCGTCCGGCCCGTTCCGGTGACCGTGACGACGGCACGCACCCGGTCGCCGGCGGAAAGGTCGAGGATCGCGGTCTTTTCCACCGTCACGTAGCCATCGGCCTGCAAAGCGCCAGGATTGACCGTCGTCACATAGGAGCGGGTCGTACCGCCCAGCTGATCGATCGACAGGTCCAGACGACGGTTGGCGGATGTCACGCGCGCCATCGTGACGTTGACGACGAAGAGATAGCGGCCCGCGGCGAAGCAAACGAACTCGTTGACCGGCATTCCGCTGAGATTGTTGCCGCGATCACGATCCTTGGCGTCGAACATGATCGGATAGGCGGTGCCGTCACCGGTCACGTTGTCGTGGGTCCGCGTCACGGCGAGGTAGAAGTCGGGATCGATGTTCGATCGGATCGCGAGGCTTCCGGAGAGATTGCGCAGGACGTAGCGCCCCGCGGGATCGAACGAGGCCGAAACGGTGCCGGTCACCTGGGCGTCACGATTATCGAACGTGGCGCCGATCTTGCCCGTGAAGTGGAAGTCGGTCGTACGGTTCGCGCCGTCGTTCGCGGCAATAAGGACCGACCCGCCGACATCCGCGCTGGAGAAGAAGATCGCGTCGTTCACTCCCTTCAGCGTCACTCCCTGCGGGGCGCGGGCATCGCCGGCATCGATCTGAAGGCCCTCGGCGAAGAAGTGCGTGGCCTGGTTGATGACGAGCGTTTCGTTGGGCGTCATCGCCTCGGCCAGGCGGACCTTCGCCAGGTGGACGGAACGGACGCCGATCGAGCCGCGGGTGTGCGCAGCCGTACCATCAACGACCAGGCCATGAGCCCATAGGCCGCCGCGCCCGCCCGCGCCCGGGCTGGTTCCGACCCCATACACCAGGACGTTCGAGAACAACATCTCGCCCGCTCGATGCGCGTCATCGCGAGCGGCAAGCCGGATGGCGGTCCCGCCCTGGAACCCGTCCGCCTTGACGATCAAGACGTCGCGCAGTCCGCCACCCGTGCCGCCAAAATCCGGCCCGCTTCCGTCCCAGATGAGGCAGTCGCCGGTCGAATAATGCTTGATGACCGTCCCCCGCGCCTCGTTGGAGCCCTGCGACCCCTCCCCGATGATCGCGATCCCGGCGGGCACGACGATTGACCCGTTCACGCGATAGACGCCGGCGGGCAGGTGAACCGCCTTGTTTCCCTTTGCGACCGCTTCGGCGATCGCTGCCCGCAGCGCGCCGTCCGACGGCCTCTGACCCGTGTTGTCCGCACCAAATGCCGTCGGCGAAAGGACGGTCTCGCGCGCGGCGCCGGAGACGGAAGCCTGCACCACGGAGGCTGGCCGGGCCAGCAGGGCCGAGGCCGTGGCACCGCCGATGGCGCTGACCAGCAATACGCCGATCGTCAGCAGCAAGAGGCGCATGGCCGGGGCCTTCATTGGACCGCCGCAACAGGTCCGGCCGGTGTTGCGGCGGCGCGGATCAACGCGCCGCCCGCCACAGTCCACGGGTGTCGACCACCTTTCCAGCTGGGATCGGCATCTCGCGGAATGGAGCGTGATCGACAAGCAGGACGTGGACGTCCCCGTCCGGCGCGACGTCGTCCGCCAGCACGACTCCGTCCAGCTTCGCCGGCAGCGAGGTGATGTTCGGCTCCACGGCGATCACCGCACCGGGATGACGCGTAGCCAGCACCCGGACGATCTCCAGCGCCGGGCTCTCGCGCAGGTCGTCGATGTCCGCCTTGAACGCCAGGCCATAGCACACGATCCGCACGTCCGCCGCGGTCCGCGACGGGTTTTCGCGCAAGAAGGCGCCGACGGCGGCGTCGACCTGCTGCTGCACCCACTCGGGCTTGGCGTCGTTCACCTCGCGCGCGGTGCGGATCAGGCGCGCGGTTTCCGGTGCGCTCGACACGATGAACCACGGATCGACCGCGATGCAATGACCGCCAACGCCCGGCCCCGGCGACAGGATGTTCACGCGAGGATGGTGGTTGGCCAGCGCGATCAACTCCCACACGTCGATCCCGAGTTGCGCGCAGATGACGGACAGCTCGTTGGCGAACGCGATGTTCACGTCGCGAAAGCTGTTCTCCGACAGCTTCGCCATTTCCGCCGTGCGCGCATTCGTGATGATACACTCGCCGTCGACGAAGGTGCGGTACAGCGTGGCGGCACGCTCCGCGCACCGCGGCGTGATGCCGCCGACGACCCGATCGTTGTGGATCAGTTCGTGAAGGACCCGCCCGGGCAGGACGCGCTCGGGGCAATGCGCCACGCTGACGTCCGCCGCGCGCCCGGTCGCGTCGGGGAAGGAAAGGTCAGGTCTCGCCTCCGCCAGCCACGCCGCCATCTGTTCCGTCGCGCCGACAGGCGACGTTGATTCCAGGACGACGAGGTCGCCCTTCTTCAGCACCGGTGCGAGCGCGCGCGACGCCTTCTCGACATAGCTGAGGTCGGGGGCGTGATCGTCGCCGGTGAACGGCGTCGGCACCGCGATCAGGAAGGCATCGGCCGCCTCCGGCGTGGTCGTCGCGCGCAACATGCCGCGCGTCACGACATCGTGTACCACCGCATTCAGGTCGGGCTCCACGATGTGGATCTCCCCCCGATTGATCGTGTCGACCGCGTGTTGGTTCACGTCGACGCCAACGACGGACACACCACGCGAGGCGAAGACCGCCGCGGTCGGAAGCCCGATATAGCCCAGGCCGACGACGCAGATCTTCTCGAACTCACTCATCACTTGGGCTCCAGCGACTGGCCGATACGCGCCGACGCGCGGCCATCTCCATAAGGGTTGTGCGCGCGCGACATGCGCTCGTAGCAGGCGGAGTCGGTCAGCAGTTCGCTGACGTGGGCGACGATCCGATCACGGTGCGCGCCTACCAGCCGCACGGTGCCAGCCTCAACCGCCTCCGGGCGTTCGGTCACGTCACGCATGACCAGCACCGGCTTGCCGAGGCTGGGCGCCTCCTCCTGAATGCCGCCACTGTCGGTCAGGACCACGTGCGAATGCTTGAGCGCATAGACGAACGGCTCGTACGTCAGCGGCTCGATGAGGTGGATGTTGTTGCGTCCGGTAAGATAGGTGTTCACGGGCTCGCGCACGTTGGGGTTCAGGTGCACGGGGTAGACGAAGTGCACGTCCGGATAGGTCTCCGAAAGCGCCCGCAGCGCCTCGCAGATCTGGCGGAAGCCGTCGCCGAAATTCTCGCGACGATGACCGGTGATAAGGACGTACCGGTCACGCCGCCAGTCGAAGCCCATCACGCCGTCGAGGATCTCCTCGACCGCGGCACGACGCTCCGCCGATTTCTCGAACCGGTCGAGCACGAACAGGAGCGCATCGATCACGGTGTTTCCGGTCACGACGATCGACGCCTCGTCAACGCCCTCCCGCAGCAAATTGGCGCGGCTCGTTTCCGTGGGGGCGAAATGCCAGGTGGTCAGCATCCCGGTCAGTCGGCGGTTGAATTCCTCCGGAAACGGCGCGCGCAGGTCGAACGTGCGCAGTCCTGCCTCTACGTGACCGACTGCGACGTCGGCGTAAAAGCACGCAAGTGAGGTCGCCATCGTCGTCGTTGTATCGCCGTGGACCAGCACGATGTCCGGGCGGTGCGCGCGCAGGACCTCGCGCATGCCGAGCAGCACGGCGCTCGTAACGTCGGTCAGATCCTGGCCTGCGCGCATCAGGTCCAGATCGACGTCCGGCACGATCTCAAAGGTCTCGAGCACTTGGTCGAGCATGTGACGATGCTGTGCCGTGACGCAGCAGATCACGTCGAAGGCGTCCTCGCGCGCCTTGAGCGCATGATAGACCGGCGCCATCTTGATCGCCTCCGGCCTGGTCCCGAACGCCAGCAGCACTTTCTTCTTCGCGCTCATGCGCGCACCATCCGCTTCATGATGTCAAGGAACTCCCTAGCCAGATTGTGGCGGTCGAAGCGCGGGGCGGCGGACACCGCCCGCGCCGACATATCCCGACGCAACGCTGGATCGGCGCGCAGCGCGCGGATGGCGTCGGCAAGCCCTTGGGCAGACTCGGGCGCAAAGGCAAGACCAGCGCGCGCGTCGAGCACGATGTCCCGCGCCTCTCCCTCCACGCCCATCAGAATCGGCACGCCCATCGCCATCGCCTCGAAGATCTTCGACGGTATGACGGAACGGAACAGATCGGTCGCGCGGAGATGGACGACGGTGGCGTCGAGCGCGCCCCAATGCTCGGCCACCTCCTCCTTCGGCACCGACGGCAAGAACTGAACATTGGACAGACCGCGCCGCTCCGCCTCTTGGCGGAGAGCATCCTTCCGCGCACCGTCGCCGATGAACGCGAGGAGCACGTCCGGCGTGCGACCATCCGCCTCCATTTGCTCCGCCGCGTCCAGGATCGTCTCGAGCGCATGAGCCATCCCGTGGGTGCCGATATAGCCGACAACGAACCGCCCGGACCAGCCAAGCCGCCGCCGCAGGTCGTCGCTCCGTCGCGGCAGGAAACGGGACAGGTCGACCCCGTTGGTGACGATGTCGATCTTTCTCGGATCGATGCCGCGCGCCGCGAGGATGTCCGCGAACGAGCGCGCCACCACGACAATCCGGTCGGCCCGGCGATATAGCCCCATCTCGACCCGCTCGAGAAAGCGGATGATCGCGGACTGCTTCATCGCACCGACCGCCTTGATCGACTCCGGCCAGATGTCGCGAAGCTCCAGCACCCAGGGAATACGGCGCCAGAACCTGATCCAATTTCCCGCGATCAGCGTGAAGAATTGCGGCGACGTCGCTACGACGATGTCAGGTTTCCGCACGAAGAGGCCGGCGACCATCGCGGCAGCCATGAAGCTGACGAAGTCGAGGATGCGCAGCGCGAACCCTTCGTTCGCCGAGATGAACGACCAGACCCGGACGACGTCGATGCCGTCGTTCGTCTCGCGTTGCCACAGACGGTTGCGATAGCCCTCGTACACTCGCCCTCGGGGGAAATTGGGTGCGCACGTCACGATCGTGACGCGATGACCCTCCCTGACCCATTGCCGCGCATGTTCGAACGTTCGGCTCGCGGGAGCGTTGGTTTCGGGCGGAAAATTGTCGGTTAGAAACAGGATGTGCACGGCGTCACCAGGTCAGCGAGACGTGCACGCAGCCGTCCTGTGCCTTGATCGCGATGCGCCGCGTGGCGCATGTCACGCCGAACCTGGGCGCCCAAATACCATCCGACACCGTCGCCCGACCGACGCCGACGTGGAACAGGAGCTCCCGTCCCGAAGCGAGCCGCAGGCCGAAAGCCCCTTCATCGCGCGGTTCGATCGCCACATCCGGATGAAGCAGGTAATTCGCCACGCAATCATGGCCGGCTGCGGCGGCGATGCGGTCCTCGACCGTCAAAGAGCCGGCGCTTAGCTCCCAGCTGCGCCGATGGATCGGTCGTCCGGGCAACCGGCGATAGCCATCATGGCTGCAGGCCACGGTGCATGCGCCGGGCGTCTCCGCGATTCGGAGATCAAAGGGACGCGCGCGGCGGGCGACCCGAAACCCACTCCATACCTCCGACGAATCGGCGCCATCGACGATGACGGTACTGTGCGCCGCGGTACCGCGCTGGCGCAGCCGCTCGGCATCGTTACCATAGCAGGACGTCCCGCCATTGACGATGACGCGCTCTTTCCCCAGCGACATTTCCAGCGACAGCGTGTCCGCATGAGCATGGCCGGGAAGATAGTCGGGACCGACCGCCGCGGCGTCGAAGATGACGGTCGCCTCTCCTTTCTCGGCGCGGACGTAACCTGCATCGGGGAGAACGCGGATCGACGATGGCACCGTCGCGACGTCGCCGGCGGGGAAGAGGCGGGCCATGGCATCGTCGAGTTGGCGCCGCGTGGCGGAGATGCCGATCGCACAATCGTTGAAGAACGCATGATCGCCGTCCGGATGCGTCATGACGGGCAGCGCGCGCGCCATCCTGTGCGCCGCGTCGGTCAGGTGGGCCATCATCGGCGTGGCCGCGGCGCACGGTCGCGCCCGGCTGATCGCGAGCATGTCCAGCACGTCCTCCTGGATGATCGCGTGGTACATCGGGCTGCGTTCGAAATGGAAGCCGTCGGGTGGAACCTGCTCGTTCAACTCGCGCGAGAGGATCGCGATCGCCCGCCTCATCAACGCTTCGGCATTCGGCCCCTCGAAGAAGTGCCCCGCGAACCAAAGTGCCTTTGCGTTGGCGAACAGGTGGTTGCCCAGAAGATGCCACTCGATGCGGGCATTCAGCCAGTGCGCCTGCTGCGACAGGCTGGCGACCGCGGCGGCGTCTAGCGGGACACCCGCCAGGTCGCGCTTGATCCAGTTCACGATGCGCAGCGACGAGGGGTAGGGGTCCCAGCCGGGCTTGGCTCCCCGCGGATTCTCCGCGATCCAGCGGGATATCAGCGCGGCAAGCCATTCGCCGCGCTCCTGCGCGACCGGGCCGGCGAGATCGTCGAAATAGTGGAGGTTGTAGAGCCACAGCAGAGGCGTGGCAGGGTCGCTCCACGCCGACGCGCACGCGACGTCGCGCTCCTCGCCCAGGAAGCGGAAGCGCGAGGCGCCGGTCATCGTACGGGGCCGCTCGATCCACGACGCGTCACGGGGACCTGGTCGGACGGGCATGACGCCCTTGACCGGAGGTGTGCCGAGGAAGAAGCGGTGGCGCACGCGACCGATCACCTGCTCGCGCCGCAGATGCCGCACCGTCTGCCAGTATCGGTCGAAGGTGGCGCGCGCGCTCATGCCGCCTGGGCGAGGGCGATGCAGACGCGCGCCACCTCGAACAACTCCTCCGCCGGGATGGGCGACGCGCCACCAGTTCGGATCGCGTCCACGAACGCCTGCGCGCAGGCGGCCTGGCCCTTGTCCTGGCGCAGCGACGGCAGCCTGCCCGACCCAGGCGCACCGAACCCGTTGATACGGCGGAAGTTGTCGATCTGTAACACTTTGCCCGCGGAGAAAATCTCGATCCGCTCCTTCGGGAAGCCTTTGTGGCCGTTCGCGAGATAGTGGATCGCCCCCAGGGAGCCGTCCGCGAAGCCGAGCGTGATCGCGACGGTATCCGCGGTCGCGCTATCCATGCGTGCGATCTCGTGGCGAACGATCGGCGCGTCCGCCAGGAAGCGGAGCAGGTCGACGAAGTGGCAGACCTCGCCGATGATCCGGCCGCCGCCGACTTCCCTGTTCTGCGTCCAATGGTCCGCCGGGATCGCTCCGGCATTGACCGTGTAGATGAAGCTTTTCGGCCCATTGTTCCGATCGATCACTGCCTTCGCCGACACCACGCTGGGTGCGAAGCGTCGGTTGAAACCGACCATGAGCAGCGATCGCGGCGCGGCCTCCTGCGCGGCCTGGACACGATCGACCTCGTCGAGGGTAAGACCCAGCGGCTTCTCGACGAAGACGTGCTTCCCCTTCAGCAGCGCGTCGACTGTCAGGTCGGCGTGACTGTCGTGCCGAGTCGCGATCACCACGGCCGACGCTGCCTCATCCGCAACGACCTCCGCTATGTCGGTCGATACCGCTGAGAACCCGAACTTGCGCGCCTGAGTCGCCGCGGTCAGGCCGCCGCTGGAGGCGATCACGCCGAGCCCGGCGCCGGCCTTCGCGAACGCCGGCAACAGGACCGCGGCGGCGTAGTTGCCGGCGCCGATCATGTTGATCGTAACGTCTTCGCGGGGAGGCGCGGCGAGCGCGATCCGTCGTTCCGGCCTTGCCTCTTCTCCCATGGCGCCGGGCGGCGGGACGGGATAGGTCAGCAGGACGCCGAGCGATGGCTCGCTGCCACCGATGACGTCATAGGCGGCGGGCGCCTCGGCGATCGCGAAGCGATGCGAGCGCAGGGAGGCGAGGTCGAGCTTCCCCGCCGCCATGACGTCAAGCACCGCCTCGAAGTTGCGTTGCTCGGTCCAGCGGACGAAGCCGACCGGATAGTCGATGCCGGCCTCTTCGTATCGCGGATCGTAGCGCCCCGGACCATAGGAGCATGAGACCTGGAAGGTCAGTTCCTTCTCGAAGAAATCGGCGCGCGACAGCTCCAGCCCCGCGACGCCTACCAGGACGATCCGCCCCCGCTTGCGCGACATCTGCGCAGCGTGATGAACGGGGTCGTTGCTGTCGGTCGCCGCGGTGATGAGCACCGCGTCCACCCCGCGATCGCGGCTGAACGCCATCGCCGCCGCGACGGGATCGGCGCCATCGCCCAGCTTCACGCCTTGCGCGCCGAACCGCTCGGCCAGCGCCAACTTCGCAGGATCGAAGTCGAAGCCGATGACGCGGCATCCCTGCGCCTGCAGCAGCTGCACGGTCAACAGGCCGATCAATCCCAACCCCATCACCGCGACCGCCGATCCCAATTGCACCTCGGCAAGCCGGATGCCCTGCAAGGCGATCGCGCCCACGACCGTGAAGGCGGCGTCCTCATCGCTGACGCCATCGGGAATGCGTGCGCAGAGATTGCCCGGCACGACGACATATTCGGCATGTTTGCCGTTGGAGGCGACGCGATCGCCAACCGCGAAGCCGCTCATGCCGCGGCCCACCGCGTCCACCACCCCGACGTTGCAATATCCTGGTGCCAGCGGTTGATCGAGCTTGTTGCGCACGCTCTGGAGCGTCGCGAGCGGGCCGTCGGTCCGGGCCTTGTCCAGCACCATGCGCACCTTGTCCGGCTGCTGTCGTGCCTTCTGGAGCCAATTGCCGCGGCCGAAGTCGATCATCATCCGCTCCGTCCCGGCCGAGATGAGCGACACAGTGGACCGGATGCGCAATGCGTTCGACGAAGTCACGGGTAAGGGCACATCGACCACCTCGACGACGCCGGACTTCAGACTTTGAGTGACCTGCTTCACGATCGACCTTCACGAGGGAAATGGATTGGCGCGCGCGCGGTCGATTTCCTGGTGCCCAGATGCACCACCATGATCGCCGTCGACGATAGCGCCACAAAGGGGATGCTGTAGGCAGAAATGAAGATGGACAGGACGTTGACCTGGAACAGGTAATAAAGCGTCGGCGCGGCGATGACCGACCAAAGTAGCAGCCGCGGATCGACGACGGGTTGACCGAAGCCGGCGCGCAACATGCGGTTGCCGAAGAAGACGATCAGGATAGCCCCGAAAAGCAGCACCGCCAGCCCCGCAACCGCATTGTAGCTGAACCACGCGTCCACGAACGCAGGCTGCGGCATCGCAACGAAGCGCTGTGCCGAACGCAGTTCCGGAAACATGTATTCGCCGAGGTCGTAAGGCAGACTGGTGTAGCGGTTGTCGAGCGCAGGCTTCTGCGCCGCGAACTGGATCAGGTAGGGCAGCGGCATCGGGAGCCGCATCAGGAAGATTTCGACCTGGCTGATGTTGTTCGAGGACGCCTTCACCAAGGAGTACAGGCCTAGTACCACAACTCCTACAAAGAGCGCGCTTCCCGCCACGCGCAGGCTGACGCGCCCGCCTCGCATCGCCATGTAGCAGAAGGTGCAGGTCAGGAAGAACGACAGCGTCGGCCCGATCTGGAACATGCCGAGATTTAGAAGGGTCGCCAATACGGCGACGATGCCGCCCAATGCACGCGAGATCCAAGGACGGTTTCCCGGCCAGAAGACCAGGATTGCCGCCGCTACGGGTAGGACGCTGTAGATCACGCCGCCCTGCAGGAAGGACACCTGCTCGAACACGGCCGCCCGCTGCGTGTAGAGCAGCGTGTCCGAAGAGGTGCTCAACAGGTCGCCCAATGCATTGGATATCAACTGTCCCGCGATCGGCGCCACCAATGCCAGGCTCGGCAGCAGCACCAACGTCAATCCTATCGTTTTCGCCTCGATTCCAACCGGATCGTCGATCGGCGCCGTGCTGGGCACGGACGTTAGGGCAAGCACCGTCCGCACCAGCGCAGGGAGTGCCGCGAAGGGCAACAGGCCGAGCAGAAGGACGAGCTCGAACGACGTAAACGTCGGAAAGAAGACCGCATTCCCGTAAAATCGGAAGAGGTAGTCGTAGCGGAACAGGTACAGGACAATGCACCCGGCCGCGTAGGTCACGCCGAACATGGCCAGCGTATAGTCGGTGAGGAAGCGATGGGCGCTCGGCAGGCGTCGCCGCATGCTTATCCAGATGGTGGCGGCGAGAATCAGCGCGACCACGAGGAAGGCGAGACGGAAGGGGAGGCTGTCGAACATCCGACTAGAGCCTGTCGAACAACTGATCGACGTGCTGCCGCCAGGTATAGCTGCCGAGCGCCTTGGCTCGCGCAGCCTCGCCCATCGGGCGATGCCAGTCGGGGCGGTCGCGCAGGAGTCGCAGCGCCGTCACGATATGCTCCACCGATCCCGGCCGCGTCAGGAGCGCCAGATGCCCTGCCGGCCATTCGCGCTGGGTCACGGCATCGCTGACATGCTGTGCGGGCGTGAGCACCTCGGCGATCTGATCGAGTTGCGACGCCACGATCGGCTTGGCCATCGCCATGTATTCGAACAGCTTCGTGGGGCTTCCGAAGAAGCGCGAGCCATCGCCGGGCTGGACGTGGGGCGATAGGAACACGTCCGAAGCGGCAAGATAGCCCGGCGCTTTCGCCTGTGCGACGATCCCCGTGAAAATCACCTGCCCAGCCGCCACTTGATCCGCCAGCATCTCGCGGCACTTACCCGCGAGAAGGCCATCGCCGATCATCAGGAAGCGCAAAGGGCGAGCTTGCGGTGCGATCGAGGAAGCGGTGTACTGCTGGATCGCTTCGGCCAGCACCTCCGCCCCGTGCCACGCGCCGAAGGTGCCCAGGAAGGTGCAGACCAATTCTTCATCGTTGATGCCCAGGTCGGCACGGATCGCGCGCCGCTCCTCTTCGTACCGCGCCGGATCGAAGACGTCGGGTTCGATGCAATTGGGATAGCTAACGATCTTCTCATCGGGCACGCCCTGCGCACGAAGTTCATCGGCCAAGACGTCGGACACGGTGATGATACGATGCGCGTGGCGGAAGCACACCTGCTCGATGCGCTTGGCCAGCCCCGCCCACGCAAGCTTCAGCCCCCAATGTTGCGCGATCCACACCTCGGATCCGTTATATTCCAGGATCAGCGGCACCTTGTATCGACGCGACAGGCGAACACCCGTGAAATTGGCGATCGAGAGGCGTTGATAGACGAAGTCAGCCTCGCCCGCTTCCAGGACAGGCGCCGCGGCCGCATAGCAGTGCCGATCGAAGCGAAGGTGGTTGCTCTCGGGCGGGATGCCGTAATGCGTCAGCGGGCGGATCGGGACGAAGGGCACGTCGCGATCGACCATCGCGGGGAATTCGAGTGCTGCAAGGATCAGCGATCGCGAGCGTCGATACAGTTCGTTCGCGACGCCGGCGATATGGCCGACCGATCCGCCCGCCAGCGTTCCCAGCATCAGGTTCGACTTGAGGTACAAGCCCCGATCGAAGGTTGCACCCCGAAATTCCATCGGAGTTGCCCGCATCAGGGCCTTGGTCTCGCGCTCCGCAATCAACCGCGCGATCTGCCCCGCGACGCTTGCCGCGACGCTGTGCCAGATTCCGAACAGGGCGAGCAGCCGCGGTACGCGCTGCACCTGTTGCGCCGCCAAATCGACCACCTCGATCCGCCGCGCACGGGTCAGCGCGGCGAGCATCAGCAGGATCGGCAGCAAGGTGCGCTCGGTCGGCTCACCCAGCACGACCCGGATGCAATCGGGCGCGGTTCGCCGGAGCGTCGTCCAAAGGCGCGGCAGCGGCAGCGCACGCAGATTGCTGAGCGTCAACGCCTCATCGACGGCGCCGAACCGCGCGAGCGCGCGCGACACGTCCGTGGTGAGCGGGTAGCAGGAAAACGCGATGGTCATTGGAACTCAGCGGCAGGCGTCCACCAGCACGAAGCTGTCGCGACGGATCTCGGAGATTGCCATCAATCGGCGGGGAAGGCTCAGCGGCTCGATCTCGCCACGACGATGCCCGACCACCCTGTATCCCGCCTGCGCGAACAGATCGCGCCAATCTTCCGCGGTTCGGAAGCGGACGCCGACGCCGAAGGTGTTCGCGCGCAACGACGGCACGACGCGGCTGACTGCGGACGCCGCCGCGGAAAGGACGCGACTGCTGGTGATCTCGTAGATCAGCCGCGCCGCCAGCCCGCGCGGGGCGGGCGACTCGTAGATATACTCGTTGACGAATATCTTCTCCGCATGGCCGCGCCACCCGGCCAAGGCGCGAACTTGCAGGTCCCGCGTCGCGCGCTCGTTGTTGCCAACCAGATGGTGCAGGATGAGATTGAAGGAGGCCAGCCGCTCGTCGCCGGCGAATTCTGGCGCGAGTGCGTCAAACGCCATCGCGTCGATGCCGCGTGCCCTGCACAAGTCGATCGAGCCGCTGTCCGAGTCGAGCACGCGGCCAGCAATCCCGAAGCGACGCTGCAATGCCTCGACGAAATAGCCGCACCCGCCGCCGACATCCGCCACCAATCCGCTCGTACCGCCGCGGGAAAAAACCAGTTCCGCGAAATCACGTACCTGATCGGTAACGAAATTGTCGTGATAGAATTCGGCAATGCTTTGGGCGCTCAGCTTTTGCTGTGCCCCGGAAGCCGCAGTCATCGTTCGCTCGCTCTGTTTGACGATGCGTAGCCCATACACATCACCAACCGAATGTGCATCCGGTAAATCGCACGCCGCGCCTCTCACTCCGCGGCGGGCGAGGTCACTATCCGCCGATGCGCGCGGTTCAACCCGACAATCCCGACCAGAAGCTGCGCGAGCCCGCCCGCAGGGACCGCCGCTGCAGCGCC
>Ga0265798_10003721_pt1 | contig 21474 bp, 13 predicted proteins | sample P3T30metagenome_FD_192430 | JGI IMG/M metagenome (GOLD analysis project Ga0265798, IMG submission 192430) | Plant litter microbial communities from East Loma Ridge, Irvine, California - P3 T30 | ecosystem: Environmental > Terrestrial > Plant litter > Unclassified | place: USA: California... | reverse complement strand
CGAGCGCGTCATGGCGGTAAATGTCGCCGGCTACTTCCACATGGCCAAGGCGGCGATGCCCGAACTGGTGAAAACACGCGGGTCGATCGTCATGACCTCGTCCGTCTCGGGCCTCGGCGGCGACTGGGACATGTTTGCCTATAACACCTCGAAGGGCGCCGTCAGCAATATGGTGCGCGCGATGGCGATGGATGCGGCGAAGCACGGCGTGCGGGTGAACGCCGTCAATCCCAGCTTCACCAGGACCGGAATGACCGAAGACATGGTGAACGATCCCGAACTGGTCGCCAAGTTCAGGGAACGCATGCCGCTCGGCGCGCCCGAGGATCCGGACGGCGTCGCGGCGGCGATGGCCTTCCTGGCCAGTGACGATGCACGCCTGATTACCGGCGTCAACCTGCCGGTCGATGCCGGCCTGATGGCCTCCAACGGGCAGCCGCCGCAGTAAAGGCAGGCGCCGGCGGCGCGCTTGGAAGCTATCCCCGTAGCTTCCCCCTGCCTACTCGGACAGGTTCTTAGCCCTTCGGTGAAACAGGCCGCGCCGCCACGCCTTCCTTGCTCATCCTGACCGGCCGGATGGTGCCGTCCTCGTTGAAATACAGCCGGTCGATGGCCATCTCGCGATGGTTGCCATCCTTTTCGTCCAGCGGGCGGCGGTGGTAGGCGATCACCCAATCGTCGGTGCCGGGAATATTCACGATGGAATGGTGGCCCGCGCCCCGCGCGATCCGCTCGTCCTGCTGCAGGATCTTGCCGATGCGCTTGAACGGGCCGGTCGGCGAGGAACTCATGGCATAGGCCACGCTGTAGTCCGGCCCGGTCCAGCCGCCTTCCGACCACATCAGGTAATACACGCCCTTGCGCTTGGCCATGAAGGAACCCTCCACGTATTCCGGGTCCGGCGTGATTTCCTTGTAGCTCGTTCCATCCGCAAAGGGCACCACGCTCAGCAGGTCCGGCGCCAGCCTGACCACGTTGGCGTGCTTCCAGCCGCCGTAGTACATATAGAACTGGCCGTCGTCGTCCTTGAAGACCATCTGGTCGATCGGCTGGGCGCCGTTGTGGATCTGGCCGATCAGGGGTTTGCCGAGGGCATCCTTGAACGGGCCTTCGGGACGGTCGGAGACCGCGACGCCGATGCCGCCGAGCTGCTCGTTGCTCTTGATGTCGTTGGCGCCGAAGAACAGGTAATACTTGCCCTTGTGTTCGATGGCCGAAGGCGCCCACAGCGCATACGCCGCCCAGGCAACGTTCTCGACGTCGAGCACGCGCTCGTGCCTGGTCCAGTGCACCAGGTCGTTCGACGAGAACGCGTCCATGAAGGTCTGCTTGAGGAAGGGCGCCCAGATCAGCTGCGACTGTGCCCGCATGCGCTCCTGCGCCGGCGTGAGGCGCGTCGGCCGGGCCGGCTTGCCGTAGTCGGCCGAATAGGTCGGGTAGATCCAGTATTTGCCCTGGAAGATGCGGATTTCCGGGTCGGCATACCAGCCGGGGACGATCGGGTTGGCAGCCGGGACGGGCAGGGGGAGGGCGAGTGCCCCCAGGACGGGCAGGCTGCTGGCCAGACGACGCAGATGGTTTTTCATCGGGGAATGTTTCCGTTTGCGAATTACTAAGCATTGTAGACCGGGTCGTGCCATGCGGATGTTTCCGATCGTAATGGAGCGATAATTTCCCAAAAGAAATGAAATGACAAGAAGAACACGCAAGAAATGAATGTGTGACATGATCCACAGCATGTATGTGCCATCCGCCAATCCATGCCGTCCGACCCTCTACCGCCATCGTCCACCGAACATCGCGCCACTTCCGAGGAACGGTTCCGTGAACTGTTCGAGCAGGCGCCGATCAGCCTCCAGATCCTGGCTCCCGACGGCCGCACGGTGCGCGTCAACAAGGCCTGGGAAAAACTGTGGCAGATCCACGAGGGCACGGCGCTCAAGGCCTTTATCCTCAGCGCGGACTATAACGTCCTGCGCGACCCGCAACTGATCGGCAGTGGCATCGCACAGCTCCTGCAGCGCGCCTGCGCGGGCGAAGCGGTGGAGCTTCCCGCGGTCCACTACGATGTCGGCGCGCTGGGCGGCATCGGGCCGGCGCGCTGGGTGACCGCGCGCGCGCATCCGGTCAAGGATGAAGGCGGCAACATCCTCGAAGTGATGCTGATGCACGAAGACATCACGGAGAAGGTGGAAGCGGAGACCGCGTTGCGCTTGCGGGAAGAGCGCTTCCGTTCGCTCGTGATGGCGACCTCCCAGATCGTCTGGACCAGTACGCCCGACGGCCGCGTGCTCGAGGATTCGCCCTCGTGGCGCGCGTTCACGGGCCAGACCTACGAGGAATGGATGGATTCCGGCTGGCTCGACGCCCTGCACCCCGATGACCGCGAGCGGACCCGTGCGCGCTGGATCGCCTGCGTCGGCGCGCGCGCGGTGTTCGAGACCGACTACCGGATCCGCTGCTTCGATGGCAGCTACCGCTGGACCGCGGTGAAGGGCGTGCCGATCCTCGATGCGCAGGGCGCGGTGCGCGAATGGATCGGCGCCAACACCGATATCCACGACATGGTCGTGGCCCAGGCCGAACTGGCCCAGCGCCTGTACCGCGAAAAGCGCAATTCCGCCTTGCTGGCCAAGGTGGCGCAAGCCTCGCGCACCCTGAACACGGCCTTGTCGAGCAAGGAGATCGCCGAGGCGCTGGTGGTCGAGGTGCGCGACATCCTCGGCGTGCACCAGGCCGTCGTGTCCCTGAACGAAGGCGACAACTGGTCGCAGGCAATCAATGCGGTGTCCCTGTCCGACAAATACGCCGACTTCCGCAGCTACGACGCGCCCACCGACGGCAGCGGCATCTACGCGGAAGTCTGCCGCAACAACCGCGTCATGCGCCTGACCCAGGCGCAGCTGGCGGCGCATCCCGCCTTCAAGGGCTTCGGCGCCGAAGCCGGCGCGCATCCGCCGATGCGCGGCTGGCTGGCGGTGCCCCTGGTCGACCGCCTGGGCAGGAATATCGGCCTGATCCAGGCCTCGGACAAATGCGAGGGCGAATTCACCGAGGAAGACGAAGCCATCCTCGTGCAGCTCGCCTCGATCGCGGCCAACGGTTTCGAGAATGCGCGGCTGTACGGATCGCTGCAGGAACAGGACCGGCGCAAGGATGAATTCCTGGCGATGCTGGCCCACGAGCTGCGCAATCCGCTGGCGCCGATCTCCGCGGCGGCCGACATGCTCAAGTTCGGTACCTCGGACGCCGGCCGGGTAGGCCGGGCGAGCGAGGTGATCAGCCGCCAGGTGCGGCACATGAGCTCGCTGGTCGACGACCTGCTGGACGTCTCGCGCGTCACCCGCGGCCTGATCCAGCTCGACAAGGCGGTGCTGGACCCGATGGCGATCGTCGCCAGCGCCGTCGAGCAGGCGCGGCCCCTGGTCGCGGCGCGCGGCCATGCGCTGGCCGTCGAAGGCGACGCCGGCGGCGCACGCATCGTGGGCGATGCGAACCGCCTGGTGCAGGTCGTGGCCAATTTGCTGAACAACGCCGCCAAGTACACGCCGAACGGCGGGCGCATCGTGCTGGCGGTCGCGCGCCAGGGCGCGACGGTGCGCATCGATGTGGCCGACGACGGCATCGGCATCGATGCCCAGCTGCTGCCCCGGGTGTTCGACCTGTTCACCCAGGCCGAGCGCTCGCCCGACCGGGCCCAGGGCGGCCTGGGCATCGGCCTGGCCCTAGTGAAGACCATCGTGGGCCTGCATGGCGGCAAGGTGACGGCGCACAGCGACGGTCCCGGCAAGGGTAGCAGCTTCAGCGTCGTGCTGGATGCGGTGGACGCTTAGGCGTGCTTGACGATTGCGATGAGTTCGGCGCAGACCACCAGGCCCAGGATGACCGCCAGGTGCACGCTCGCCACGATCAGGGACTTGGCCCAGGCTGCCCGGGGCGTGCCGCCATACACGCGCCGCATCGCGGCGGGCAGGTAGGCGAGTAGCCACAGGAGCGGCACTACCTGCAGGAAGTCCCATGCGCTCAGGGCCACGAAGCGTCCGGTGTACAGGCAGGCCACCAGCCAGCCGACATTGCCCGGCAAGAGGATCATCAGGCTGGCCAGCAGGAAGGCGAAGGAGCTGACGTGCAGGGCGAACACCAGGTGTTCGCCGTAGCGGCGTCCCGAGCGCCAGTGGATCAGCTTGAGATAAAGGGCGAACAGCGGCAGCGCGCCGATCAGCATATAGGGCAGGTTGGCGAGGAAGCCATGGTTCAGCAGTTCGGCCTGCTCCGCCGGTGGCGCGTGCATGAAGTGCCGCACGTTGCCCGCCCATCCCTCGTTGACGGCCCCGAACAGTTTAAGCGCCCATGGCACCGTATAGGCGTCGCCCTGGCCGTCGTCCCCGCCCGTTTGCTTCAGGGTCACGTCATACGTGATGGTGCCGACTTTCTTGGGCGCATCCGGAACGAAGCCGGTATGGCTGTAGGTGGCGCCGATCGCATTCTCGGTAATGAACACCTGCGGCAAATCCACGCCATACAGCTTGATCAGGGCGAACACCACCAGGCTCAGGCTTAGATACAGACGCAGCGGATTGATGGTGGGAACGCGGCGGCCGCGCAGGAAATCGGCGGTCAATTGCCCTGGCCTGAACATCAGCAAGCGCAGCGTTTCCCACAGCTTGCCTTCGAGGGCCACGAAATGGCCGACGAATTCGTGGATGAACTCGCCCGCAGAGGGCGGGTGGATCACGGTCGCTTCGCCGCAATGGGCGCAGTAATTGCCCTGGGCCTGGGCCTGGCAACTGGGGCAGGCCTGCGCCGTGTTCGCCGTGATGGGATGCGTGAGCTCGGGATGGGCGGCCAAACGGGTACTCCTGAAGAATCGATCGGTGTCCGAAATATCGGGAAAACATAGCAGATCCGTCATGTTGAAATATCACGGATTGTCACGATCGGCCGTCGCCGGCTCAACTCCCCCTGTAGGTCGAATACGACCACGGCGTCACCACCAGCGGCACGTGGTAATTTTGCGACGCATCGGCCACCCCGAAGGCGATCGTCACCCGGTCGACGAAGCGCGGGGAGGGCAGCGCCACGCCCTGGGCCGCGAAATAATCGCCGGCCGCGAACACCAGTTCGTACTGGCCGACGCGCAGCGCTTCGCCTTCCAGCAGCGGCCGGTCGCAGCGCCCATCCGCATTCGTGACGGTTTCAGTAAGCAGGGCGCGTTCGCCGTCGTCGATGAAATACAGCCAGAGCGCCACGCCGGCGCCCGGCTTGCCCTGCGTCGTGTCGAGCACGTGGGTGCTGAGTTTTCCCATGGTCATCCTTCTATATGTAAGGCATGAAACAGCGTATGCGAAGCATGATATAACGATGTACATCCTGCAAGATATGATGGCAGCGAACCTCACCCTGCGCCCATGCCCATGAATACCTACGACAGTTATCCTCGTGACATGATCGGCTACGGCCGCACGCCGCCCCATCCGCAATGGCCGGGCCAGGCCCGCATCGCCCTGCAATTCGTGCTCAACTACGAAGAGGGCGGCGAGAACAATGTGCTGCATGGCGATGCCGGGTCCGAAACCTTTTTATCGGAAATCGTCGGCGCCCAGGCTTTTCCAATGCGCCACATGAGCATGGAATCGCTCTACGAATACGGTTCGCGCGCCGGCCTGTGGCGCGTGCTGCGCCTGTTCGAGGAGCGCGGCCTGCCGCTGACGGTATTCGGCGTGGCGATGGCGCTCAAGCGCAATCCCGAAGCAGTGGCGGCCTTCCAGGAACTGGGCCACGAGATCGCCTGCCACGGCCTGCGCTGGATCTCCTACCAGAACGTCGACGAAGCCACCGAGCGCGCCCACCTGGAGGAAGCCGTCGCGATCCTGCGCGAACTCACCGGAGAGGCGCCGCAGGGCTGGTACACCGGGCGCGATTCGCCGAATACGCGGCGGCTGGTGGTCGAGCATGGCGGCTTTGCGTACGATGCCGACCACTATGGCGACGACCTGCCGTTCTGGACCGAAATCAGCTTTACGGATGCGAACGGCTGGCATGCCGTCCGCCCGCACCTGGTGGTGCCCTACACGCTCGACACCAACGACATGCGCTTCGCCGCCCTGCAGGGCTTCAATTCGGGCACCCAGTTCTTCGATTACCTGAAGGACGCCTTCGACACCCTGTACGCCGAGGGCGATCCGAACGGGCTGGACCAGCCGAAAATGCTGTCGGTCGGCCTGCATTGCCGGCTGGTGGGGCGGCCGGGGCGCGCCGCGGCGCTGGCGCGCTTCCTCGACTACGTGCAGCGCCACAAGCACGTCTGGATTACGCGCCGCATCGACATCGCCCGTCACTGGCAGGACGCGCATCCGTTCATGGGACGCGCCGTGCAGGGTTCCAAGATATTGTAAATCGGATATATTCAAGATATCCAAAGGATTATAAGAGGGCGGGTGCCCCATGATAATCTGGCATGTTGGTTTCAAGCGAGGCGACGATGTCCACACCGATCCGTTTCTTTTTCCGCGGCGACGTCCATGAAGTGGCGGCCGTCGCGCCGACGCGCACCGTGCTCCAGCACCTGCGCGAAGACCTGCATTGCACCGGCACCAAGGAAGGTTGCGCCGAGGGCGATTGCGGCGCCTGCACCGTCGTGGTCGGATCGCTGGAAGACGGCGGCTTGCGCATGAAGGCGGTCAATGCCTGCATCCAGTTCCTGCCCACGCTGGACGGCAAGGCCCTGTTCACGGTCGAGGACCTGCAGCAGGCCGACGGCGCACTGCACCCGGTGCAGCAGGCCCTGGTCGAATGCCACGGCTCGCAATGCGGCTTCTGCACGCCGGGCTTCGCCATGTCGCTGTGGGGCATGTACCTGAAACAGGAAGGCGTGGCGCCGAGCCGCTGCCAGGTCGACGACGCGCTGTCGGGCAACCTGTGCCGCTGCACCGGCTACCGTCCCATCATCGACGCCGCGCGCCGCATGGGCGAACTGCCGCGCGTGGAATTCGACCGCACTGCGCTGGCCGGCATCCTGGCGTCGCTGCAGCGCGAGGCCGGCGTGGTCCACGGCTACCAGGGCCAGAGCTTCCACGCCCCGCGCACCATCGACGAACTGAGCGCCGCGCGCGCCGCGCACCCCGATGCGGTGCTGCTGGCCGGCTCCACCGACGTCGGCCTGTGGGTCACCAAGCAGCTGCGGGTACTCACCGACATCATCTATCTCGGCCATGTGGCCGCGCTGAACACCGTGCGCGAGCACGAGGGCGTCATCGAGATCGGCGCCGGCGTCTCGCTCGAGGATGCCTACGCGGCCCTGTGCCGCCACTATCCCGCCGAGCTGGGCGAGCTGCGCCAGCGCTTCGCTTCGCTGCCGATCCGCCACGCCGGCACCCTGGGCGGCAATGTCGCCAACGGTTCGCCGATCGGCGACTCGATGCCCTGGCTGATCGCGCTGGGCAGCAGCATCGTCTTGCGCGGGCCGGACGGCGAGCGCGTGCTGGCGCTGGAAGACTTTTACCTGGGCTACCAGCGCAAGGACCTGCGTCCCGGCGAATTCGTGCTGGGCCTGCGCGTGCCGCTGCCGCGGGAGGACGTCGTGTTCCGCACCTATAAACTGGCCAAGCGCTTCGACCAGGATATCTCGGCCGTGTGCGCCGCCTTCGCCTTGCGGCTCGACGCCGGCGTCGTGCTGGACGCGCGCATCGCCTTCGGCGGCATGGCGGAAACGCCCAGGCGCGCGGCCAGCGCCGAGGCCGCGCTGCGCGGACGCGCATGGAACGAAGCCGCGCTGCTCGACGCGATGGCGGCCCTGGGCGCCGACTACGCGCCGCTGTCCGACATGCGCGCATCCAGCGGCTACCGCATGAAGACGGCCCAGAACCTGCTGCGCCGCTTCTGGTACGAGACGCGCGCCGGCGACCCCTTGCCGGCGGCAAGCGTCAACGCCTTTGCCCGGGCCTGAGGAGAACGCCATGAACGACGCAGGCACGCCTGTCCTGAATACCGCCGCCTGGTCCCAGGTCGGCCGTTCGCGCCCGCACGAGTCGGCGCGGCTGCACGTGCTCGGCCAGGCCGACTACACCGACGACATCGGCGAGGTGCGCGGCACCCTGCACGCGGCCCTGGGCCTCTCCGGCAAGGCGCATGCGCGCATCCTCGACATCGATTTGTCGGCCGTGAAGGCCAGCGCCGGCGTGCGCGCCGTCTACACGGCCAAGGATATTCCCGGCACCAACGATTGCGGCCCGATCATCCACGACGATCCGATCCTGGCCGACGGCCTGGTGCAGTACGTCGGCCAGCCGCTCTTCATCGTGGTGGCCGACAGCCACGACCAGGCCCGCCGCGCCGCGCGCCTGGCGCAGGTCGGCTACGAGGAACTGCCGGCGATCCTGACGCCGCAGGCGGCGCGCGCCGCCCAATCCTATGTGCTGCCGCCGATGCGCCTGGCGCGCGGCGACGCCCAGGCGGCCTTCGAGCGCGCCGCGCACCGCGTAAAAGGGGAACTCCACGTCGGCGGCCAGGAGCAGTTTTACCTGGAAGGCCAGATCGCCTACGCCATCCCGCAGGAAAACGCCGGCATGCTGGTGCTGTGCTCGACCCAGCATCCGAGCGAGATGCAGCACGTGGTCGCGCATGCGCTCGGCCTGCATTCGCACCATGTGACGGTCGAGTGCCGGCGCATGGGCGGCGGCTTCGGCGGCAAGGAATCGCAATCGGCGCTGTGGGCGGCCGCGGCTGCGGTGGCGGCAAGGCGCACGGGCCGTCCGGTCAAGCTGCGCGCCGACCGCGACGACGACATGCTGGTGACCGGCAAACGCCACTGCTTCCACTACGAATACGAAGTCGCGCACGACGACGATGGCCGCATCCTCGCTGCCAGGGTCGACATGGTCAGCCGCGCCGGCTATTCGGCCGACCTGTCCGGGCCGGTCGCCACGCGCGCCGTCTGCCACGTCGATAATACCTATTACCTGTCCGACGTCGACATCCGCGCCGCCTGCGGCAAGACCAACACCCAGTCGAATACCGCCTTCCGCGGCTTCGGCGGGCCGCAGGGCGCCATCGCGATGGAATACGTGATCGACGAGATCGCCCGCAATCTCGGCCGCGATGCGCTCGACATCCGCAAGCGCAATTTCTACGGCAAGCTCGATCGCAACGTCACGCCCTATGGCCAGGTCATCGTCGACAATGTGATCCACGAACTGGTGGACGAGCTGGAGGCGAGCAGCGACTACCGCGCGCGCCGCCGCGCCATCGAGGACTTCAACCTTTCCAGCCCGGTGCTGAAGAAGGGCCTGGCGCTCACGCCGGTCAAGTTCGGCATCGCCTTCAACGTCACCCACCTGAACCAGGCCGGCGCGCTGGTCCACGTGTACGTCGACGGCTCGATCCTGGTGAACCATGGCGGCACCGAGATGGGGCAGGGCCTGAACACCAAGGTGATGCAGGTGGTGGCGCAGGAGCTGGGCGTGGACCTGGCGCGCGTGCGCATCACGGCCACGCGCACCGACAAGGTGGCCAATACCTCGGCCACGGCGGCCTCCACCGGCGCCGACCTGAACGGCAAGGCGGCCCAGGATGCGGCGCGCCAGATCCGCGCGCGCCTGGCGGACTACGCGGCCAGGGTGCTCGGCGGCGAGGCGGCGGAGGTGCGCTTCGCCGCGGAGACCGTGTACGTCAACGGCCAGGAAGTGCCCTTCGGCGAGCTCGTGGCGAAAGCCTACCTGGCGCGCGTGCAGCTCTGGTCGGACGGCTACTACGCCACCCCCGGCCTGCACTGGGATGCCAAGAGCATGACCGGCCGCCCCTTCTCCTACTTTGCCTACGGCGCCGCGGTGTCGGAAGTGGTGGTCGATACCCTGACCGGCGAATGGAAGCTGCTGCGCGCCGATGCGCTCTACGACGCCGGCAACTCGCTCAATCCGGCGCTGGACATCGGCCAGGTCGAAGGCGCCTTCATCCAGGGCATGGGCTGGCTGACCACCGAGGAGCTGTGGTGGGACGGCGCCGGCATGCTCAAGACCCATGCGCCGTCCACCTACAAGATCCCGGGCGTGTCGGACTGCCCGCAGGATTTCCGCGTGCGCCTGTTCGACAACCGCAACGTCGAGGATTCGATCCACCGCTCCAAGGCGGTGGGCGAGCCGCCGCTGCTGCTGCCGTTCTCGGTGTTCTTCGCGATCCGCGACGCGGTTTCCAGCATCAAAGGCCACAGGGTCAACCCGCCGCTGAATGCGCCGGCGACCTGCGAAGCCATCCTGGACGCCATCGCCGCCGTCGAAGCGGCCGCCGGGAGCGACTGAGTGGACGACTGGTTGCAGGAGCGCTCCAGCGGCCTGGCCGGAGCGGCCATGCTGGTCACGGTCGCGGCGGTGGAGGGATCGGTGCCGCGCGAACCGGGTGCGCGCATGCTGGTCGATGCCGCGCGCCAGTGGGGCACGGTCGGCGGCGGCCACCTGGAACACCGCGGCGCCGCCGTAGCGCGCGCCATGCTGGCCGGCGGAGAGGCGCGCCGCCTGGAGCGCTTTCCGCTCGGGCCCAGCCTGGGGCAGTGCTGCGGCGGGGTGGTGCACCTGGCCTTCGAGCTGGTCGATGCCGCCTACCTCGCCACGCTGGCGGCCTGCAGCAAGGAAGATGCCTGGCGCCTGGTCGCCCTGGACGGCGGCGCCGCGCGCGCGCTGTGCGATGCGGGCGGGCGCCTCGTCGCCGGCGATGCCGCTCCGGCGTTCGAACCCTGCGGCAGCACGCGCCTGCTGCGCGATACGCAGGGCCGGCGCTGGCTGGCCGACCTGCTGGCCAGCCCGCGCGCCCACCTGATGCTGTTCGGCGCGGGGCACGTGGGGGCGGCCATCGTCCGCGCGATGGCGGCGCTGCCATGCCGCCTGACCTGGGTCGACGAGCGCGAGGACGCGTTCCCGGCCGATCTGCCGCATAATGTCAGCGTCGAGGCCACCGATACGCCCGAAGCGCTGGCCGCATCCGCCGCGCCGGGCACGAGTTTCCTCGTCATGACGCACAGCCACGCGCTCGACCAGCGCCTGGCCGAAGCGATCCTCAAGCGCCCGACCCGGGACTGGTTCGGCCTGATCGGATCGGACACCAAACGCGCGCAGTTCGCGCGCCGCCTGCTGGAACGCGGCGTCGAGCAGGAACGCCTCGACGCCATGGTCTGCCCGGTGGGCGTGCCCGGCATCGAAGGCAAGCAGCCCGCCGTGATCGCCGTCGCCGTGGCCGCGCAACTGTTGATGGCCTGGGAGGGCGCAAGCGCCGCTCCCGGCCTGGCTCCACCTGAAAGAAACTGATGTCAAACCACACCCGCAAGCTGCAGGCCTTCCGTGCGAGCCTGCTGCATTTCCACGCCGATCCGGCCGTCTCGGACCAGGCCCACGCCTGGCATGAGGATGGCCTGCTGGTCGTCGACGAGGCCGGCCGCGTGCAGGCCGCCGGCGACTACGCCGCGCTGGCGCCGTCGCTGGCGCCGGATGCCGCCATCACCGACTGGCGCGGCAAGATCATCACGCCCGGCTTCATCGACACCCACCTGCATTTCCCGCAGACCGACATGATCGCCTCGCCGGCGCCGGGCCTGTTGCCCTGGCTGGAAACCTATACCTTCCCGACCGAGGCGGCATTCTCCGATCCGCTGCATGCGCGCGCCGGCGCCGAATTCTTCCTCGACGAGCTGCTGCGCAACGGCACCACCACCGCCGTGGTCTACTGCACCGTGCACAAGGAATCGGTCGACGCCCTGTTCGAGGCGAGCGCCGCGCGCAATCTGCGCATGGCGGGCGGCAAGGTGCTGATGGACCGCCACTGCCCGGACTTCCTGCGCGACACCTGCGACACCGGCATCCGCGACAGCGAAGAACTCATCCAGCGCTGGCACAACAAGGGCCGCGCGATGTACGCGATCACGCCGCGCTTCGCCCCGACCTCGAGCGAGGCCCAGCTGGTCGCCGCCGGCGAGCTGGCGCGCGCCTATCCGGACACCTTCATCCAGACCCACGTGGCGGAAAACAGCGACGAGGTGAGCTGGGTCGGCGAACTGTTCCCGGAGCGCCGCAGCTATTTGCAGGTGTACGAGCACTATGGCCTGATGCGCCCGCGCGCGCTGTTCGGCCACTGCATCTGGCTCGACGACGCCGACTTCGCGCTGATGGCCGATACCGGCTCGGCGATCGCCCATTGCCCGACCTCGAACCTGTTCCTGGGCAGCGGCCTGTTCGACATGGCGCGCGCCGACAAGGCGAAGGCGCAGGTCTCGCTCGGCACCGACGTCGGCGCCGGCACCTCGTTCTCGATGTTGCAAACGATGAATGAAGCGTATAAAGTTGCGCGATTGAAAGGAAGCTACCTTCCGGCCTTGCGCATGTTCTACCTCGCCACGCTGGGCGCCGCACGCAGCATGCAGCTCGAGGGCACCATCGGCAATTTCGCCGTGGGCGCCGAGGCCGACTTCATCGTCCTCGACCCCAAGGCCACGCCGCTGCTGGCGCGCCGCACGGCGCATGCCGACACGCTCGAGGAAACGCTGTTCGCGCTGGCCTTGCTGGGCGACGACCGGGCGGTCCGCGCGACGTATGCGGCGGGGCGGCTGGTGCATGAGCGGGCGGGGGAGAGCGCGTAGGCGCGAGAATGCTCGTCGTTCCTGCGAAGGCAGGAACCCAAGTCCTTCGCGCCGCCGGTATGCCGCAACCTTGGGTCCCTGCCTTCGCAGGGACGACGTAACTATTATTCCGAGATCATTCCATGATGCAGAAAACCCTGATCGCCGCCTTGACCGCCGCCGCGATCGCCGTCCCCGCCAGCGCCCGCGATACGGCCGGCAGCGCCAACGAAGCCGCCACCGCGCGCCACTACGCGAGCCTGGTCGCCGGTGCGCCCAAGACGGCCGAACTGAGCATGTTCTTCTCGCAGATGCCCAAGGGCGGCGACCTGCATCACCATTATTCGGGCGCCGTGTATGCCGAAAGCTATGTCGATTTCGTCGACAAGCGCGGCTTCTGCGTCGACAAGCGCAGCTACACGATCCAGACCGACAAGGCCGTGATCGACGCCGAGCGCGCCAAGCCGGCCAAGGACCGCAACTGCCTGTCGGGTGCCGAGGTATATGCCGACGACTTCACCTACCGCGAGCTGCTGCAGCGCTGGTCGAACAAGGATTTCCATAACCACGGCGCGATCCAGCCGCCGCCGGACCGCCAGTTCTTCTCGACCTTCGGCTACTTCGGCCCGGTCGCGGACAGCGGCAACTTCCGCGACGGCCTGGTCGAGATCAAGGAGCGCGCGATCCGCGAAAACGTCGCCTACATCGAGACCATGTACAAGCTGGCGCCCTTCGTCGCCAACCCGGACTTCGACGCCAAGGCCTGGGACAATGCCGAGAACGACGCCGCCTTCGACGCCCAGATGCGCGCCTGGATGACGGCGCTGGACCAGGATCCGAAATTCGTCGCGACCCTGGCCGACTTCGTGGCCGCCATCGACAAGGAAAGCGCCGGCATCGACGACGAGCGCTTCACCATGCGCTACCAGCTCTACGTGCTGCGCCTGCTGAACCCTTCGCAGGTGTTCTCCTCGATGGTGTCGGCCTTCAAGGCGGCCGCCAAGGGCGGGCGCATCGTCGGCGTCAACATCGTCGGCCAGGAAAGCCGCATGATCCCGATGCGCGACTACACCCTGCACATGAAGATGTTCCGCTTCCTCAAGACCGTCTACCCGAACGTCAAGGTGGCGATGCATGCCGGCGAGCTGGCCCTGGGCGACGTACGTCCGGAAGACCTGCAGTACCACATCGACCAGGCCCTGAACGTGGCCGGCGCCAACCGCATCGGCCACGGCATCGACCTGGCCCACGAAAGCAATGCGCTGGCCATCATGAAGACCATGCGCGCCAAGGACATCCCGGTCGAGATCAACCTGACCTCGAACGCCTACATCAGCGGCATCGAGGGCGACGACCATCCGGTCACGATCTACCGTAAATACGGCGTGCCCTACGTGATCTCGACCGACGACGCCGGCGTGACCCGCCACACCTTGTCGAACGAGTACGTGCTGTTCGCCAGCCGCTACAAGCCGGGCTACGCCGAGATCAAGAAGACGGCCTACGACAGCATCCGCTACAGCTTCCTCGACAAGGACGCCAAGGCCCGCCTGACGCGCCAGCTCGACGGACGCTTCGCCCGCTTCGAGGCGGACATCGCCGCCCTCGAACGCACCACCGTGAAGCGCTGAGCGCAGGCCGGTTTCTTCTTCCCGCCAGCAGGGCCGGAGCCGACGAGGCTGCCGGCCCTTGTCATTTCCCCTGTTTAGTAAGACGCGGCCTGTTCAAGAATGCATAAGCATATGCATCCGGTGTGGCCAATGCGCGACAAATTGCGCGCTTTCTGTATGCACTTTGCTTAAAAATTGGGCGAAACAATTTCAGCAAAGAATGCCTCCCTTATAATCGCGCCGTGTCTTTTCCGGAGGGAAAGACGCCCCGCCTGCGATTCTCCGCACGTTTTTTAAGCAACTTATACGCGCAAGCTATAAATTTCCAAAAGAAAACGTATTTGTCTCGGTCTGCGGCTTCATGCATATTGGTCTTTTATTAAGCAATTGCAAGGCTCGGATAGAGGGATGCCGGACGTCACGGCCTTGAAACATATGACCGGTAGAATCGCGTGCGCCGCTCTTTTCCAGTGCATTTTTACTGATAGATGCACCCGTTTAGACGGATTTACAGAATAAAAAGCGACAGTTGCCACGAGCAGCCAGTCCTGGGGTTTGCAGTACTGTAAAGAGGGGAACTCCGGTTCCCAAACTATAAATATTAAGTTTATTTGGGGTTATTCCAATGATCTATCAAAAGCGGATCCAGCTGACGAAGTTGGCGCTGGCACTGTCGATCGCGCTGGCCGGTGCTCCGGCCCTGGCGCAGAACACGACGTCGGCTGTGGCCGGTCGTATTTCCGGTGCCGACGGCCAACCGGCCGCCGGCGCCTCGGTGCAAATCATCCACACCGAATCCGGTTCGGTCAGCACCGTCACGACCGACGCCGCAGGCCGCTACGCCGCCCGCGGCCTGCGTACCGGCGGTCCGTACACGATCATCATCACCAAGAACGGCCAGACCGAAAAGCGCGAAGGCATCTTCCTGCAACTGGCTGAAACCGCCAACATCGACGCCACCGTCGGCCAGATGCAAACCGTGACCGTGGCCGGCAACCGCGCCCGTTCGGACATCTTCAACCGCAGCAACATGGGCGCCGGCACCGGCATCAGCAATACCCAGCTGCAGATCCAGGCCTCGATCAACCGCAACCTGCAGGACTACGCCCGCGCCGACCCGCGCGTCTCGCAGACCGACAAGGAACGCGGCGAACTGTCCGTGGCCGGCCAGAACTCGCGCTACAACTCGACCACCGTCGACGGCGTGGCCATCAACGACACCTTCGGCCTGGAAGCCTCGGGCAGCCCGACCTCGCGCCAGCCGATCTCGATCGAAGCGATCCAGTCGGTGCAGGTCAACGTCGCCAACTATGACGTGACCCAGAAGGGCTACACCGGCGGCAACATCAACGCCGTCACCAAGTCCGGTACCAATAACTGGAAGGGCGGCGTCTACTACGTCTTCCGCAACGACAATCTGTCGGGCGACCGTTACGACATCACCAAGGACACCTACAGCGCACCGCCGAAGTCGGAAGAAACGACCAAGGGCGTGTGGGCCAGCGGCGCGCTGGTGCAGGACAAGCTGTTCATCTACGCCCTGAGCGAAGAAACCAAGAGCACCCGTTCCTCGCCGGACTACGGCCCGGTCGGCTCGAACACCGGCACCACCGTCGGCATCAGCCCGGACCAGATCAAGCAGGTCCAGGACATCGTGAAGCAGCGTTACGGCGTCGATGCCGGCGGCCTGGCGACCGGCGGCGGCAAGTTCGTCTCGCGCGAGCAGATGGTCAAGTTCGACTGGAACATCAGCGACAACCACCGCGCCAACCTGCGCTACCAGCGCACCCGCCAGGGCGAGCCGCAGTACTCGACCTTCAGCGCCACCGCGCTGAGCCTGGATTCGGCCTACTACAACCAGCAGAAGGAAATCGAGACCACCGTCGCCCAGGTGTTCTCGGACTGGACCCCGACCTTCTCGACCGAGCTCAAGGCCTCGAACCGCGACTACGATTCGGTACCGAAGAACAACACCACCCTGCCGACCATCGGCGTGCAATTCACCGGCGCGCTGCCGGCTGGCACCCCGGCCGGCGTGGGCACCGGTTCGCGTACCATCAACCTGGGTACCGACAACTCGCGCCACATGAACGTGCTGGGCACCCGCACCCAGGACTACTATGCAGGCGCCAACTGGACCGTCGGCGACCACGAGATCAAGTTCGGTAGCGACTACCAGAAGAACAAGGTCTACAACGCCTTCCTGCAGAACGTGTACGGCAACTACACCTTCGGCTGCGACAACAACCTGAGCTACTCCTTCGGCAACATCAACTGCTCGACCGCGTCGGCAGCCGATGTACAGCGCGCCGTGCTGGAAAACCTGCGCACCGGCCGCTTCACCTCGTACTCCTACCAGGTGCCGGCCCCGGGCTACACCCTGGACGACGCGGTGGCCAAGTTCGACATGACCAATACCGGTCTGTTCCTGCAGGACACCTGGAACGTCAATCGCCAGCTGACCCTGACCGCCGGCTTCCGCTGGGACAAGGTCGGCGTCAACGGCACCCCGATCGCCAACACCCGCGTCGCCGCTCCGGTGATCGCCGGCGTGAACGGCGGGCGCCAGACTGGCGGCTTCGGCTACAACAACCAGGAAACCATCGACGGCACCAAGCTGTTCCAGCCGCGCTTCGGCTTCAACTACAACTTCGCTACCCCGCGCCGCATGCAGCTGCGCGGTGGCGTCGGCCTGTTCCAGGGCGCCGCCATGACCGTCTGGCTCGGCAACCCGTTCCAGAACGCCGGCATCGCCACCCAGCAGGTCACCTGCTCGGGTACCGGTACCTCGCGCTGCCCGACCACGGCCCTGACCACCGGCGGCTTCAGCACCGACGTCAACAACCAGCCGACCCTGGGCGGCTCGGTGCCGCCGCAGGCCAACGTCGACCTGCTCGACCCGAACCTGCGCCAGCCGTCGATCTGGAAAGCCAACCTGGCCTTCGAGATGGAACTGCCGTGGTACGGCCTGGTCGCCAGCGCCGAATACCTGGCGATGAACACCAAGGACGGTATCTACTTCCAGAACCTGAACCTGGGCGCACCGACCCGCATCGGCGCCGATGGCCGCCAGCTGTTCTGGAACGCCTCGGGCCTGAGCTCGGCTAACTGGACCGTGGGTAACAACTCGGTGAGCGTGCGCCAGGGTGCGACCAACACCACCAAGTCCCTGAGCAATTCGGGCTTCGGCAACGTGCTGAAAGTAACCGGCACCGACAAGGGTGAAAGCCGCATCTCGACCCTGTCGCTGTCCTACCCGATGACCAAGGGCTTCGGCTGGTCGGTCGCCGCGACCCACACCTCGGCCACCGAAGTGTCGAACCTGACCTCGTCGACCGCGAGCTCGAACTTCAACGCCCGTTCGGTCCTGAACCCGAACGAAGACGTGGCGGCGAACTCGGCCTACCTGGTCAAGAACCGCGTCAACGCGCTGCTGAACTTCCAGAAAGCCTTCTTCGGCACCTACAAGACCAGCTTCGGCGTGTTCTATGAAGGCCGCAGCGGCAAGCCGTACAGCTGGACCTTCAAGAACGACCTGAACGGCGACGGCGTCTCGGGCAACGACCTGATGTACATCCCGCGCGCCTTCGGTTCGGGTGACGTGATCTTCGCTGGCGACAGCGCGACCAACCACGCCAACGAACAGCGCTTCTGGGACGTCGTCAACGGCAACAAGACCCTGCGCCAGGCTGCCGGCGGCACCGTGTCGCGCTACGGCGATTTCTCGAACTGGACCAACAGCTTCGACCTGCGCCTGGCGCAGGAAATCCCGGGCATGTTCAAGCGTAACAAGGCCAGCATCTCGTTCGACATCCTGAACTTCGGCAACCTGCTGAACAAGAAGTGGGGTCACATCAACGAAGTGCCGTTCTTCTCGGCTGGCGGCCAGACCCGCGGCTTCGTGGACTACGCAGGTCTCGACCCGGCGACCGGCAAGTATGTGTATGCCGTGCGCTCGGCGGTCGATTCCTACCAGATCCGCCAGGCCAAGGGCGAATCGCAGTGGGCAATGCAAGTCACCGTCAAGTACGAGTTCTAAGCTGAACTTGTGCGCATGATGTGACATGAACGGCCGGTGGCGACACCGGCCGTTTTTTTTCGCCCAAGGGTAGGGGGACCGGTTTTTTTACGCCCCTCCGTAAAGACCCTGCGCGCGGGCTTGTCGGGCATAATTCCCGGCTGTCCTCCCTCGCAATCAACGCATATAAGGCACCCACTCCATGACCGTTCATCGTCCCGTTCAGAGCGGACCGGCCGCCATCGCGCTGGCCGCCGCATTGACTGCCGCCCTGGCCCTGGCCGGCTGCGCTTCCACCACGCCGGGCAGCCCGCAGGCCGCAGCGCAGGCCGCGGCGCCGGTCGAGATCAACCTGGTGGCCCTGAACGATTTCCACGGCAACCTGGAGCCGACCCGCTACACGTATACGCCCGCCGGCGCCGCGCAGCCGGTGACCATCCAGGCCGGCGGCATCGACCTGATCGGCGGCGCCCTGGCATCCTTCCGCAGCGAGGACAAGGACCTGCTGTTCGTCGCCGCCGGCGACCTGATCGGTGCCAGCCCGGCGATGTCCTCGCTGTTCGCGGACGAGCCGACCCTGGCCGCGATGGACCGCATCGGCCTCGCCGCCAGTTCGCTCGGCAACCACGAATTCGACCAGGGCAAGCAGGAACTGCTGCGCCAGCAGCACGGCGGCTGCGATTCGCCGCGTCCGGACAAGGCCTGCCGCTTCGACGGCAGCTTCAAGGGCGCCGGCTACACCTATCTGGCCGCCAACGTGACCGACCAGCAGACCGGCAAGACCCTGGTGCCGGGCTGGCGCGTGGTGGATGTGAAGGGCGTCAAGGTCGGCCTGGTGGGCGCGGTGCTGAAGGGCGTGCCCTCGGTGGTCACGGCCTCGGGCGTGCGCGGCCTGGCCTTCCAGGACGAGGCCGACGCCATCAACGCCGCGCTGCCGGCCATGAAGGCGGCCGGCGCCAAGGTCTTCGTGGTGCTGATCCACGAGGGCGGCCATACCGGCGAACCCTACGACAAGGTTGATTGCGACGGCCTCGAAGGCCCGATCGTCGGCATCGTCAAGCGCCTCGACCCGGCGATCCGCCTGGTCATCTCGGGCCACTCGCACAAGGGTTACCTGTGCAAGGTCGACGGCCGCGTCGTGACCCAGGGCGACGCCTACGGCCACCTGCTGTCGCGCATCAAGATGAAAGTCGATCCTGCCAGCGGCAAGGTCGAGGACATCGCTGTCGCCAACGTGGTGATGGCGCCCGGCGCCTTCACCCCGGATCCGCAACTGTCGGCATGGCTGAAGGACGTGCGCGCGCGCAGCCAGGCCGAGCTGGGCAAGACGGTGGCGCAGATCGCCTCCCCGCTGGTCACGCGCAAGCAGGACGAGGCCGGCCAGTCGGCGCTGGGCGGCGTGGTCGCCGATGCGGCGCTGGCGGCGGTGCGCTCGGAAGGCGCGCAGGTCGGCTTCGTGAACCCGGGCGGCATGCGCAACGACCTGCAGTCGGGCGCCGGCGGCAGCGTCACCTTCGGCCAGGCCCAGGCCGTGTCGCCCTTCGGCAATACCCTGGTCGTGATGGATTTCAGCGGCGCCCAGCTGCGCACCCTGCTGGAACAGCAGTGGGACCGCCCGGAAGGTTCGATGACCCTGGCCGCCTCGCGCAACCTGGCCTACCAGTGGGACAGCACCCGGCCGAAGGGCAGCCGCATCGTGGCGGGCAGCCTCAAGATCGACGGCAAGCCGGTCGAGGACGGCAAGACCTACCGCGTGGTGGCGAACAACTTCCTGGCCGAGGGCGGCGACCGCTTCCCGATGTTCGGCCAGGGCGTCAAGCGCAAGGACACCGGCATCAGCGACCTGAGTTCGCTGATCGCCTACCTGAAGCAGCATCCGGAAACCGGCGCGGCCTCCGTCGCGCCGCAGGGTCAGATCGTCAAGCTGCGCTGATGCGCCGCATACAAGAAAAGAATACAAGGAAAGAAGCATGATGAAGAAACTGGCTTGTGTACTGGCGCTGGCAAGCGCTTTCGCCTCGGTCGACGCCCTGGCCTGGGGCAACGACGGCCACCGCGCCGTCGGCGCCATCGCCGACAAGCTGCTCGCGGGCAGCGACGCCGAAAAACAGATCAAATCCATCCTGCTGCCGGGCGAGAGCCTGGCGGCGGTCGCGAGCTGGCCGGACTGCGTCAAGGGCAACTGGTGCGGCCCGCAGACCCCGGACATGATCGACTACGTCGAGGCCAACCCCAAGCACAGCGAGTACCACTACACCGACGTGCCGTTCCAGTTGGATCATTACCATGACGGCGCCGTCGGCACGGCGGACGTGGACATCGTCCAGACCCTGAAGCAGGCGATCGCCGTGTTGCAGGGCAAGGACACGCCCGATACCAATCCGCACAGGTTCACCAAGCGCCAGGCCCTGATCCTGGTCACCCACCTGGCCGGCGACATCCACCAGCCGCTGCACGTGGGCGCCGCCTTCGTCTCCAAGGACGGCCAGTTCGTGGTGCCCAGGACCCACGCCGAGATCGACGAGACCGCGATCTTCGATTCGCGCGGCGGCAACAACCTGCTGATGAACGACGAATGGCTGGAAAAGATCAGTTCCGGCCTGATCCCGGCGGGCGAGCCGAAGCCGGTCAAGGCGGGCGTGCCGAAGGCGCTGACCAAGCCTTTCCACTCCTACTGGGACAGCACCACCGTCGACTATGCCTTCCGCCGCACCCGCGTGAAGACCCCGGAACAGTTCGCGCAGTGGGCGATCGATTCGAAGCCGGGCGTGGTCAGGAACAGCGGCGAGGTCTCGAACTGGCCGTATCAGTGGGCCGACGATGCGCTGGTCGCCTCCAAGCTGGCCTACGCCGGCCTGACGGTCGGCAAGCTGACCCCGCAAGTGAGCAAGAAGGGCGAGACCTATTACACCTGGACGCTGGAAGTGCCGCAGGATTACCCGGTGCCGAGTTCGGCGCTGGCGCGCACCCAGCTGGTCAAGGGCGGGTATCACCTGGCGCAGCTGCTGCAGGCGATCTGGCCGTAAATCTGCCCGTAAATCTGGCCGTAATATAGCTACTGCCGCCTGAACCGTCGCCCCTGCGCAGGCAGGGGCCCAAGTTTTACGCATGCATGCAACTTGGACCCCTGCCTGCGCAGGGGCGACGTGTTTTTGCGCTGCGTGTTTTTGTTCTGCGTATTTTCTACTTTGCGTATTTTCTACTCTGCGATCTGGCCGTAGATCTTGCTGTAGATCTGGTCGTAAATCTGG
>Ga0265798_10003720_pt1 | contig 21479 bp, 23 predicted proteins | sample P3T30metagenome_FD_192430 | JGI IMG/M metagenome (GOLD analysis project Ga0265798, IMG submission 192430) | Plant litter microbial communities from East Loma Ridge, Irvine, California - P3 T30 | ecosystem: Environmental > Terrestrial > Plant litter > Unclassified | place: USA: California... | reverse complement strand
CGTCGGTTCTAATGGCGGCTAGGTACTTACCGTATGCTGCAGCATTTACCACGTACGTGCGCGCAATATGCGCACGTACGCGATAGAGTGAGACTCGGAGTAACTGTAGCAGCAGCTAAAGTAGTACGGGTCGATCAACGGTGACTCTATGACCAAGTTCATGTTCGAGGAGAACCCGACGCCGACAGTGTTCGGAAATTTGATTATGTTAGCATAAGACAGTGTATGGCAGCTGTTGACATATTAAGTCGTCCCCCGAGCATCTGCTGTAGTGTTAGGCGCGCCAGACAGCGAGTCCATCGCGATACACGCCGACCATCTTAATATGGCCAAGTTCGGGTCGAAGTCAAACTCTGGTTACAGGACAATGTCTGGCCATCTGTGGGTGATACTATTAGCAGACAGTGCAACCTAGAAGGTATATTAGAAGACAGTATATAGATTTGAACTAGCAGATACGTTAGTAAGATAATAGTAGTAACACCAAATTATTCTTAGCTATAATAAGCCTATCGTATTATTCACTGTTTAGTGCAGCCTACTAGGGGTGTCGCGCGTTTAATATTTCGTTGGCCGCGACGAGAATACTTTTAAGATATGCGAAGCGGTCTAGTAAGACGACTCACAGAAGACGGTAGTCGTGCATGACCTAGGTGTTATAGGCAAGACCTAGCTAGCACTAACATACGCGCAACGACATAAAGAAGAGTACTCAGCCGTATTCTGGTTCGACAGCAATGACGACCTCACACTAGAGTAAGGATACGCAGCCGTAGCGAGACCCATCTACTGTGACCATCCGTTGCTAGTGCATCTCAAGGATATTGCGGAAGGCAGTGATCTTGAAAAGGCGATGGCTGATCAACTATGACGTCTACAAGATACCGAAATCGCCAGGGCATGTTGAGCCCGGCACCTGAAATATACGGTCTTTCTTGCCTGAAGAAGACTAGAGAGCTGTTTTGATTACTACGCAGCTACTTTAGCTGCAGCTAGGTGTTTATCTCGCGGTAAAAAAATTGCAGAACATTGTGCATAGTCTGGAGATACTATCGTAGATGTCCAGACGCGATAGACTGAGTATTGGCAAGCAAGAGCTAACGATGTTCTGCTGTAGGCGATGCTGACACAGTAGTAAGATCCTGACGCTCGTGAGCTAGCGCATGAACTGGATGCCCTGCCGCTTGCTCCTTCTACCAAGTGTCGACTAGCCTCGTTGACTACCTTCAGGGGTATAAGACGTCGTGGCTATGGCTGTAGTGGAAGACACCACAACTGTTGTTATACGAAGACCGAGCGCTGCACTTAACGTGGAATATCTTGTTGAGTTACGTTAAGTAGTATGTGACGCTAGGTTGAAGTACCACATATTGGCATCTACGGTGGAAAATGCAGAGGTTTAGATTAGAGTTTTCCATAGTATGTCAATTACTTCAATTCTTATTTGCTTCATATTCCTTACCTCCTAAAGTACAAATAAAAAAATTGCGTACACCGTTCACCTTTAACTACTTTCTCTACTATATATCTGCGTTGACCCCCAACGTTGTAAACCAACGTACGCGATCGATCATTGAACTGATCTTTAACTCAAGTATTGCGTTACAAATCTACTGGTGTTTTGTTCTATGTCTATAAATATGCATATTCCATCGCCGCCACCGTAGAGTCCTTGTCGTTTTCTAGTTTGTCCCTTATGCGGACGTGGTATGAGCGGCCGGTGGCCAGGACGCAGACAAGCAACGTGGCGGTGACTCAGCATGTAAAACTACGAGTACTACAGCTATAATCTGAGAACTGCGAGGAAAGTTTTCACCGTTTCTATCTAGATAGCTACCTCATACAGACCTAATAAATACACGTCACCCTACCTCCTGCCTACCCAGATACACAATATAACTTACAGACATAAAAATTCCTGCACCAACTATGTGATATTTCCATAATACATTTAACCAAGGCACTGGTAATCCTCGTAACACCAGTGTAACAAGAAATCCCATTCCTCCGCTTACTATATTGTACAACGTATTGTATGTAGTCCTAAATCCCGTGCAATGTTACCTTACATGCCCAAGGCGTGCATTTCCAAACGCCTTTTTTTCTCGTGGTGCGCACGTTACGTATGACCCAAACTCCTAACACCCAGTAAAAAAAAGCATAAACCCCAGACTTGTTATAGTAGAGACATTGCGGCGAAGGAGACAAACGGTAGAGACAGAGATTTGTAACGAGTTTAGGACGGTAATGATATAGCGAGTGATAGAGAGTTGCGTGTTTTTCTGTGATTGGACTGCAAGCAAAGACTAGGGATGGCTGATGGAGTGCTGGGCGGCACGCGACTAGGTGGTGGTGTAAGGTGCGTGACCTGGGTTGGTCCGCTTTACTGCGGCGGCGGTTGAAGAAGGTGGTGTAGCGTGTTGAATGTGATACGGTGTGTCGGGGTGTATTGGTTGCGGGTATATGCGAGATGTCGTACTTGTGTTGAAATAGCTTAGCCACTCGTGATCCTGCATCCAATAGCCAACCCACAGCGACCTTGCAGTCGAATAATGGTTTTTGCTAGTTTGAAAGATAGAGAGAACCCTGAAAGAAGAATAAGAATGTGTGTTGTAGGAACCGAAATTTGTGACGAGAAGTTGCGTGCGAAAAGCAAGCGGCTTGTTTTAGTAGAACGTCCTGATGCTTTGTTTGTCCTCGTCCTCATCGGACAGCATATGGAGATGCTGGACCTTTTTTGCTTTTCCATCCCGCTCGTCATAGCCTTCAGCAAGCCTCATCACACAGCTGAAGGCCACGTTCCAGCCATTGACACCAGCAGAATGATAAGCTTCTGAAACGGCTGCCTCGCGACTGCCGCATTTGACCAACTTGTAGATCTGCTTGCCATGGAAGTGGGCTCCGTGGACAAAAGGGTCGGCAGCCTGACAAGTACTCAATACGAGACAGTAAACAAGCGATGTGGCCTCTAATGCGGTTGCTTTCTCGCTCGTACACCGGAGACATGAACGAGGACGGTAATTGTTGGCGCGATGGCCAGCAACGCACTCGGAGATATCATCGTCTATTGGTGTTCGCATCGCTGCCGAGGCCCATACCCTGGGTGTTTCGAGACTAACAGGCCTGGCATTTGGTAGCGAGGACAATTCATCCAGCGCCCAGCGGTTTACCTCCTGTGTTCCAATGTTCCTAAGATGTGCTTTGCTGGGCTTCTCATACCAGAGTTCTGTCGAACCATGTTTGAACAGCCATTCATGTTCCTTATAATCTGTTTCATGCGCAGCATATCGGGTAATGTAGACGCTGCGGCGGAATGCTGTAAGCCGGACAAGCTGATTGGTATTTTGGAGGACGGGATCTTCGCAGTACACGGCTGGGATAAATTGATTTGCAGATTCGATTGGAAAGAGTGCATCTGCACGGGCAGGGATCTGAGGTGGTGGTGGTGGCGGCTTGAAGTTATTAGTCAATATTGATAATGAGATTTCCAGGGTGGCTTACAGGAGGTGGTGGGGGTGGAGGAACAGCCCCATAGGCACCCATCCAGGGTGGCATTCCACCAGAAAGCGGTGGTGGCGGCTACAATGTGTTAGATAGATTCCTTTCGATCAAAGCCTCAAGAATTCAAGACTCACCGGTGGTGGGGGTGGAGGCGGAGGAGCCTGGCCAGCCGGAGCCGGGGGTTTGGCAACATAGGGTAGGGTACATTCAAACATTGGTTTGACGTTGTCGACAACTAGGGGTTCCTTTCTTTCTTCTATAGATCGACATGTTTCTTGTTTGGTTTGCCTCACTTCTTCGCCCAGTTTTCCCGTCATCTTGTCCGCAGACTTGCGTTGATCCTTGCTGACAAGCACGGATGCTGAAGAACCCGTACCCGGATAAGATCCATTATGAGACGTGTTCCAGTGTTCCACACCGAAGCAGCCGTTAGGATCCTGCTCTGGGCTGTTAGCACATGCCCGGACGATTGGTGTGTTTACACCTGGTGGCGCCGGTGGCGATGGATCTGTGGGCGACGGAACGACGCTCATCGAAGTGCCGTTTTCGATCAGGATATAGTTATCGTCCATAGAATCGTGGATAGGATCGAAGTGTAGCGAAGAGGCAAGGGGTTCTCTAGTGATGAAAATGGTGCTTGATGTTCGACCTCGGAGTTACAAAGAGCTGAGTTCAGCTGACGTGGCTATTGCGTGGAAGCTGACAATTGAATGATCTTTGTCTGATCACGGATTTTGTCCTCCGATGATTGTGGCTGGTTTGTATTTATAATAAAGAGCATTGCCCTGTCTTGGGATGATTGTGGTTGCCGCTGACGACTGTATGCATAGGTAGCCGACTATCGAAGAGCCAGGCAGAATGGGCTAGATTGTCAAGGCAGCCACTTAGCGTCGTTCTCTGCTCACGAGTAAAGGTTTCATGGGACAAATTACAGCCTTGTGGTACATGGTGCTGTGGGATATGCCGTACAAAGGCAGCATCAACTGAATTCGATATATCGTTTGGCTTACCACGCTTTCGGGATGAAGCGTAGAGCCAGACGGTCCATCAGCATCGTATACGAGACGCATGGTGCTGAGGAATTCTGGCTCATCTCGCCATCGGGATCCATGTGAGGCGTTGTAAAATGAAGCATGAGGCAAAGCGTCGCCTTGGATCCTGCAGCTTCCGCCTTAGTGCTACACGAGGCAGTTTCTAGTGTACCTAGGTGTGTTGGAAGTTTGGAAGGGACTAGCGAGACTAGGGCTAGACAACGACGTAGAAAGCGACGTAACGTTTCTTGGTGATCTTTGAAAGTTTCCACGACAGCTTGTCGCCGCGAGGCATATTGGTATGATGATGCCACGAGTTATGAGACCAGGGTGGGCAGAGCGTTGATGGATGATGATTAGCCCTGTTCCTACGTGGACATGCAGAGACTAGGTAGTCATTGGATTACGCCGTTCTCTCGTCGAACGGGTATGTGTGACGTGTGCTGCTACATGCACATGGCCGTCTCTGGACGACAACATTCTAGTCCAGTTTTCAGCCAGCTTTCCAGATTCCAGATCCTAGTATTTCCAGCGATTTGAGAGACCTTGACGTGAGCCCTCTTTGATTCAGTCCTTCCGGTAAGTTCTGCTCGCCCAGGTAGACCGTAGAATAGAGTTTCTCAACCGCAGATTCTCACGGCAACTATCCAGCATAGCGATAACGGATGCACGATCCATGTGACAGAAGCACATCCTGCATGACTCTTGCAGTAGTTACACCACTCTCACGCGTTGGTCGATGCTCAGGAAAGGCGGTCAGCAACCCTGGAAAGATTGAAGAATGTCGTCCAGTGTCTCGCTCAAGAAAAGCCAGACCGGAAAAAAGATGTGAGAAGATTCAAACATTTATGAGAGGTAAGAAGGCATACGGATATGACACATGAACATGTGGGTAGAAGCTGCTCAGCTAGGCTAAGCGAAGTGAGGCGCTTGACCGGCGGCTAACCTTGGAAGCTGCGTAGATCTATTTCCCCACTAGTTAGAGCATCGACCGAGGTAGGTGAAGCAACCAAAGAGGACGAAAGAGCTAGAGAGACTGCAAACGACTGGATACAATGATACAAGGAGAAGGCTGCAACAAATGTAGCGGATATCGAGCTCGCCACGCAACAACTTCTGCGACACCAGCTCGTAAATGGGGTTCGTACGTTTGAAGAATGCAAAGCCCGTGTTGCAAAAGCAATGGAAAAGGTGGAAGAGAAGTGGTGGAGTCTGGTGCACGACGAACGTTGGCACCTACCAAGACCTTATACTTAGCAAACGTACTTACGCCATGGCCCAAAAGAGCAACTCCGGACTTTAGGCAAGACATTGGAGGACCTTTGAACGTCATAAGACTTCCTATCCAGTGCCTTAATGAGGCGGTTTGGTTCTCCTATCCAACCAAGAACTCCGGGCACACCGGTGGCATGAATATACGGACAGCGGACCGTGCAGCCGCAGTAGATTTTGAGTGTGCTGTATATGTACTGGAAATGGTACCTCGGGACCAAAGGAGACAAGCACATATTCACATGCAGGATTTACAGTTGACTTGGAGGACCAACCCAAGACCTTGACCATCCCTCTGCATACCTACCCAAGTACTTGTGAAGAATTCTATCATATCCTCAAGTATAACCAAACATGACTTTGAAATGACTGCATATTGTCTGGTACACCATTACATTCCATATTCGCAATTACGGCTTCGGTGCATTTACAACCTCAATCCCAATATACACACATGCCCCAAAGCAGCCTAGTCCGCCAAGCCGAACCCTGTCGAACAGGCGTCATGCCCTCAGGTATACCAACAACCCCATCTTCACATCTACTCCATCGCCTCACCCGACCCTACATCGTTGCCCGCACTACCAGCAGCCGCGCCTAAAAGCCATCACCCCGTCGCGTCGCCATACCCACCCATACTTCCCCAGCTTCCCTCCAGCTCCAAGCTCTACAAACAAACCACAATGGCGAACGGGTACGAAAGGCGCAAACAACACCCCCCCAAACCAAGCACAAAAGAACTAACGCATATAAACCAATAGCTGGGCGCCCTTCATCGGCCTCGTCATCGTCGTAATCTTCTGTGCGGCATCCTGGGTTCTAGCACCAAAGGGCGAAAACCAAACGTACGTGTTTGCCCGTCCCCGTCACCAGCCCCAATCCACCACCACTAGCAGCACGCGGCAACGCGGCGCACAGCCATGCAAGCCCTGCCTGCGCACCAAGACGTCGTTGGAACAGCTGCTCGCCGCGCATGAGAAGCGTGAGCTGGGCAGGCGCGTTCACTTTGACGATAGCGACATGGTGGATGGCACCAAGCGGATCCCTTTTGCTCTACCAACTGCCGCAGCCACTGCCGCCACCGATGACGAAGATGACGACGATAATGGCGGCGCTGGAGACGAGAAGAAGAGCTTGGCGCGAGGAGCTAGATGAGGGCAGCAGAGGATATGAACTGGGCTAACGTATGCGATTTGCAAAATATAGGGTTTGGCGTTCTACGCTTGTGCTTTCGGCAGCGGCCATGTATATCATGTGGGCCATTACGTTTCTCGCGCAACTGCACCCGCTCATTTCCCCCATACGAAACGATTTGCGACCCGAGTTGAATGGAGGGCGCTAGAGGGCTGTGTGTGTGTGCTGTTTTTTCCTTTGATCAAGGAGGGTCTGCGAGTTACATGGGGAGGACGAAGCGTATGCTTTCTTGCCACACGGTTTAGTTGACATGCTGGAGAAAGCTGTGGCTGAAACGTAACTGGGCAATGTCAGTGGCAAGTGGATATGCAGATGAAGAACAACTTTGATCTTCAGGCGCAACATGTGTATAATCAGTCTGGCGTATTACGGACATGCGTTGTGGATTGACTTTTGTACCAATATGAATTTCAAATCGGGTATATCGTATCATACACACACGTCTTGCAAAACCACGCCATCTACATACCTACCAAATCTCCAAGCCACGCCCAAACACTGCCCTTGGCCATGCACTCGCTCGCATACCCTTCCCACCCCGTCCCAAGGCCCGCCGCTCTCAACACCCCCCACCCCACCACCGTCCTCATACCCGCCCCAATCCCCGCTAGCAAACTGGCCCTCACGTACCCGCAATCCATCAGGATCTCCAACGCCGCAATGTTATTCACAATCACAGCCCAACTGACTGCCGTCGCGCTGGACGGAAGATCATAATCCCATATAATCAACAAAATCGGGAACAGCTTTGTGCAACTACTGACTAGCAGCGCCGTAGATAGTGGCGTCGGATGTGGGAAGTGTGGTATCATTCTCGCCCAGAGGGCACGCAGGGGTGAGGGGAGAGAGACGGGGTTGTAGGCGCAGAGGAGGCGAATGGGGAGGTGAAAGGATAGAGTAGAGAGGGTAACGAGGAAGAGGAAGAAGAGATATTGGAGGCCTAGCGGGTGAGACTGGAGGATCTGGGCGTTTGTTATTGTTGCAGCGGAGGAAGAGGACGACGATGATGTCATGTTTTGGTAGGCTGATTGAGTATGGTAAGGCGATGTTTGTGGGAGGGCCAGTTTTTCGATGCGCGCCCAGGTTAGGTAGACGTCGAATAACAGGAGGAGGATGCCGAGACGGAGGATTGATCGCTATGAATTTGGCTGATTAGCTTCTCTTCTCTCTTCCATAATCTACCCCTGCTTCCACGTCCTTCCCTGGTGGAAACACATACATCGAACCGATCATCATCGCGTCCCAGCCGGTTAAACAGCAAATGCCGGTACACCTCCGCCTTTATAAGCACCAGGTCGATAAACAAGATGACAAAGTCGTGTTCGACGTATTTATCGGCAAATTTCTTGCACACGGGACATTGCGTTAGCCGGACGCCTTTGCCGAGCGCGCGGTCGTCGGCTTTGGAGTAGGTTGTGTAGAGGGTACGCACGGGGGTGCGGCAGGAAATGCATATCGGCATTGTTCGAGTGGGTGCGAGCGAGCGAGCATGGGACGTGGCTCGTTACATGGCGCGTTGGTAGAATGGAGACTTTTCTTCACGGTGTGAAAGTGGGTTGTGGGCGCGTGTGGGCGCGGGGTTGTAGATGAGTGTAATGCAAGCATCTTGGAGAATGTTTGGGGAAAAGGTCTCAAGGTGTGCGGGGATTAGAAAGCTAAACTCCACTCCGTCTCTCCAAATAGTTAGCAACTTATATTTCATTTCACAGCCCCTGCTTTAGTTGACCACATCTGTTGACTACAATACTTTGACTCAAGAATAAGCTAGCCCTTGGGGGATGTTATGCTCGCCAATCCAATTATCAACCGTCTTACAAGATTACATTTCATGCCATGTTTTTGACGCCAGCCAGCCGCCGCCGCCACAATACTCATGCACCTATTCAACGCCTCACGCTGCACAAAGAATGGTAAAAGAAGAGAGAAACCAAACCACACACAACCATTCTTCCATAGATCTTTCATAGCCAAGTACGACACTATTCTTTTCCACCTCTTCATCGTGCAGCTTCCTCAACAGTGGCGCTAACTTCTCTCGCCCGTTGGATCCACGATTGATCATCCATGTCCCGCCCCAACACATCGCTGCCTAGGATGATGCGCATCACTTCGGCAAGTCCAATGGCATTCTCAGGGCCGCCGAAGAGCGTGCCAGTTCGCCTGCTAACTTGACTCCATTGCTCCACCAAGTAGATGATCCACTTAACGAGCAACTTGCGGTTGCGGCCTGCAAACGGCTGCTCCTGTGCATACCACAACGCCTCCAGAGTCGCAACCAGGCTCTCAAAAGGTGCATTGATCTTGAGGAACACGTCGATTGGCCACATCAGGTTGGCGTTCAAGGCCAGGTTTTGTGTGTTTGGCGCATTGGCGTCGTGCACGTAAAATTCCAAGTCGTACTGGAGAAGAAGCTGCAGAACAATGTTCACAGGGAACACGTTATAGTTCAAGTTGGTACGGTGGCCGAGGTCCTCAACTTTTAGTGCGACCGCCTCCCAAGGCGCGCTTTGGCGGTCTGCAAGAGCTTTGCGATGGGTCTGATCAATAAGATTGGTCCATGTTGAGCGGATATCGGGCACGCTGCGGTAGTCGGCGGCATGGTAGATGAGCAGGCAAATGTCGTAGTATGCCGCTTGGTCTGCGTAATCGTGGTACAGCTAAACCATGTTAGTGAATGCTAATTTGAAGACATACTCAGAAGCGACTTACCTCGTCAAGGGGATGGATTTGGCCGTTGAGATGAGCGATGACTTCATCTCTCCGTTTGCCAGTGAGTCGCTCGTCACCCCTAATTCTCTGCAACACATCGTCTTGAATGTTGGCAATATCGAGGTGATCACTGATGTTTCGCAGCAATTCCTGTCGTGATTGCCGGTTACGTACACCAGTGTCTGAGAAACCGGTCATGCGGGTTGAGGCATTAGCCTTGGCCCGAGACAGATACTCTATTCTCTTCTCCAGCGTCAACGGTAACCCACTCTTTGCGAGTTGGTATTGTGTCTCCGCTGCACTCAGAAAGTCGTTGTAGTGAGCGTAGTACCGCCATAATAGGTCTGCATGCGCCAAGTTTGTCTCGGAGCTCTGTCGTAGGTACTCGATCACGAACGGGGAATTGATTTCCAACAATCGCTCTGACCAGCCATTCTCCATGTACCAATCATAAAGGTAGTTTTGAAAGACTTCATCGTCCGAGTTGTTGATTTGTTCATACGCTTCGTGTTTGCGACGAGTGACTGCGGAGATGATACCGTCTGGTACAGGCCCTTGGGTGTTGTATGCATGGTCGACGGCCTCGATGACCTTGCAGACTAGGGTATAACAAGACGCGCGCTTGTCATAGAATTGACGCCGGACATCATTTGGATCGCCGCCGTGGTCACGGTTATCCCGCACCCAAGAAAGCGCCTTGTTGCCCCGATCCCATTCGTGAGCAACCTTGAGAGCTAGCCTGATGGCACCTGGGATTGTTAGCAACTAAATCTGTTGTTGGGTTGGGCCAGCTTACCAGCATAGAACTCGAGCTGAATGTATTGATTCACAGTTGCGGACAGGTTCTCGTAGCTTAAGCTCTTCGCTACTTGCTCGAATAACCTCATACTGTCATTGAGCAAGATTCGTCCACGCTCGGCATTGACGCCGAGATCGGCGGCTTTCTTCAAGCTTTCCTGTGCCTTGAAGATGACGACATCGTCTGAACTGCAGAAGCTGCCGCACTTTCTCCGCAGGGCCTCGGCGACTGATTCGACATTGGAACCCTTGGTGATGTTGCGGTTCACAATGGCTTTGACCAGCTCTCTGGCAATCTCTCTACCCTCATTGACAGAAAAGAGGCCTTGGAATGTGAGCTGGCGGACCCTTGTTTGCAGCTGAGGGTCTGGCAGCAGCGCCAGGATATCCTCCAATCGCTCTTCGAAGAGCACGAGAACGAAAGATATGCCCTCAACAATGTTGTTGATCATGAGCAACAAGCTGGTGAGTGCCCTGTTCTCGCCTTGGAGCTCCACCTCTTCTTGCCGCGATGCCGCGCGTCCCAATGCCTCTGGGCCGGCCAAGCCCTCAATAAAAGCCTTGTTGGATTCTAGGAACTCGTGGAGTTGGGCCAAACAGCGTTGTACTTCCTGCAACTTGGCAATGCCGTGTGTGGATGTGAGAACGGGGCCGGTGGGTCCGACGACCTCCTTGATGATTGGGGTATTCCAGATGGAACGGACGAGGCGTGACACATACATGGCGATACCGTCGTGTCGTGGCGATGCGCGAACGTTCTCCACGCTCAGACCTTCTACGGTTGCACTCTCTGTCAGATGTGCCTTTCCGCCAAACTCAATAAAAACCCTTCGAGCAAAGTCGATGACCTCGGGGTCGGTGACTTTTGCAATTCGCGAGTCGGGCCCGACATCGGATCCTTGGCCACAGGCAACAGCTAGAGCGGTAGCAGAAGTCTCGGCTAGACCGTACTGCTTCGCGAGCTTGCGGATATCAGCTTCAGCACCCTCGTGGCCTCCATTTTTTACAATAGAGGCAAAGATGTCCACCAGTCTTCTCCGTCTGACCGTTTCGATGCCATTTGATGTGATGATTGCGTACTCGGAAAGCGGGATATCGAACTGCGTGGAGAGCTCGTTGCCAAAGCCAAGGGGCTCGTTCCTTGCGGAGAAGGGCTCTGTGACCAGGCCAATGTCTTGCACTCTGCCTATGAGCTCTGTAAGCATGCCAGTCTCGGTGTAACGCGGAGGCTCCGAGCTTTCCCGTTGCCCTAGTAGACCCGAATGCGGAGCCGAAACGAACATGAGGTGATTCGGGTCATTTGGTGCTCTGAGTACAAAGGAGAAGAAAGCCCCGGGTGCGTATCGAGTCGCGAGCTTGGTCTGTGTGAGCCACTTTGATTCGAATCCAATCGCTGCACCGCCTTGGTAAGGTTGTACCTGCGTCGAGTTGCTGAGTTGCGAGGCATTTCCGTCGTTTGGTGGGAATCGGATGTGACGCAACTGCATGCTGTTCGGGGCGCTCGTGCTGTTGGAGTTCCATTGGCCGCCAGAGGTTGTGCTCAGATACAGCCTGCACCCAGATGAGGTGATTGCCATCAACGACATGTTGTCCGCTTCTGTGCTCGAGATGGGACTCAGGCTAACGACTCGCATCTTATCCAAGGCGCCGGCTGAGCGTACAATATGCCCACACATGGTCTCGATCTGTGCTCTTGTGCGGGTAAGGGCGCTCTCGAGAACGTTGGGCGCTCGCATGTAGTAGACCTTGATGGTGCCGTTTGTTGAAAGCGTATAGAGAACGTTCCGGGTGTCATCAATGGCCATCTCCTGGATACCATCCACTTGGGCGGGCCCGTAGAATGGCAGCGAGGGCAAGCCAATGGATGGGGTGACGTGGTTTGTCTTGCTGCACTTGCTGGAGAACCACTTGTCTTCCTGCTGATAGTTCAGCTCGTATACGTCCTCGGTGTGGCCGTCGCCAAAGAAGATGCGCCCTGTTGCGGCCGAGCCAGCGATGGCGGTCACGTTGATTTTCCTGACCGACGTCGATAGTCCGGTCCGGTACATTGTGATGCCATGAACGCCCTCGGGCCCCCGTTGGCACTCGACGGCGATGAGGAAGATGTCTGAAACAGTGGCGACAACGAGGAGGTATTCAATGGTTGGAACAAAGACACCAGCCCGCGGCTTGACCAGCTTCACGCAGGTAATGTTACTGGGCTGCTCCTCGAAACCGACGAGCTCGGGGTTCGGGTGGGTATAGTCCCAGAGGTAGACCTGATTATCCACCACCACCCAGGCATGGTTGATCTCAGCGAACAAGCCCATGCTCGTCGACATTTGCGTGTGATCGACCTGCTCAAAGACGGCCTCGGGGAGCTTGTAGGAGCGCAGCTTCTGGAAGGGGGCCCATGCCGGACTGCTTGGTATCTCATATTCGCCCGAGATGCCCTCTGTAGGTGGTTGATTAGCATGCCAACCCGACTATTCCTCGTGTGACCCAACTACTCACGTCCAATGTAAGCCTCCAGTGCCGGGAACCTGTTGTCCCTGTCCAGCATGCTGTTTATGGTCCGCGATGCGCGATCGATGGGGCTCTCTGCAGGCGGCGCAGGCAGCGCTTGCTGTTGCTGCTGTGGTTGCGACATGGAGCCTTGTCGTGTGAAGCCAGGCCGGTTTGGTGCTGGGGTGTTAACAAAGGCGCCGGGAGTAGGGCGCTGAGGCGTCGCGGGCGCCATCTGGAAAGCCATGATGGATTGGCTTTGAGGTTGGCGTGTTGCGCTGGCCGCGGCCCGGGGACAACGAGCTTTAGGTTGAGGCTGGGGGGACGCGCCGGGGATACAACGTGCACATTAGCTGCGCGCTGGGCTGGAAGTGGCGGGAGGGTAGGAAAGGCGCGCAGTGGATGATGTGAAGAGAAGAAAAAAGTGCCCTGGCGCAATTGCGACGCGGAGGCTCAGGTACAAGCTCAAAAGTGACGAGCGACAACAAAAGAGTGCTTGGCGGTAGGGATGCTAGCTCGCGTCTGAGCGCGTCTAAACGTTTGAAAGGACGTCTTGTTTGCCGACTCAGTACAGACAGTTTGGATAAACAATTGCCCTTGTGTGCAAATTCCCTTGTATCGGATCGCATACGAGGCAATCGTCGCTCCTCTCCACCTGCGCCTGCTCCTGCTGCTGTTGCCGCACCAAACTCACTCGCATTGTTCCAAAAGTTTTCTATCCCGCCCCACGCCTACTACACATTACCAACATTCGCCATGTCGCTCTCTCGTGCCACAATCCTACGCCGGCAGCTGCTTACCTCATCGCGCCCTGTATGCCTTCGCTATTCCTCCAGCTCGGCCTCGGAGAACGTTGTGCTCCCTCGGTTGCAGGCCGATCTGAAAAATGCCATGCGTTCCAAGAACAAGCCTGCGCTCAACACCATCCGCGCACTGCAGGCTGAGATTATCAACGCATCCAAGACAGCCAAGCCCATCACCACGGATGGTGCCCTCTACTCCCTGATCCAAAAGCAAATCAAGTCCTCTTCCGCATCGCTTGAAGAGTTCCGGAATGCGAAGCGGGAGGACCTGGTGGCGAAGGAGCAGGCCCAACTGGACGTGCTCAAGGGCTACGCAGGGGAGATGCCGACTGTTGGCGAGAGCGAGATTGACGAGCTGGTGAAGAGCGTTCTCGCAGGCCTGGAGGAGGACAAGAGGAGCGCCGGAGGGGTCATGGGCAGGGTCATGGCCACCCTCAAGGGCCGGCCGGTCGACCTAGAGTATGTGTCCAAGAAGATACAGGAGGCTGTTGGAGCCAAGTGAGGGGTGTCTGAGAAGTGTATAAATGCTGTACATATCATATTACGTAGATTACGAACTCTCCCTTTCCCCAAGCGAGACACGGATTGGCCTACTGCGGACATGTCTCAGCAGTTAGCTTCCAAACCAAAAGGTACCGGCGTCTATCGGACGGCGTTTGGATTCTGCCTGGTTGGGGTCTCGCTACCTGGCGCACGCCCACGCAGAAGGCAGCTGTAGGTCGCTATGGCGGCTCGGCAGATAGCGGCATGCACCCACGACGCCGCCGCGCTGGTGTTGTGGCTGCAGGAACATTCTAGCCGGAGGGTGGCCGTGGACTGGTCAAGCTTGCTTGGGACATGACGTCATTGGCATTTCAAGACTCGTCCAGTACAGCCGGCGGGCATGCACACGCTCGGATGCGGTCACGGTGAGCTCTAGTGGTAGGGATAGCCTGGTATAGAACAACGGCCTTGGGTGACAAGACGCACATGTCGGTCGTCTGTGGGCTGGCGAAAGACAGTGTAGAGGGACTAGGAAGACGCTGAAAACGCCCGACATGAACGCCCAACACCCCGCCCGCTCACATGAAACTGAGGCAGGGCGTGCCGGCAACAAATGGGGATTGATGAACCCCAGGGGTGCATCCATGCCTCCACTCATGACCCGAGATTGACGCCCAGGCCCCGACGTGATGCAGGGAGGGCAGCATGCGCGAGCGCCGATGACGAAGCCTGTCAAAAGTTGGTTGCACCCACACCACCAAATCCCCGAGACGTTGCGCCCAAAGCTTTATATTCTTGCATTCCCGCATTCCTGCAAATCCACTTGTTGCACTGCTGTCAATCTGCCGCAGCAATTTTGTTCCCCCTTTCTCTACTTACGTCTTGGTCCGTTGTTGCCATAACTCTGGACGGATAGTTGGTAACCCCGCATCCTACCTCATACATCATCGCCCAGCCAAGTCACGACCCGCACGGGACCGCTCAGCATGTCTGCCTATCGCTCTTCGACCGGCAATCTGGACCGCTTTGAAGAGCCGCCTCGCGGCGGCGGTGGTGGTGAGCGATGGGACCGCGACAGATTTGAGCGTATGAGGAGAGGCGGTGGTGGTGGTGGTGGAAGTGGTGGAAGTGGCGGCGGTGGCAGCGTCGTCTCTGGCCATGGTCGTGGCCGCGACGATTATGAACACTTCCGCTTTCAGGAGCACGATCGCTTCCCTGGAGGCCATCGCGATGTTGACATCCACGAAGACCGCTCTCGCCGAGGCCCGCCTGTCATGGAGAGAGAGCGGTTCCACGAAGACGAACGGTTTGGCCGTCCCCCGCGTCGTGCCCCGACCGAGCTGTTCCATGAGCCAACACCATCCGAAATCGCCAACCAGGCACTTGCTCCCTATCGCCGCAGATCCGTAATCGACAAAGACATCGATATTGATATTGACATTAATGAGCGTCGACGCACCCCTCGGCCGCCCAAGCCAGCACGGCCGCAGTACATTCGACGACAGTCGTCCCTCGACACCTTTGACCGACGGCCTATGCCGCGATATGGCGATGTTGAACGGATCGAGCGATACGAAACCCACGAGTACCGACCACCGGCCAATGTTCCCATTCCACTTCCCATCCGCGAGCGCCGCCGATCACCCCGTCATCACTTCGACGAGGAAGACGACTTCGAGGAGATTACATACGACGACCGTGGCGGCAGGCGCCGGGAACGTGAAGACTACCGCGAAGTCGAAGTTCACCGAGAGAAGAGCAGAGTGCGAAGAAGCAAGAGCGTAGCAGCAAAATCCACGCGCAGCTCTTCCATCTCCAGTTTTGAAGAGATCCAGCCTTCTCGCGCAACCTGGGGCAAAAAGGGCAAGACGAGACTCCCGAAGCGGCTGGTGAAGAAACAAGCCGTCATCGACCTCGGCTACCCGTTCGAGGAAGAGGTACGCCGTCCACCTTTGGTGTTAGAATGTTACTGATCATGCTAGGACGATTTCATCATTATTACACGAGCGCTCGAGAAGGAACACATTGACGAAGTCATCAAGACTAGCGAGAATTACAAAGAAGGTATGTAGCCCATGGTCTGCCTGTCATCTTCTCTAACAATCAGCAGAGAAAATCACCTACGTGTACGAAGAAAAGGTTGAGGATGCCCCGCCGCCACCACCGTCTGTCATTCACTCCGTGGCACCACCCCCACCACCTCCTCAGGAGTACTACCCTCCCCCGCCTCCTTCAGTGATGCATGCGCCGCCTCCTCCGCCGCCTGTACAATACGCACAACCACCACCTACAGTAGTGTACGCCCAACCACCGCCATCCCATCATGCTCCAACCGTCTACGCACACTCGGAGCGCGCCCCATCTCCCTCCATCCACGAGCACGAGCGATACGTCGAAATTGACCGCTCAGCTGCCATCCATGGCCCGGCCACCTCATTCCTCCCAGAGCACCGCTCCCTAGTCATTCGCAAGGACGACCGCCGCTCTGAACGCGACATCCGCGAAGAAATCCGCTCACTGGAAGAGGAGCGACGCATGCTCAAGTACGAGCGCGAAGGTGATCGCGAGTATGAGTTTATCGAGCGTGCCCCCAAGAAGGAGGTTATGCGCGTTGACAGAGACCGAAAGGGTAGGTTAGCCCTTGTTCGCTCGGCCCATTAAAGAACGACTCGTTGATTTTCGATGGATATAGTAGTACGAAAGGACCGACCCAACCCGAAGATTGTGGCGCTGGCTATGGGAACGCTCTCTTGATTGGCATTACGTTGCTGGTTCGACCCGGTATCTTGCGGTCTTGGTGTGTTGTCGTGGTTTTCGGACTTGCAAGATTTATTTCCTTGACCCGGACTCTTTCTTTGTTATAAAGCTCCTGTTTTTTTTGGCGCGTGTATACAGGATATCTTACGATGCTTACGATGTTATTTTGGATGGACACACATGATTACCATGTACGATAATTGACAGTAATGAATCTCATGAACCAGAGACGTGTATTCTTGCATATCAAAAAATGGTCCTCGACTAGGTGCAATCGCTGATGTTGAGTCCTATGTCTTCAAATCTTCTTCTTGGAAACCGGCTCCAAGCGATGCTGTTTTGCAATCATACGATCCAACCTCGCATAACAATCCAGCGTCATAAAAACACCTAAAAGAACATTGAAATTAGCGCCCTCCTCCCTCCCCAATCAATCCAACTTACCAAGCGCAAGATACCCGCCATACATGCCGCCCAAGCCCTGCAAACCCCTCTGCAACCCCGTCAACTCGGCCCAACTCAACATCTCGGCCAAGCACACGACCGTCGTCAGCGTCGTCTCCATGCCAAACACCAGCAGAGCCAGCGGCACCCTCGGATCCTCCTTCAGCAGCGCTGGTATCGCCCACAGCGTAAGCGGCAGGTGGAACAAGAGCTCTAGCCAGCTGAAGACGGGGAACCAGACGGGCGGGGTGGCCGAGAAGAATCGGTCGCCGTACGTGCTGGTGTACCAAGCTCGCAGTGTGAGCAGAGGGGCGGGGAGGAGCGAGGAGGGATACAGCGGTGTGAGGTCAAAGAGGAGCATGATTGGGAGGTGGATTAGGAAGAATACGAGGTATAGGGTGTCGAGTTTGCGGGCGAGGATTGGGGTGGGCATGATGGGTGGTGATGGGAATCCGAAAGTAGTTGGTTGGTTGATGTTGGTGGTGATGTCGGCTTCTGGGTGTGTTCCTTTTGCTTTTTTTGGGTGGTGGGCCGGGGGCTGTCGTGTCGTTGTTGTTGTTGTCATGTCAGCGGGGAAACGCGTGGGATGGGCGGCGTGTGGAGCGGCGGTTTCTTTCCCCAGCACCAGGCTTGGGGAAGCGTTTTGTGGAACGTCTCACGGGACTTTGGATTGGAAAAGACGTTGGTATTCACGTGAGGATGTAATATTTATCGTTTCTTTGTTCTTGGTCGTGTCGTACTCATCTCTCCTGACCGGTCATACCACTGACTCCATTAGACGGCTTTTAGCCATCCGCGGCCAGCCTTTGATCCCACACTAAGATTGAATGATGCTCAGACGCTCCCGAGGTCAGGTAATTGATTTCCAATGGCTCAAATTTACAGTCGCCTCGCCATGTCTGGACAATGCCAATTCAGCCGCGCTCCGACCTCATCTTCGCCTCATCATCATCATCATCATCTCCCTCCTCTCCGCTTCTCCCACAACCACTCCCCAGTCTCAGGCCGACCAGCAATTCAGCCTAAACATCCATCTCACTGTTCTTGGCGCGCGGACATTAACAAGCCCCAACGACATCAGCGGCACATGCAGCTCTCACGCCAAGAATGGCGGAGTTGCTACCAAGACTCCATGGCCAGCTCCTGCCCAATTACTGCCATCCAAGACTCCGCTTGGCAGCTCTCAAGCCGCGTCCAATGTCACGCCCAGGAGTTGGTTTCCGCACTTGGTTATGCTTGTTGGGTTAAAGAGATGGGCCGGGTGAGAGCAAGCGATGCTCCGGAAGCCCTTTTTCCCCACAATCAGCGGTCCGGGCACTGGGATGTTGGATGATTGCGGCATGGTGGCTTATGGATGCCTATACATAAGAACTGCGTTTCTGAAGGGAACGGCGCAGGGAGATTTGCGAGATTTTTCCTGGGGTTGTAGGACGCTTTGTTCTTCTTCTTCTTCTTCTTGCTCGTCTTGAACTTACTTCCGAACCGCTTATTCGCCTGACGAAGTTTGACCAAGGAATATCACCATGGCTGGAGGTGGCGCTGGCCCGTCCGGCTTCGATGCTGCGCTCCAAAGACGCCAGGCCCTCATGGGCGCAAGTGGTCCTAGGGCGCTTGTGAAGAACGGCAAAGTCTTTCTCATCGCCTTGTTCGCCTGTCTTGGTGGCGTGCTCTATGGATACAACCAGGGCATGTTCAGCGGAATTCTGGCCATGCCCTCGTTCGGAAAACGTACGTAACCTCTTCCTTCCATGCCAGTTTCCTGCTTACAGAAGCGCTAGAAACCGACGGCTACATTGACAATCCAACGCAAAAGGGATGGCTGACTGCCATCTTGGAACTTGGCGCCTGGTTTGGTGCCGTCATGTCGGGTTTTGTGGCAGAGAGCATGTCACGAAAGTACGGCATTCTGATTGCAACGGCCATTTTTATTGTCGGTGTCGTGGTGCAGATAAGTGCCATTGCAGGTGGTCATGAGGAGATTCTTGCTGGTCGTTTCATCACGTTAGTCTATCCCCTCCAGCCGGAGTACCGTGAATCCTACTAACGATGAACAGTGGTATCGGCGTCGGTGGTCTCTCAGTCATCGTGCCCATGTACAACAGTGAATGCGCGCCTCCGTACGCAACTGCTCAACTCTCCCAGCTTTATGATGCACTAACTCCCACGCAGCGAAGTCCGTGGCGCACTCGTAGCCCTCCAACAACTCGCCATCACATTCGGCATCATGATAAGTTTCTGGATAAACTACGGAACAAACTACATTGGCGGCACATCGATTGAAACGCAATCAAACGCCGCCTGGCTCGTGCCCATCTGTCTGCAGCTGCTTCCGGCTTTCATCCTCATCATCGGCATGGTCTGGATGCCTTTCTCCCCTCGCTGGCTCGTCCACCACGGCCGCGAAGAAGAGGCGCGCACGAACCTCGCTTCCCTGCGCAACCTGCCCGCTGATCACGAGCTCATTGAACTAGAATTTCTGGAAATCAAGGCCCAGTCCATGTTTGAGAAACGCAGTATTGCAGAGGCGTTTCCCCATCTTCGTGAGCAGACGGCGTGGAACATTTTTAAATTGCAGTTTGTGGCTATTGCTTCGTTGTTCAAGACAAAAGCCATGTTCAAGAGAGTCATCGTGGCCACGGTATCGATGTTTTTCCAGCAGTGGACGGGAATTAACGCGGTATGTTTGTTTAAACCCCCCTTTCTGGGCCACGTACACACGCGCTTCATTTTGTGAACATTATGCTGATGAGAATATGTTGTAGATTCTGTACTACGCACCCCAAATCTTTAAACAAATCGGTCTTACAGGAAACACGACATCCCTACTCGCCACGGGCGTGGTCGGAATCGTAATGTTCATCGCAACAAGTATGTCCAGGGTTTCTTCTTGCCACTTTTTGTTTCCATCATTCCATACTAATCCTCCCTTCCAGTCCCAGCAGTGCTTTACATCGACCGGCTCGGCCGCAAACCCGTCCTCGCCGTCGGCGCCATCGGCATGGCCTTTTCGCACTTTGTCATTGCCGTCATCCTCGCAAAGAACATTGACAACTTTGAGAACCACCGTGCTGCCGGTTGGGCGGCCGTGGTAATGGTGTGGTTGTTTGTAATTCACTTTGGATATTCCTGGGGACCATGTGCTTGGATTCTGATTGCTGGTACGTTTGATCCCGCTTTTGATTCTCTCTCTTCTTTCTCTCTTTCTCTTCCAACTCAATTTTTCTTTTGTTTGGCGGAATGAGAGAAGAAAAATCACTACTCGTCGGCTCACACAACTCCAACAGAAATCTGGCCCCTCTCTACCCGCCCTTACGGCACTGCTCTCGGCGGCTCCTCGAACTGGATGAACAACTTCATCATCGGCCAAATCACACCCGAACTCCTCGAAAACATCACATACGGAACGTACATCCTCTTCGGCCTCGTCACCACGCTCGGAGCTGTGTTTATCTGGTTCTTTGTCCCCGAAACGAAGCGCCTGACGCTCGAGGAGATGGACACCATTTTCGGCTCAGAAGGCGTGGCGGCAAAGGACAAGGAGAGGATGGATGAGATTAATAGGGAGATTGGGCTTGCGCAGTTGGCGGGCGATGTGGAGAGTGCGAGTGCGAATGGAAGTGAGGAAATCAAGGTTGTGGGTGGGGGAGAGAAGGTTTAAGGGGGTTGGTTGTGATGATGAGGCTTGCGGGCTTTCTTCTCCTCTCGCAGAGGTGAAGGATGTGTGTGTGTGTGTGAAAAGTGGATGGAGATAGACTGAGAATAAGCTGTAGGGCCTACACGTATATTGCATATTAAAGGGTTTAATAAGGTTGGTAGCTACTTTCGTTTCGGGAATACCAAAGCCTGATGATTCAAATCGATAATCTCTTTTTATTTGAAAAACTTCTTCTTCTTCTTCGTCATGAATGCATGTATTTTAAGTCTCGAGATTTATAGACATGTGCTTGTCAAGACACGCCATTGGCCTCTACCCCGCCTCCTCATAACCCTAGCGTATCATATA
>Ga0265798_10003719_pt1 | contig 21482 bp, 21 predicted proteins | sample P3T30metagenome_FD_192430 | JGI IMG/M metagenome (GOLD analysis project Ga0265798, IMG submission 192430) | Plant litter microbial communities from East Loma Ridge, Irvine, California - P3 T30 | ecosystem: Environmental > Terrestrial > Plant litter > Unclassified | place: USA: California... | reverse complement strand
CGACGACCTCGTCGCGGCGATCGACGACGCCCTCGCCGAGCTGAAGGCCGACGGCACGCTCGCCGGCATCAGCGAGAAGTACTTCGGCCAGGACGTCAGCGAGTAGGCGTGCAGTCCTCCCTCGACCTGTTCTGGCGGTCGCTCTGGCCGATCGTGTCGGGGGCGCTCGTCGCGTCGATCCCGCTCGCCTTCGCGTCGATGGCGATCGGCCTCGTCATCGCGGTCGTCATGGCGCTCATGCGGCTGTCGGGCAAGACGGTGCTCGCGGGCATCGCCCGGGTGTACATCTCCATCATCCGGGGCACGCCGTTGCTCGTGCAGTTGTTCGTCGTCTTCTACGGCCTGCCGTCGATCGGCGTCCGGCTCGATCCGTGGCCGAGCGCGATCATCGCCTTCTCGTTGAACGTCGGCGGGTACGCCGCCGAGGTCATCCGGGCCGCGATCCTCTCGGTGCCGAAGGGCCAATGGGAGGCCGCCCACACGATCGGCATGTCGCGCGGTCTCGCCCTGCGACGGATCATCCTGCCGCAGGCGGCCCGCGTGTCGGTGCCGCCGCTTTCGAACACGTTCATCAGCCTGGTGAAGGACACCTCGCTCGCGAGCGTCATCCTCGTCGTCGAGCTGTTCCGTCAGGCGGAGCAGATCGCGACGGTCTCCAACCAGTTCTTGCTGATCTACCTCGAGGCAGCCCTGGTCTACTGGGTGATCTGCCTCATCCTGTCGTTCGGGCAGGACGCCCTAGAGAAGAGATTGGACCGTCACGTTGCGCGCTGACGTCACCCCGCCCCTGCCGTCGAGTCCGACCGACGCGCCCGTGTTGACCGTCCGCGGCCTGCGCAAGTCGTTCGGCGAGGACGAGGTGCTCCGGGGCATCGACCTCGAGGTGCGCCGGGGCAGCGTGGTCGCCGTCATCGGGCCGTCCGGCTCGGGCAAGACGACCGTCCTGCGGTCGCTCAACAGCCTCGAGGTGCCCGACGGCGGCGTCGTCACGCTCTCGGACGGCCGGTCGATCGACTTCGGCACGAAGGTCGGCAGGCGTGACCTGCTGGCGCTGCGCGACCGGTCGTCGATGGTCTTCCAGCACTTCAACCTGTTCCCGCACCTCACGGTGCTGCAGAACGTCGTCGAGGGCCCCGTCCGCGTGCAGGGACGCGATCCGAAGGAGGCGCGGGCCGAGGCCGAGGCGCTCCTCACGAGGGTGGGCCTCGCCGAGAAGGCCGACGCCTACCCCTCCGAGTTGTCCGGCGGTCAGCAGCAACGCGTGGGCATCGTCCGCGCCCTCGCACTGCGACCCGAACTGCTGCTCTTCGACGAACCCACCTCGGCCCTCGACCCCGAGCTCGTGGGCGACGTCCTCACGGTCGTCAAAGAGCTCGCCGACGAGGGCTGGACGATGATCGTCGTCACCCACGAACTCGAGTTCGCCCGCCGGGTCGCCGACGAACTGGTGTTCATGGACGCCGGCGTGGTCGTCGAGCGCGGTCGGCCCGCCGACGTCCTGACCCGACCCCGCGAGGCCCGGACGCAGCAGTTCCTGCGGCGGGTGCTGAAGCCGCTCGACGACTGACTCGACGTCCCCGCACGACACGGCCCGCGCCTCCTCGGCCCTGACCACAGGAGGCGCGGGGCGCCCCGGTCGCGCGGGCTCAGCCGAACAGGCGGTGCGACGCGATCCGTGCGCCCTCGCCGAGCGAGGCGAGCTTGGCGACGGCGATCTGCGGGTGGATGCGACCGCCGAGGCCGCAGTCGGTGGACGCGACGACGTTCTCGGGGCCGACCAGCGAGGCGAACCGTTCGATGCGGTCGGCGACCAGCTCGGGGTGCTCGACCACGTTCGTGGCGTGGCTGACGACGCCCGGCACGATCTTCTTTCCCGAGGGCAGCTCGACGTCGCGCCAGAGCTTCCACTCGTGGTCGTGGCGGACGTTGGCGGCCTCGAACGAGTACGAGCCGGCGTCGATCTCGAGCATCAGGTCGACGATGTGGCGGAACTCGACGTCGGTCGTGTGCGGTCCGTGCCACGAGCCCCAACAGAGGTGGAACCGCACCTGCTCGGGCGGCAGGCCCCGCAGGGCGTGGTTGAGTGCCTCGACCCGTATGCGAGTGAAGGCCCGGTAGTCCTCGACGCTCGGCTCGGGGTTGATCTGGTCCCAGTTCTCGGCGATCGACGGGTCGTCGATCTGCACCGTGAGGCCGGCCTCGACGATGGCCGCGTACTCCTCGCGCAGCACCTCGGCCCAGGCCCAGATGTGCTCCTCGTCGGTGGTGTAGAAGTCGTTCGCGATGCGCGCGCCGCTGCCCGGAGACAGCGAGGTGATGAAGCCGGACGCCGAACCGCTCGCCTCGAGGCCGGCGTTCAGGTTGGCGATGTCCGAGGCGATGGCGGCCTGGCCGACGTAGGCCAGCGGGCCGGTGGTGCTCGGGAAGGGCGTGGCGCCCGAGCCCGTGCCGATGCCCGAGGTGGGGTCGGTGTAGGCGTCGTGGAAGGTCTGCCAGTCGCGTCGGTCGGGGAACGACGTCAGTCGCACGTCGCCGGGCGAGGAGCGCACGGGCTGTTGGCTGAAGATGTCCGAGCCGGTCAGCGACAGACCGCTCACGCGCTGGAACGAGTACGACCACCACGCGCCGTAGTCGACCGCGCTCGTCATGGCCTTGCCGTACTCGCCGTCACCGACGATCGTGATGCCGAGATCGTGCTGCCGTCGGACGAGGTCGGCGACGGCCGCGGCCAGCAGGGCGTCGAACTCGGGGGTGCGCTCGAGGGTGAAGCCGTCCTCTCCGAGGGCGCGCGCGTCGTTCGCGGCGATCAGTTCGGGCGTCCGCGGGAGGCTGCCCGCGTGGGTGGTCTCGATGCGGCCGGGGGTGGTCGTCATGGGGGCTCCGTTCGTCGCCTCCACCCTGGCCCGGTCGTCCTTCGCGTGCGACCCCCTCGACACGGGGCGTCACAGCCGGCGGGTCGGGAACACCGGGTGCCCGCGCACCGTTGCGCCCTGTGTCGGTCGGCACGGTACCCCTCGGGCCCCTCGCTACGATCGACGGGAAGGGACATCGTGACCACCACCTCCTCCGCACCACCGACCACCCGTCCGGGCCTGTCCGACGACGACGCCCGGCGACTGCGCGCCGACTTCCCGCTGCTGCAGCAGGACGTCAACGGCGAGCCGCTCGCGTACCTCGACTCCGGGGCCACCGCCCAACGACCGACCGCCGTGCTCGACGCCGAACGCGCGTTCCTCGAGACGACGAACTCCGCCGTGCACCGGGGCGCCCACACGCTCGCCGCCCTGTCGACCGAGGCCTACGAAGAGGCTCGTGAGACGGTCGCCCGTTTCGTCGGTGCCGACGTCGACGAGATCGTCTGGACCTCCAACGCGACGGACGCGCTCAACCTGGTGGCTTACGGCGTCGCGAACGCGACGCACGGGCGAGGGGGTGATGCCGCGCGACGCTTCGCGCTCGCCCCGGGTGACGAGATCGTCGTGACCGAGGCCGAGCACCACGCGAACCTCGTCCCGTGGCAAGAACTCGCCGCGACGACGGGTGCCACGCTGCGGTTCGTGCCCGTCGACGACGACGGCACCTGGACGACCGCCGACGCCGCCTCCGTGATCGGACCCCGCACGCGCCTCCTCGCCTTCGCCCACGTCTCGAACGTGACCGGCTTGGTCGCGCCCGTCGCCGAGCTGGTCGCCCTGGCGCACGCCGTCGGCGCCCTCGTCGTGCTCGACGCCTGCCAATCGGCGCCGCACCGGCCGGTCGACCTGCATGCCCTCGGCGTCGACTTCGCGGCCTTCTCGGGTCACAAGATGCTCGGGCCCACGGGCATCGGCGTCCTCTACGGTCGTTCCGAGCTGCTGAACGCGCTACCGCCGTTCCGCACCGGCGGGTCGATGATCACGACGGTCACGATGGACCGCGCCGACTACCTCGCTGCGCCGCAGCGCTTCGAGGCCGGCACGCAACCGGTGTCGCAGGCCGTCGCCCTCGCCGAGGCCGTGCGCTACCTCGAGACCGTCGGCATGGATCGCGTCCGCGAGCACGAAGAGACCCTCGCCGACCAGCTCGTCCGTGGGCTCGGCGCGATCGACGGCGTCACGGTCGTCGGACCGCCCGCCGGGGTTCCGCGCTCGGGACTCGCCAGCTTCGTCGTCGACGGCGTGCACGCCCACGACGTCGGCCAGTTCCTCGACGCCCGGGGGATCGCCGTGCGCGTCGGCCACCACTGCGCCCAACCGTTGCACCGACGTCTCGGGGTGACGGCCACGACGCGGGCCAGCACGTACCTGTACTCGTCGGGCGACGAGGTCGATCGCCTGGTCGAGGGGGTCGCGGCCGTCCGTGACTACTTCGGCGTCGCGGGCGCGGCGACCGACCACGAGAAGGCCGAGGAGGGGCGGTGAGCGCCGCCCTCGACGGCCTGTACCAGCAGGTCATCCTCGATCACGCCAAGGCGCGGCACGGTGACGGCGAGCTGCCCGGGGCCGACGCGCAGCACCACGAACGCAACCCGACCTGCGGTGACGAGATCATCGTCCGCATCGCCCTCGAGCCCGGCACGGACCGCATAGCCGACCTGCGCTGGCAGGGCGCGGGCTGCAGCATCTCGATGGCCTCGGCCTCGGTGCTGGCGCAGCTGGCACCGGGTCGCACGCTGCCCGAGCTCGACGCGCTCGTGGGGGAGTTCCGCGACATGATGCGATCGCGAGGTGCCGGTGAGCCCGACGACGAGGTGCTCGGCGACGCCGTCGTGTTCCACGGGGTCTCGAAGTTCGTCATGCGGGTCAAGTGCGGCATGCTCGCCTGGGTCGCGGCAGAGGCCTGTTCGACCGAGCTGCGGGCCGCCCGACCCGTCCGTTGACGTGTCGTCCATGGGGTCGGTCCCGACCGGATGCCGGTCGGTCGACGGCTAAAGTGGTTCCCGCCCCTCGACGATAGGAACAACCGCCGTGTCCGACCAGACCGACCTCGACCCGACCGCCTCCCCAACCCCGTCCGGCCCGTCGGCGGTCGAGGCCACCGAGACGACGACGGGCTTCGAGTTGTTCACCGACAAGACGGTCGTCGCCGTGCGCGTGGCCGGCGAGCTGCGCGACCTCGCGACCGAGCTGCAGGCGGGCGACGTCGCCGAGCCGGTCCTGATCGACTCGCCCGACGGCCTCGCGATCCTGCGGCACTCGGCCGCCCACGTCATGGCGCAGGCCGTGCAGCAGATCAACCCCGAGGCGAAGCTCGGCATCGGGCCGCCCGTCACCGACGGCTTCTACTACGACTTCGACGTCGCCGAACCGTTCACCCCCGACGACCTCAAGGCCGTCGAGAAGGGTATGGAGCGCATCATCCGTCAGGGCCAGCGCTTCCGTCGCCGCGTCGTGACCGACGCCGAGGCCCGCGAGTTGCTCGCCCACGAACCGTTCAAGCTCGAGCTAATCGGGCTGAAGGGTGGGTCGGCCGACGACCTCGGCGCCGACGGCGAGTCGGTCGAGGTCGGAGGGGCCGAGCTCACCGTCTACGACAACCTCGACCCCAAGACCGGTGAGGTCGTCTGGTTCGACCTCTGCCGGGGTCCCCACCTGCCCAGCACGCGCCTCCTCGGCAACGCCACGAAGCTCATGCGCGTGGCGGCGGCGTACTGGCGCGGTTCCGAGAAGAACCCCCAGCTGCAGCGCATCTACGGCACCGCCTGGCCGACCAAGGACGACCTGCGTGCGTACCAGGCCCGGCTCGAGGAGGCCGCCAAGCGGGACCACCGCAAGCTGGGTGCCGAGCTCGACCTGTTCTCCTTCCCCGACGAGATCGGTTCGGGCCTGGCGATCTTCCACCCCAAGGGCGGCATCATCCGTCGACAGATGGAGGACTACTCGCGCGAGCGCCACGAGAAGGCCGGTTACGAGTTCGTCTACACACCGCACATCACCAAGTCGGCCCTGTTCGAGACCTCCGGTCACCTGGGTTGGTACAAAGACGGGATGTTCCCGGCGATGCACCTCGACGAGGCCCGCAACGACGAGGGCGAGATCACCCGTCAGGGGGCGGACTACTACCTCAAGCCGATGAACTGCCCGATGCACATCCTGGCGTACCGCTCGTCGGCGAAGTCGTACCGCGACCTGCCGCAACGCCTCTTCGAGTTCGGCACGGTGTACCGCAACGAGAAGTCGGGCGTCATCCACGGGCTCACCCGGGTGCGCGGCATGACCCAGGACGACGCGCACATCTTCACCACGCGCGACGACATGGCGGCCGAGTTGAAGGGCACCCTCGACTTCGTGCTGAGCCTGCTGCGCGACTACGGCCTCGACGACTTCTACCTCGAGCTGTCGACGAAAGACCCCGACAAGTACGTCGGCGACGACGCCACCTGGGACGAAGCGACCGCGACCCTGCGTCAGGTGGCCGAAGAGACCGGACTCGAACTCGTCCCCGACCCCGCGGGCGCGGCCTTCTACGGGCCCAAGATCTCGGTCCAGGCCCGTGACGCCATCGGTCGCACCTGGCAGATGTCGACCGTCCAGCTCGACTTCAACCTGCCCGAGCGGTTCGACCTCGAGTACACCGCCGCCGACGGGTCGCGTCAGCGACCGGTCATGATCCACCGGGCCCTGTTCGGCTCGATCGAGCGCTTCTTCGGGGTGCTCACCGAGCACTACGCGGGGGCGTTCCCCGTCTGGCTGGCGCCCGTGCAGGTCGTCGCGATCCCCGTCGCCGACGAGTACGGCGACTACCTCGACGGCGTGGTCGGCCGGCTGCGCGAGGCCGGCGTGCGTGCCCAGGTGGACCACAGCGACGACCGCATGCCGAAGAAGATCCGCACGCACACCAAGGCCAAGGTGCCGTTCCAGCTCATCGCCGGCGAAGACGACCGTGCGGCGGGCGCGGTGAGCTTCCGCTATCGCGACGGCTCGCAGGAGAACGGCGTCCCGCTCGACGAGGCCGTCGCCAAGATCCTGACCGCCATCGAGACCAAGGCGCAGGTCTGACCGTGGATGGCACGGCGGCGGAGTCGGCCGACGACTTCGCCGCCGTGCCCGACGCCTTCCAACGCCTGTGGACGCCGCACCGCGCGGTCTACGTCGACGCCGGGCAAGGCGCTCACGACGACGCGTGCCCGTTCTGCGCGGCACCCGGCAAGGGCGACGACGAGGCCTTGATCGTCGCGCGGGGCCGACACGCGTACGTCCTGCTCAACCTGTTCCCGTACAACCCGGGTCACCTCCTGGTGTGCCCCTATCGTCACGTGTCGACCTACGACCTGGCCACCGACGCCGAGGTCGCCGAGATCGCTTCCCTCACGCAGACCGCCATGCGGGTGCTCACCGAGGTGTCCCACGCGCAGGGCTTCAACATCGGCATGAACCAGGGCCAGGTGGGCGGCGCGGGCATCGCGGCGCACCTGCACCAGCACGTCGTCCCGCGTTACGCGGGCGACTCGAACTTCTTCCCGATCATCGCGCAGACGAAGGCCGTGACGCAGTTGCTCGGCGACGTCCGGCGGGCCGTCGCCAACGCCTGGCCGGGCCAGCACGACGGGCGGGTCCGGGCGTCGACCCCGCCCGCGTGAACCGGGCCTAGAATGGACGACATCATGAGCGACACGACCCCCGCAGCCTCCCCGTCCTCCACCACCGGCTCGACCCGCGTCAAACGCGGTCTCGCCGAGATGCTCAAGGGCGGCGTCATCATGGATGTCGTCAACGTCGAGCAGGCCAAGATCGCCGAGGACGCCGGGGCCGTCGCCGTCATGGCTCTCGAGCGGGTCCCCGCCGACATCCGGTCACAGGGTGGCGTGGCCCGCATGAGCGACCCCGACATGATCGACGAGATCGTGGCGGCCGTGTCGATCCCGGTCATGGCCAAGGCTCGCATCGGCCACTTCGTCGAGGCGCAGATCCTGCAGACCCTCGGCGTCGACTACGTCGACGAGTCCGAGGTGCTCAGCCCGGCCGACTACGTCAACCACATCGACAAATGGAACTTCACCGTCCCGTTCGTCTGCGGCGCCACCAACCTCGGCGAGGCGCTCCGTCGCATCACCGAGGGTGCGGCGATGATCCGGTCCAAGGGCGAGGCCGGCACGGGCGACGTCTCCGAGGCCACCAAGCACATCCGCACCATCTCGAAAGAGATCGCGCAGCTCCGCGGCCTCAAGTCCGACGAGCTCTACGTGGCGGCGAAAGAGCTCCAGGCGCCGTTCGAGCTCGTCAGAGAGATCGCCGAGACCGGCAAGCTGCCCGTCGTCCTCTTCACGGCCGGCGGCGTCGCGACGCCCGCCGACGCCGCGCTCATGATGCAGCTCGGGGCCGACGGCGTCTTCGTGGGCTCGGGCATCTTCAAGTCGGGCAACCCCGCCGAGCGAGCCAAGGCGATCGTCAAGGCGACGACGTTCTTCGACGACCCCCAGGTCGTGGCCGACGCCTCGCGGGGTCTCGGCGAGGCCATGGTCGGCATCAACGTGCCCGACCTGCCCGCGCCGCACCGCCTGGCCGAGCGCGGCTGGTGACCCGGGGCCCTCGGCACCCGTGAGCACCGACCCCCGCCCTCGCGTCGGCGTGCTCGCCCTGCAGGGCGACTTCCGCGAGCACCTCGCGGTCCTCACGTCCCTGGGGGCCCAGGCCGTTCCCGTCCGTCGGGCGACCGAACTCGACTCCGTGGACGGCCTCGTCATCCCCGGAGGCGAGTCCACGGTGATGGACAAACTGACGCGCATGTTCGACCTGGCCGGGCCGCTCCGCCGAGCGATCGACGCCGGGTTGCCCGTCTACGGCACCTGCGCCGGGCTGATCATGCTCGCCGACCGCATCGTCGACGGGGCCGACGGCCAGAAGAGCCTCGGTGGGCTCGACGTCTCGGTGCGCCGCAACGCGTTCGGCTCGCAGACCGAGTCCTTCGAGACCGACGTCGCCGTGCCCGTCCTCGACGGGCCCCCGGTCCACGCCGTCTTCATCAGGGCGCCCGTGGTCACCGAGGTCGGTCCTGCCGCGACCGCCATCGGCGTGCTCGACGATGGCCGGGTCGTGGCCGTCGAACAAGGTCCTCTCCTGGGCACGTCGTTCCATCCCGAGGTGACCGACGACTTCCGCTTCCACGCGCGCTTCCTCGACAAGGCCAGGGCTCACGCCGCACGGTAGACTGCTCGAGATCCACGTCAGCATCTGAAGGAGCACCGTGTCCGGGCATTCCAAGTGGGCAACGACGAAGCACAAGAAGGCCGTCATCGACAGCCGTCGTGCCAAGTCGTTCGCCAAGCTCATCAAGAACATCGAGGTCGCGGCCAAGCAGGGTGGGGCCGACATGTCCGGCAACCCGACGCTGGTCGACGCCGTCCAGAAGGCCAAGAAGACTTCGGTCCCCAACGACAACATCGACCGCGCGATCAAGCGCGGGGCGGGTCTCAGCGGCGAGAGCGTCGACTATCAGACGATCATGTACGAGGGCTACGGCCCCAACGGCGTCGCCCTGTTGATCGAGTGCCTCACCGACAACAAGAACCGTGCGGCCGCGAACGTCCGCACGGTCATGTCGCGCAACGGCGGCACCATGGCCGACCCGGGCAGCGTCGCCTACAACTTCAGCCGAAAGGGCGTCATCGCCGTCATGAAGACCGGCGACCTCACCGAAGACGACGTGCTCACGGCCGTCCTCGACGCCGGGGCCGAAGAAGTCACCGACCGAGGCGAGGGCTTCGAGATCGTCACCGAGGCCTCCGACCTGGTGCCCGCACGCTCCGCCCTGCAAGAGGCCGGCATCGACTACGACTCGGCCGACGTCGAGTTCGTGCCCGGGCTCAAGATCGAGGTCGACCTCGACACCGCTCGCAAGGTGTACCGGCTCATCGACGCCCTCGACGACGACGACGACGTGCAGAACGTCTACGCCAACGTCGACGTGCCTGCAGACGTGCAGGCCGCCCTCGACGACGAAGAATAGGCCGCCGCGGTGACGGTCCGGGTGCTCGGCATCGACCCCGGCCTCACCCGCTGCGGGGTGGGTGTCATCGAGGTCGACACCCGCCGACGGGCGACCCTCGTCGATGTCCAGGTCATCCGAACCGCCCCCGACCTGGCCCTCGAGCTCCGACTCCTGGCCATCGGGCAGGGCCTCGACGCCCTGATAGATCAGCACGTTCCCGACGCGATGGCCATCGAGCGGGTCTTCGCCCAGCAGAACGTGCGGAGCGTCATGGGCGTCGCCCAGGTCAGCGGACTCGCCCTCCGATCCGCCGCCGAACGCGACATCCCGATCACGTTGCACACACCGTCCGAGGTGAAGGCGGCCGTCACGGGCTACGGCGCGGCCGACAAGAAGCAGGTAGGGGCCATGGTGGCTCGCTTGCTCGGACTCTCCGAAGCGCCCAAGCCGGCGGACGCCGCCGATGCTCTCGCGCTGGCCATCTGCCATGCCTGGCGCGGCGCGCCCGTCTCGGCCCGCGCCTCCTCAGGCTCGCTCACACCCGCCCAGCGTGCGTGGCGCGACGCCGAGAAGTCGGTGCGGACTCCTAGGCTGGGAGCATGATCTCGAGTGTGCGCGGTACCGTCCTGTCCGCGTCCGGCACGACGGTCGTGGTCGAGGTCGGCGGCATCGGTCTGCGCGTCTCGGTGACGCCCCAACTCGCCCTCACCGTCCGGGTGGGTGAACCCACCGTGGTGCACACCGCACTGATCGTGCGTGAAGACGACCTGTCACTGTTCGGCTTCGCCGAGCGTGAAGAACTCGAGGTCTTCGACCTGCTGCGCAGCGTGACGGGGGTCGGGCCCAAGTCCGCCCAGGGCGTGCTCGCGACGCTCACGCCCCACCAGGTCGCGACCGCCGTGGCCGACGACGACGACGCGGCCTTCCGGCGGGTCTCGGGCATCGGCCCGAAGACCGCGAAGCTCATCGTGCTGTCGTTGACCGGCAAGCTCGACGTCGCTCCGAGTGCCCCCACCGTCACCGCCGCGTCGACGACGGCGGCCGACGTGCTGGTCGCCCTCGTCGGTCTGGGCTGGTCCGAGCGTGAGGCCCAGGCGGCCATCGACACCGTCGTGGCCGATCGCGGCGACGCCGTCTCGGTCGCCGTTCCGCAACTGTTGCGGGCGGCCCTCGGCCACCTGGGCCCGCAGCGGGCTCCCGGTGCTCGCGCGTGAGCGACGACGACCTCACGCGCCCCACCCTCGAGTCCGAAGCCGAGCTCGCGTTCGAAGGCGCCCTCCGGCCGAGCTCGCTCGGCGAGTTCGTCGGCCAGGCGAAGGTGCGCAGGCAACTCGAGCTGTTGCTCCGGGCCGCGACGATGCAGGGCCGCACGCCCGACCACATCCTGCTCGCCGGGCCGCCCGGTCTCGGCAAGACCACCCTGGCGATGATCGTGGCCCACGAGGGCTCGCGTCCCCTCCGCATGTCGTCGGGGCCGGCCATCCAGCACGCGGGCGACCTGGCTGCCGTCCTCTCGGCCCTCGTGCCGGGCGAGGTCCTCTTCATCGACGAGATCCACCGCATGGCGCGACCGGCCGAAGAGATGCTGTACCTCGCGATGGAGGACTACCGGATCGACATCATGGTGGGCAAGGGGGCGGGTGCGACGAGCATCCCGCTCGAGCTCTCGCCGTTCACGCTCGTCGGTGCGACGACGCGCAGCGGCCTCCTGCCCAATCCGTTGCGCGACCGCTTCGGGTTCACGGCCCATCTCGAGTTCTACGACGAGGTCGAGCTCAGCGAGGTCCTGCGGCGAGCGGCCTCGCTGCTCGGCGTGTCCATCGACGGCGCCGCCCTCGCCGAGATCGCCGGGAGGTGCCGGGGCACGCCCCGCATCGCCAACCGGTTGCTGAGACGCGTGCGCGACTACGCCTTGGTGCACGGGCGTGAGGCCGACCTGGCCACCGTGCGTGAGGCGCTCGACCTCTACGACGTCGACTCGCTCGGCCTCGACCGCCTCGACCGTGAGGTGCTGCGCATGATCCTCACCCGCTTCGGGGGTGGCCCGGTCGGGCTCAGCACGCTCGCGGTGTCGGTGGGCGAAGAGGCCGACACCATCGAATCCGTCGTCGAGCCCTTCCTGGTCCGCGTCGGCCTCCTCACCCGCACGCCGCGCGGCCGCGTGGCCACCCCGGAGGCCTGGCGTCACTTCGGTCTCCAGCCCTCCTCAGGGGCGCTCTTCGGCGATGACCTATAATTCCCCCAGGCTCGAGGCCGTCGCTCGCTGAAGCGAGACCTCGTCGGTCCACACCCCCAACAGCGAAAGGGAGTTCCGCATGGATCCCGCAACCCTGATCATGGTCCTCCTCCTGGTGGTCCTCGTCTTCTTCATGTTCCGCAACAAGAAGAAGCGTGATCGCCAGCAGGCCGACCTGCAGAGCAAGCTCGTGCCCGGCGTCGAGGTCATGCTCTCGTTCGGCGTCTACGGCACCGTCGTCTCGATCGACGACGAGAACAACGTCGCCGAGGTCGAGGTCTCGCCCGGCACCGTCATCAAGGTGCACCGCCAGACCCTCGGTCGCGTGGTCGAGCCCGTCATCGCCGACGAGGTCGTCGCCGACGACGCCGATTCCCTCACCGCGGGCACCACCGAGCACGACCGCGTCGTCGACGGCACGCCCACGTTCGGCGAGCGGGCCGACGTCGCCCCCGTCGACTCCACCGTCTCGAAAGACTCCGACAACAAGGCCTGACCTGTCGACCGCCCCGGCCGCCTCGCGCGACCGGGCCCGATCAACGGCGCGCGCTCCTCGTGGGCGCGCGCTCCCATGAGAAAGCAGAGTTCCTCCGTGGCACGCTCGACGCCGGTGAAGAAAGCAATTCGATCCCTGACCTGGTTGTTGGTCATCATCGCCGGCCTCACGGCCCTGAACGGCACCGCCACCTTCTTGAACGACTCCGGTCGCGACGGATGGTGGGACGGCGCGAGTTGGGTGCCCGAACTGGCACTCGACCTGCAGGGCGGCACGCAGATCACCCTCGCGGCACAGCTGCAGAGTGGTGAGACCGTCACGGCACAGCAGCTCGACCAGGCCGTGACGATCATCCGTCAGCGCATCGACTCGGCCGGTGTCTCGGAGTCCGAGGTCAACAAGCAGGGCGCACAGAACATCGTCGTCTCGATCCCGGGCCGACCCGACAACGAGACACTCGAGCGCATCGAGGCGTCGGCCAAGCTGACCTTCCGCCCCGTCCTCTACACCGAAGCCGTCTCCAGCGCTGCGGTCGGGGGAGCGGGCGACGACGCCACCGCCAGCCCGAGTCCCTCGGCCTACACGCCGAACCCCGAGCTCGAGAGCACGCCGACCGCCTCGCCCACGAACGGCTCCGACCTGGCCTGGATCACGCCCCAGCTCGCGGATCTCTACCAGAACTATTCGTGCGAGGCCGAGAACGACCTGGCCACGGCGCGCGACGACCAGCCGCTGGTCACCTGCTCGACCGACGGCACCGCCAAGTACATCCTCGGTCCGGTCGAGGTCCAGGGCTCCGACATCAGCGACGCCACGAACGGTCTCGCCGCCGACTCCCAGGGCAACTCGACCAACACCTGGGCCGTCAACCTCGAGTTCAACGGTCAGGGCACCGACCGCTTCTCCGAGGTCACCTCGCGCCTCGTGTCACTGCAGGCCCCGCAGAACCAGTTCGCCGTCACCCTCGACAACCAGGTCATCACCGCTCCCTCCGCCAACGCCGCCATCACCGACGGCCGGGCGCAGATCACGGGCCAGTTCACGCAGGACAGCTCGAAGACGCTGGCCGACCAACTGAAGTTCGGAGCCCTGCCGCTGAGCTTCTCGGTGCAGAGCAACGAGACCATCACGGCGACCCTCGGTCAGACGCAACTCGTCAGCGGGCTCATCGCCGGCCTCATCGGCCTGATCCTGGTCGTGATCTACTCGCTCGTCCAGTACCGTGCGCTGGCGTTCGTGACCGTCCTCTCGCTCATCATCGCCGCCGTCCTCACCTACCTGGTCATCGCGATCCTGTCCTGGCGTGAGGGCTACCGTCTCTCCCTGGCAGGGGTGACCGGGCTCATCGTCGCGATCGGCATCACGGCCGACTCGTTCATCGTCTACTTCGAGCGAATACGAGACGAGCTGCGAGACGGCCGAATCCTCGAGAGCGCCGTCGAGTCCGGCTGGAAGCGCGCCATCCGCACGATCATCGCCTCCGACACGGTCAACTTCCTCGCCGCGATCACCCTCTTCATCCTCGCGGTGGGCAACGTCAAGGGCTTCGCCCTGACCCTGGGCATCACCACGGTGATCGACCTGATCGTCGTCTCGCTCTTCACGCACCCCATGCTCCGGCTCATCGCTCGCACCCGATTCTTCGGTGAGGGGCACTCCTTCAGCGGATTGAACCCGCGGGCGTTGGGCGCCGTGTACCGGGGGCGTGCCGAGTTCCGGGCACCGGCCGTTGCCGGACGAAAGGGCGCCGGCGGTCGAGAGGCCGTCAAGCGTCAGACCATCGCGGAGCGCAAGGCCGCCGAGAAGAACGCCGGGAGCGACTCCGCGTCGTCCGCCGGTGAAGGGAAGGACTCCTGATGGCCAGTTTCTCCAAGTTCGGAAACGACCTCTACACGGGCGCACGGTCGTACGACATCGTCGGTCGTCGTCGCCGCTGGTACTGGATCGCCGCACTCGTCATCCTCATCTCGGTGACCGTCCCGTTCCTGCGGGGTGGCTTCCACTTCGGCATCGAGTTCACCGGCGGATCCGAGTTCCAGGTAGCCCAGCCGGCCGAGCTCGACCAGGACGTCGCGTCGCAGACCGTCGACGAGGTGGCGCCCGGGTCCAACCCGCGCGTGACCCAGGTGGGCAGCGACACGATCCGCGTGCAGACCGCCCAACTCGAGGCCACGCAGACCAACGACGTCGCTGCGGCCTTGGCCACGGCCTACGACGTGCCCGACGACCGGGTGACGTCGTCCTTCATCGGGGCGTCGTGGGGTGCCGACATCACGAGCCAGGCCATCAAGGGCCTGGTGATCTTCCTGATCCTCGCGGCGATCGGCATGACGCTCTACTTCCGCACGTGGAAGATGTCGCTGGCGGCCATGGCCGCTCTGCTGCACGACCTCGTACTCACCGCCGGCATCTACGGCATCGTGGGCTTCGAGGTGACGCCGGCCGCGGTGATCGGCTTCCTGACGATCCTGGGTTACTCCCTCTACGACACGGTCGTGGTGTTCGACAAGATCCGGGAGAACACCTCCGACGACGGTGAGGGGTCTCGGCGTACGTTCGGGCAGTCCGTGAACCTGGCCGTGAACCAGACCCTGGTCCGGTCGATCAACACGTCGGTCGTGGCCCTGCTCCCGGTCGCGGCGATCCTCTTCATCGGGGCGTTCATCCTCGGTGCCGGAACCCTCCGCGACATCTCGCTCGCTCTCTTCATCGGCATCCTGGTCGGCACCTACTCGACCATCTTCATCGCCTCGCCGCTCTACGCGACCCTGCGCATGCGAGAGCCCGACATCGCCAAGCGGGACGCTCGGAAGACCGAGGCCCAGCGGGCCGAACCGCTCACCGTCGACGAGGGAGCCAGCGCGTGATCGCCTCGAGTGACCGCCCCGAGACCACTGCGGCCGACGCCGTGGACGCCGTCGCTCAGGGGATTTTCCTTCTCGACGTCCGCGAGCAGAACGAATGGGTCGAGGGTCATGCTCCCGGCGCCACCCTCATCCCCTTGTCCGAACTGAGTGAACGCACCGCCGAGGTTCCCCAGGGGCGACCGGTTCTGGTCGTGTGCCACTCGGGCATGCGCTCCGCACGCGCCACCGAGGCCCTCCGAGGCATCGGAGTCGACGCCGTCAACGTCGCCGGCGGCATGCTCGCCTGGCGCGACGCCGGAGGCGACGTCGTCACCGGTGACGACGCATCGGGGCGGTCGGCCGGCTGATCCCCGGCGGGTACCCTTGATGCCACAGGGCACAGGGCCGACCACGACGGTCGACGCCCAGGGCCCGACCCGAGAGGACGAGGTGCTGTCGTGACCGAGATCACCACCCGCAACGACGCCGCGCAGGGCGAGCCGTTCGCCGGCCAGACGGCGTCACTCCGCACGCTCCTGCCGCGCCTCTTCTCCCGCAGCCAGCCGGCCGGGGCCGTCGACCGGCTCGTGAAGACCGTCCGGATGCACCACCCCAAGGCCGACCTCGTGGTGATCGAGCGCGCGTACTCCGTCGCGGAGAAGGCGCACACGGGCCAGCTGCGCAAGAGCGGCGAGCCGTACATCACCCACCCCGTCGCGGTGGCACAGATCCTCGCCGACCTGGGCATCGGGGCGAAGACGATCGCCGCAGCGCTGCTGCACGACACGGTCGAAGACACCGACTACACGTTGGCGATGCTGCAACGCGACTTCGGCGACGAGATCGCCATGCTCGTCGACGGCGTCACCAAGCTCGACAAACTGAAGTACGGCGACAGCGCCCAGGCCGAGACCGTCCGCAAGATGGTCGTCGCGATGTCGAAAGACATCCGTGTCCTCGTCATCAAGCTGGCCGACCGGCTCCACAACGCACGCACCTGGGGGTTCGTCGAGTCGGCCTCCGCGACGCGCAAGGCCACCGAGACGCTCGAGATCTACGCGCCGCTGGCGCACCGACTCGGCATCCAGACGATCAAATGGGAGCTCGAAGACCTCTCGTTCGCCGTCCTCCAGCCCAAGCTCTACGTCGAGATCGACAACCTCGTCAAGCAGCGCACGCCGCAGCGCGAGCAGTTCGTCCAGAACGTGATCAACGCGGTGAAGTCCGACCTCAAGTCGACCAAGATCCGTGGCGACGTGATGGGCCGGCCGAAGCAGTACTACTCGATCTACCAGAAGATGATCGTGCGAGGTCGCGAGTTCGACGAGATCTACGACCTGGTCGGCATCCGGGTGCTCGTCACCTCCCTGCGCGACTGCTATGCCGTCCTCGGGTCGATCCATGCCCGGTGGAACCACATCCCGGGCCGATTCAAGGACTACATCGCGACGCCCAAGTTCAACCTGTACCAGTCGCTGCACACCACGGTGATCGGCCCGAAGGGTCGACCGGTCGAGATCCAGATCCGGACGCACGAGATGCATCAGCGTGCCGAGTTCGGCGTCGCCGCCCACTGGAAGTACAAGCAACGGATGAACGGTGGCCGCGACGACCAGGGCGGGGCCAAGACCGAGACCGACATGGCATGGCTGGCCCACATCTCGGACTGGCAGGCCGAGACGGCCGATCCCAGTGAGTTCCTCGACAGCCTCCGCTTCGAGATCGGCGCGAAAGAGGTCTACGTCTTCACGCCTCAGGGCAAGGTCATCGGTCTCCCCTCAGGTGCGACCCCGGTCGACTTCGCGTACGCGGTCCACACCGAGGTCGGCCACCGCACGATGGGTGCCAAGGTCAACGGCCGTCTCGTCCCGCTCGAGAGCGTGCTGTCCAGCGGTGACGTGGTCGAGGTCTTCACCTCGAAGAACCCCGACTCGGGCCCGAGCCAGGACTGGCTGGCCTTCGTCAAGAGTCCCCGTGCACGCAACAAGATCCGTCAGTGGTTCACCAAAGAGCGCCGTGACGAAGCGATGGAGCAGGGCAAGGACGCCATCGCCCGAGCCATGCGCAAACAGAACCTGCCGCTCCAGAAGCTCATGACGCAGGACAGCATCGCCGAGGTGGCCGCCACCATGAGATACGACGACGTGTCGAGCCTCTACGCGGCAGTCGGCGAAGGGCACATCTCGACGCAGTCCGTCATCGAGAAGATCCTCGCCGCCGTGCACACGCAGAACGAGGTGGACGAGGGCGAGTTCGAGTTCCCGAGCCAGGGCCGGGCGCGTCCGCTGCGCAACAGCGATTCGGGCGTCCTCGTCCGGGGTGCCCCCGACATCCTCGTCAAGCTCGCGAAGTGCTGCACGCCCGTGCCCGGCGACCAGATCGTCGGGTTCGTCACCCGTGGCCAGGGCGTCAGCGTGCACCAGGCCAACTGCCACAACGTGCAAGGTCTGCTCAAAGAACCCGAGCGCATGATCGAGGTCGAGTGGGCGCCCTCGTCCAAGAGCGTCTTCATGGTGCAGATCCAGATCGAGGCCCTCGACCGCAGCGGTCTGCTCTCGGACGTCACCCGTGTGCTGTCCGAACACCACGTCAACATCTTGTCGGCGACCGTGTCGACCTCGACCGAACGACTGGCCCTCAGCCGGTTCGTCTTCGAGATGGGCGACACGACGCACCTCGATCGCGTGCTGAACGCCGTCCGTCGCATCGACGCCGTGTACGACGTCTACCGGGTCAGTGCCGGCTGACGCCACTCGACGGCTCTGACGCTGAAGACGGCGAAGGCGGAGCGAGCGACGGCACCACGGACGAAAGCCGCGACAGGGCCCGCAGTCGATGAGACACCTTCTCGCGCCGGTCCATGAGCCGGACGGCATCGTCGATGTCGATGTGGTGGAGAACGACGAGGTCTCGCGCCGCCGCCTGGTCTCGTGGCCTCCACTCGCCGAGGCGAGCCAGATCGACGAGCGTCCGCACGGGCGTCGTCACGGTCGCCCCGCCCAGCATCTGGACCTCGTCGTCGTCGATCACGACCTGGCGCACCGTCACGCCCGGTGCGACGTGCTTGAGCCTCGTGCGGGCCGTGACGAGTCCGCGGTGGGGGAGCGGGGCCGCCCCACGGGCACCCCAGACCCAGGCTGCGGTCGCCTCGGCGGCGATGACGCGTCCGCCGAGCGCGTGTGCGATCGCCGTCGCCCGCCCCACGGGGTCGTCGATCTCGGCGATGCTTCGCCAACAGCCACCCACCGCATACAGCTGGCCGTCGAGGGCCGCGGCCTGCAACTCGGCGTCGGGCAGGTCGAGCTCGGTCAGGACGGGAGGCAGTCGAGGGGGCACGTGCCCCAGCCTGACCCACTCCGCCCACGACGACGGACCGCCCGCCCCTCGCTGTGGAGAAGGCGGACGGTCGCGGTGTCGTGACGGACCGGAGGTCAGCCGATCGCGTCGAGCCAGACCTTGCGAGCCTCGAGTGCTTCACGAGCCTGAGCGACGCGACGGGTGTCGCCGCTGGACTCGGCCGCGGCGAGCTCGTCCTCGAGCTTGCCGATGGCGTCCTGCAACTGGCTGGCGAGCCCCTGCGACCGGGCCTGGCGCTCGGGGTTGTTCTTCTCCCAGAACTGCTCGTCGAGCTGACGGACGTGGGTCTCGACCTTGCGAAGGCGGTCCTCGACCACGCGTACCTGCTCTCGCGGCACCCTGCCGATCTCGTCCCAGCGCAACTGGATCGAGGTGAGTGCCTCGCGGGCCGGGACCCGGTCGGTGACCGTCAGGATCTTCTCCGCCTCGGTCAGGAGTTCGAGCTTGAGTTGGAGGTTGCCTTCGTGTTCGGCGGAGTCCTGCGCCACGACCTCGGACTTCGCGGCGTAGAGGACGTCACCGGCCCGCTTGAACTTCGCCCACAGGGCGTCGTCGTACTTCTTGCCGGCACGACCCGCGCGCTTCCAGTCGTCGAGCAGACCTCGGTAGGCCGGGATGCCGTCGACGCCCTTCGGGGCGAGCGCCTCAGCGGCCTCGACCAGAGCTTGTTTGCGCTGGCGGGCGTCGCGATGCGTGGCGTCCAGCTCGGCGTAGAAGGCCTTGCGGTGCTGGTCGATGGTCGAGCGTGCCGCGCGGAAGCGCTTCCAGAGGTCGTTGCCCTCACCTTTGGGGATGCGGGGACCGTCCTGCTGGTGCTTCTGCCACCGGGCGAAGATGTCGTCGATGGTCGCCGTGACCTGTTTCCACTGCACCCGGGCCGGATCTTGTGCAGCCAGCGTCTCGGCCTCGACCACGAGCGCGGTGCGGTAAGCCACGGCGGCCGTCAAGGCCGCTTGCGCTTCGGCGCTCTGCTGCTGGGTGAGCTGATCCACCGTCGAGTCGAGCGCGGCGATCCGTCCTCGCAGGGCGTCGAGATCGCCCACGGCGCTGGGCTCGACCAGCTGCTGACGCAGGTGGGTGACCGTCTTGACGACGTCGCCCGCGGACGCACCGCGCTTGATGCGTTGTTCGAGCAGGGTCACCTGCCCTGCGAGTTCGGTGAACTTGCGCTCGTAGTAGGCGAGCGCCTCGGCGGGCGTCGCGTCGGGGTACTGCCCCACGGCGCGCTCACCCTCCGCCTCGCGGACGTAGACCGTGCCGTCGTCGTCGACGCGGCCCCAGGGTGCCTGATCGTCAGTAGCCACTTTTATCCCTTGCTGAAAGTGCTCGTCGCGGAACCAGGACAGGCCACCGCGATGGGTGCCCAGCCTATTGCACCGCGGGCCGCGGCGGACTACTCGATGCTGGCGCCCGTGATGGTCGTCGCGACGACGGGGGCGCCGTCGGTCTCACCCGACCCCGGCGTCAGCCCGGCGTCGGTCACGTTCGCCTCGAGTTGGTCGAGCCCGCTGGTCACACGGCCCACCACGGTGTAGCCACCCGTGGAGCCGTCGAGGGTCGTGTCGCCGTAGGTGACGAAGAACTGCGTGGATTGCGAGTAGGGGTCGGAGCTGCGGGCCATCGCGATGGTCCCCGTCGGGTAGACGCCGTCCCTGGGCACGTTCTCGAGCGGACCGAACGTGAAGCCGGCATCGCCCGTCCCGTCGCCGTTGGCCGATCCGCACTGGACGAACCGGGCCGTCTCGGCGTCGCTCATGCGGTGGCAGGTCGTCCCCGTGTAGAAGCCCTTCCGGATGAGGTCGATCACCACGCTCGCCGCCTGGGGCGCCTCGGCCCCGTCGAGCTCGATGCCGAGGGTCACGTCGTCGTTGAGCTGCAGGTCGCCGGTCCAGGTGCGGCCCTCGGCGATCGACTCGCTCGGGACGTCACCGACGTTCTCACCGGCCACGGGCGACGAGGAGGCGCTGGGCGCGTCCGACGGAGCGGCCTCGGGGGTGCCGGGCCCGCTCGTCGACCAGACGACCTGCGACACGGCCGCCAGACCGACCACGACCACGACGGCGGTCACGGCCAGGACGTTGTCGCGACGGCGGCGGGCCACCTGGGCCGAGTGCACCCGTTGGCGAGCGGTGTACCTGCGGAGCCGGTCACGGTTCTCACGGTCCGGGTTCTTGCTCGGTGCCACGGGTCCTCCAGCTCGGTGATGTCCAGCCTGCACTGTATCGGAGGGCCGGTCTAGCATGGGGCACCATGAGCCCGCTCCCGCAGAGCTCGACCCCTCTCGCGGTCCGCATGCGTCCCACCACCCTCGACGAGGTCGCCGGTCAACGCCACCTGTTGCGGCCCGGCTCTCCCCTCGTCACCCTCGCCTCCGACACGGGTGCCGACCAGGGCGCCGTCTCGGTGATCCTCTGGGGCCCGCCCGGCACGGGCAAGACCACGCTCGCCCAGGCCATCGCCCGCAGCTCCGGCCGTCAGTTCATCGAGCTCTCCGCCGTCACGGCCGGGGTGAAGGACGTCCGTCAGGTGATGGAGAAGGCCCTGTCGAACCGAGACCTCTACGGCACGACGACGGTGTTGTTCCTCGACGAGATCCACCGCTTCACCAAGGCCCAGCAAGATGCCCTCCTGCCCGGCGTCG
>Ga0265798_10003718_pt1 | contig 21491 bp, 26 predicted proteins | sample P3T30metagenome_FD_192430 | JGI IMG/M metagenome (GOLD analysis project Ga0265798, IMG submission 192430) | Plant litter microbial communities from East Loma Ridge, Irvine, California - P3 T30 | ecosystem: Environmental > Terrestrial > Plant litter > Unclassified | place: USA: California... | reverse complement strand
CATCCACGACCATAGAATCTAGAAAATTCCGCATCCCGTCCGATCTGCGCAGACAACCTGGATATCGCCCAGTTAGTAGCAAGGTGGGGGACCACTTGCGAATCCTGTTAGGTGTTGTGGTTCATTCATTTTTGGCCATTGCGAGAATAGGCAGAGGTGTCAAGTGAGTACATAGAGCTAAGGCGGAGTTGGTGTTCAAAGGCATACATACTTGTTGAGTGTGTTATGAGCCAGTGTGTGTGTGTGCGCGTTTGCTTATGTATCGCCTGGCGAGTTTGCGAGTTCCGGCGGAAAGTGCATATTCATAACCCTAGTTTCAGCTCATTCTCGTAGTGAAGTTTCATCTCTACTCCTTTCACATCTTATACAGAGGCAGGTCATCGAAAGGAATTACGAGCAAGTATTAGAGGGTGGTATCTGCAGCTGACCTACCTTTGGAACCCTTTGTACTCTGAATCCCTTTCGCCCCTCGTTCCCCTTGTCCTAGCTGATCAGTGATCTCCACTTCCCATGTTTCTGTCTCACCTATAATCACTCTCCCTTCGTATTACTACTCTGACATCGATTTCTTTCTTCATATATCATGATGCTACTACTACTATTACTCCTTCCTCTTGTCTTGTCCTCCCCTAACCAAGAACGGGCTGTAGGTAAACAAGTATTGAAAGACACCTATAAGAAAATCGTCTTCGGTCAATCTCGACAAAACATCCAGTCATACACTAAAGAGTCCATTCAATCCCTCCTTCACTCGGTAAACGACAAGAACGGTCAGTTCCTCGGTGGTAGCCCTGACTCGCTTGGCCAATTTTTCTTCTGGCAAAGCAATAACGAATGGACCAGTGTCGCTCAGTACGATCTACAACAAGGGACAAAGGAGTTCTACGATGTATACGCCAAGGCTCAGGATGCCCTGGCTAAAGATCCTGGTCATGGTTTCGAAACTTGGAGAGTCGAATTATGTAACGACTTCAACGATGATTGTGGCTGGGCTGCTCTCAACAGTTTGGTACGTGCTCTCTTCCGTTGTTGGCAATGTGCTAAAGGCAGACTGCTTATGAGGCTTATGGAGATTCGATCTTCCTCAAGAGGGCCGTTGATGTATGGGATGTAAGCCTCCTTTCCCTTAGATTCGTTCCCATATACATTTCCCCCCATCCTTTTTCGTCCGATCTCAACGTTGCTCGTCCTTTCCCGTCGGTCCCTTCGCCACAGAGTAATTCACTGACCCCAGTTCTTGTCTGCGCATGGGTACATCGACCAAGCGGCCATCAATACAGGATACCTTAAAGGTACCAAGAATCCTGAAATCACTCTGTCGTCTCAATGTAATGGCAAGAGCATGCTTGGTGGAGTTTGTACGTCGTTCAACCCTTCGCGTGGAAGAAGGACACTAATTGTAGACTGGAAGAACGGTCCTGTGGACCCCGACGTCAATGCTGTATCGACGGGCAACTATGGTCTATTAGGTGTTGAGCTATGCCGCCTGACCGGGGATATGAAGTATTGTGATCGAGCATATCAGACTGCTTGGTGGTTAGACAATCACATGGTGAAGCCCGATGGGTTGTTGATGGACCATTACAACGCAGTGGATTGTGAACTCAAAGACTGGACCTTCACCTGTGAGCTTGAAAGCTCCGATCAAGCTAATGGAAGATAACGCGGGTTTGTATATCGCGATTTACGCCGAGCTTGGTCATCTCACCAAGAATTCGACGGCAACAGGACTTGCCGAACGAACGGCCAAGGCTGCCATGTTGACTGGTCAATGGAATACGGCGAAAGGTATCATCAAGGAGGGAGAGGGTACTGCAACCGGTTCGGACGACGTTATGGGTTTCAAATCTATCATGATCCGATATCTCGCCAAAGTTTATCCTTGGCTCGCCGACGAGAGTATCAAGGCTGCTATTGTGCAGTATATCAACATTCAGTATTGGGCTTTGACGACTCTCGATTCCGATTCCTCGACTCATCCAGTTCAGTATGGAAGAAACTGGAATGGTCCAGCATACACCGTTTCGTCAGTTCACGCCCAGCTGTAAGTCTCCCCTTCAATGACTGGGCTCGTCACGTGTATCGTACCTTTGCAGGGTAGCTTATAAACTGCGAGATGTCTCTTGACGGACTTCAATTTCTGGGCTGATATTAGTACCGCATTGGATGTCCTCAACGGAATACAGCTCAACCCCAAATCCGCTTTTCCGAAGTCGAATGATAGGTCGAAGCCAGTCGCTTCCTCTTCGAAATGAAGAGTAGTGAGAACCATCATGCGTATATTCATCAACATCGTGTATATAATTTAAAGACTACAAATGTCAATTGATTGTGAGGCATTACTAGTATACAAAAAAAGGAGTTTCGTGTGTTGAAGGCTGTCGTTATTTTCTATTTTCTATTCTTTTTCTTTTCTTTTCTTTTCTTTTCGATCCAGTAGTCTGCTGGCGGACTAGTAACTGAAGATGTATCTTCCTCTCTTTCCAAAGGGGTAGACCACTAGTGCAGCTGCGAATAGACCAATGGCGAGTCCAATACCAACTTGGATCATACGGATACTGACTAGTACGGCGGTGTTGATACCTTGTGGATTGTCGGTATCGGAATCGGCAGACAGACCACCTGCTGCGGCAATGGCATTCGGAACTTGGAGTAAGATACCAGAGACCATGGACGGGAAAGCCGAACCGCCGCCCAATCGGGAGTAAAGATTTCCCAGGACACTGCCTATCAGATATGTACTGAAGAAGAAGAATGACTCACCCGACGGTAAAAGCTGCTACGGCCGAAGTGACATTCGGTTGATCCATTTGCGTATCGAGGAAGAAGCTGACTGCGTACCCAGCACACCCTACGAAGACCATGACGATCATGTCCCGACTTCTCCAGTCCGCTCTGAACCAGATACCCAAGGATGCGGCAAAGATCGGAACCAGTAAGAAGAGCCACCAGTCGCTTATTCCGTTGTACCACCACATGTCGTATTCAGGATTGCGGTAACAAGCAACTTGCGTCACGGCCGAAGTCGAACTACCATTCGTGAAAGTGAATGTGCCTAACAGTCAGTCGCTTGCCTAAGGACATACAAACCCAAACTAACCATTACTCAGTGCAGAGTTCCAAGTGGTGTCATTACCAAAGAACGATCCGGAGACCGTGACGGTTTGAGAGCCATCGGCAGTGTCCATCGAGTCGAGTCCAGGCTGCTCCGGCCCAAAGGAATCCCAAATTTGTGACCCGATCGAAAGTCCGAAACTGAGGAAGAGGGTGTAGACGATAGCCCAGACTATTCGACTGCTTATCAGTCATGACCATAACCAAAGACTTACATTCCACCAGCTAGGATATTCTTTGAGCCAAGCTCAAGGGCTCCGAGGCAGATATGCCATCCAGGAAGGATGAGGACGATAGATGCGGAGACCACTGATTGGTAGCAGAAGTACCCTGTACTGCCTAATCCTCTCTGTTTCGTCAGCCAAAGATCCTGTCCGAGGGAGACTACATACCGCGAAGAAAGCGAGAATACCAGCCATGCCGATCTCAAAGATATTACTCAGCAATCGATGACGTCCGGCGATGGTGAATTGAACGGTGGCAAGTATACTGCCCAAAACTCCAGACATGAGGATGTCGACGAACGAGCCGGCGAAAGCGACCCGAGAAGCGGTAGCTGAAGCGACAGCCGCCACCAAGATAAGTACCCAGACAGGATACGGTATCGTCTGTTTGTCAGCTCGTACTTCACATTCGATTGGAACGACTTACCTGTCGTTCGATACGTCGAAGAACCCTACATCCTTGACTGGCCGAAATCTCGTCTCGCACGACTTTTCGATAAACTTGATGGAGAAGTGAGAGCCTATAAAGTTCCAGACCACCTTGTGCCCTGATGAACAAGATATCGGTCGAGTGGACGTCCGAATCCCGGAAGGCAACGATGAGGACATTGGGAAGGTAGATGAAGCTTGCGTCGACCTGAAGGATATCGGCTGTCGATGAAAGCCACGATTCAACGGCGTGGGCTGGTGCTCCGAAACTTATCGTCAGCCAATTGGCCCAAAAAGGTTGATCAAAGAACTCACTTGACCACTGATTTCGCCAACATCTCGATAAACCTGGTAATGAGCCTTGCGACTTGCCTCCTGAAGAATTAAACTCACAGTTTCCGCTGAACGATACTAGCGATATGTTTCGTCACTGCCATCTCCTTCTGCTTCCTCTTCCCCCTCTTCCTCCCATTCTTGAGTTTTGTTTGTTTGACTCTTCCCTCTTCCATGATCTTTCCAAAATTGCTGGTATCCCCTCCACCTTCGCCGAATAACTCCTCGTCCCTCTCCTCATCCGCCCTCCTCCGATCTACGGTTGCATGGGCATTTTCGTAATAACTCAACTTCCTTCCTCCATTCGAAGTTTCAGCGCCTTGACCTGCGGCTGGAGCTAGATGACTCAAGGCAGGCGTAGCAGGTCCTGCCAAACTTGAAGTGGTGATCACCAAAGCGACTATATTTCGATAATCCCCTACTCCACCTCTCCTTGGTTGATTGGTGGCTGAAGGTGAACCTAGCCAAGTAGCAGGTCCACCGTGTTGGCTGAGAAACTCGTAGGCTCGTTGGAGGAATGTGACGTTTGTAGATGGGGAAATTGGATGTGATGTTTTCGGAGCTGGGATATATGGGTCGTCAAGGTTCTGACTTCGATGTGGTAATTGTTGATGTCGACGACTACGCCTGACTCGTTTCTTGGGACCACTATCATCTGAATCGCCTCCATCGGTTGATGCGCCTGAGGCGGCAGAATTGACACTGCCCCTCCGGCTCTCGACGTCGTATAATGTCTTGTCACTCCAACGTCTTCGCCTGATTTCGTCGCCACTTTTGAGTAGAGATTTGACCACTCCTCGGTCTTTTTCATTCCTGTCCCGCTGGTATAGACTCAGCAATTCGGACAAGACTCCTCTTCCCTTGCGAACAGGGATATCATCGTCAGAAGATCGGGTCGAGTAGCCGTTGGATGATCGACGACGGTCTACAGGTTTCGCTTGTCGAGTATTTGTTGATTCCAATGACACCGCCGACCCAGACGCAGTGATGTCCTCGTCATCAGAGTTAGGAGGAGGTACAGCAGGTCGACCAGTATGTTGGCGCACCAGTCTCCTCGCCGTTCGTTTAGCCTCCGGTGTGAACCGTCTCGATTCCTCATCATTATCGACGTTTTTGGCCCTAAGCGAGGATCTCCAATGGACGCTCATGCTAGGCCGATGATCACGTCCACCACGCATCGCCGACTTCGATTGATTTGAAGGACCATCTCCCTTCTCAATTTCCTCATCCTTTTTCTCATCCGCCTTGTCCTCCTCTTCGTTGCCTGTGGTCGCCTCCTCAGCTTCATGTGGTTGAGCAGAGCTGACATCCGTCGACCTAACATCTCCGACTTTGTCCCGAGGCTCTCCGTTTTCATCTCTATCGTCGTTCTCATCCGCTTGTACTTCTCCAGCCTCATTGACCTCCACCTTCTCCCCTTCTCCTAATCCAGCAAGCCGATCAGAGGGATCATTCCCATTCTTGTCCCTCAGATGTGGAACAGGTGAACCTTCCCGAGTAGTCGGCTCACTCTGGTCAGGTGTCGATAGATGGGCGAATATCTGATCCTCGGTGAGGTGATTGCCTTTGTCGCTCATCCAGTTCTATACACAGAGAAAAATTGATAGCAGTACTGACAATGAGTGAATAGGGGTTTGGAGAATGCATCAAACAACCTCCGTAATCCGTAGTAAGAGGTCTTCCCCATTCTGCCAAAAACTCCGGAATGTGCCTATGATGAGTCAGGACAAGAGAAGAAGAAGATTTCGTCATTTCTGATTCCAGTAAAAAGCTTAATTGCTGTCACAAATTCTCCGATCTCCGTCACAACACGAGAGACTACAAGCGAGCCGGCGGTAGTGAGGATGTTTACAGCCGTGCATGCGTGCCTTGACATTCGGTGGCATTCCTGAATCCGCATTCTCCGGCAGATAACGAGCGGTGGCAGAAAGCTGTGTTTGGATCATAAAGTCATACATATACACCACATTATGTAGCATTCCTACGAGGCCGTAACATCGTCAAATGGGAAAGGATCGACTAGACCATATGTTCAACCTTGTAGGTGGAAATAGAATCCCTATCAGAATCCATCTTGTCCTTGGACTCCAACTCGATGGGCTTGCCGAGTTCGTTGAGCTGCATACCAGGTCCATCTTCTTCGTCAAAGCAGGAAAGCATGATTGTTCCAATTCGCGGCGGGGTCTCGCCTCGGGTAGGAGTGCCAACGGTATCTGACGGGTCTGATGAACTTTGGCTCCTGTTCAATCGGGGAGGTCCTGAGAATTTCCTGACACCGCTAGACTGGTCGTCAGGACCCATTTGGGCAGATGGTGTCGACACGTGAACTTACACCTAGGGTGGAGGGCAACTTGCCTTCTCGTTGCCAAGTATGTCGGGTATTGACCATGGCGATACAACCAATGAGGAAAACCTTGGGGTGTACAATACTTCGACGTCAGCGACTACATCCCTCGTCGTAGCGGAGGACATACACGATCCAGGGAATGAATGGCGAGTAGGGATCGGCAGCGATAAGGGACATGGCGACGAAAGCGCTGAAGGTTAGGATGGATCAAATAGCTGAGGACTCAAGAAGACAACGTACAAGATCGTACCCGGAACTTGAGACTCGAGCGACATGAATATGATGCGATCAACCATGACTCGAGTTTGGTTGGCTCCTTCTCTGGTTCGGTATAGACCATAAAGGATGGACGCAGTGAGTATTAGATGGGTAGAGGTGCAGATGGCAGGCCACACGACCATCATCAACTTGAGTGCCTGGCTGTCAGCATGGATCACAGCTCGACAAGATGGCAAGGTGTACATCGGACTTGGTGTAGATAGTCTGGCCTCGGGTAAGAATAGTGACGGATATGGCAGAAGCCGCGGTGAGAAAACTGTTCATTAGTTTCACTCCATGACAAGAGGTGCGACTAACATGAACCCATAGTTGACGATGGTGATCAAGATGTTTCGACTATTGATCTTGATTGACCGATCGGCAAAGATGAGTTGAACGGGCACGACAGTCAAAACATCGAGAAGAGGGTAAAAGCCAAAGTCTACCGATCAGCATTCACAGTGGGTTGACGTAAGTTGAGATACATTTCAAGTCAGCGAATGGACCATATTGACCGTAATTGTTAACGAAAGCTCGCATATATATCGCCCAGGTACTGATTGTTAGCCATGCTGCAGTGATGAGGATTAAAGCAGCTTACAAGCATGTCGTAGCGATAGCCGCGAGAGCTCCGAATGGCTAAATTCTAGCCATTTTCTCTAATGTCTCAAGCGACGGGACTCACTACGGCCATCCTGATGAGGAACATATCGGATCTGAAGTCTGGAACCCAACGCATACACTGACATAAGATCACGCCGCACAATAAGGCGTCGAATGTGACACTGGTGCGTCAGCTCGCGGTGCTATGCGAAGAAGGAACATACGCCATGAACTGCGATCCCAGAGATGCCCCCAAATCCGCCGTCATCCCCATCTTGGCTTGTCCTTCAGCGTCCATATCAACGTATGTGGTGACGATAAATGTATATCGAGAGTGAGGTCACTATAAGTAGTTGAACGAAGAATGAGATGCGGGACGACGGGATGAGTAATTATATATGTATTATAGGGAGGGGGATAAAAAGGGTAAAGGGTAAGGTATGAGATTTGATACGGGTAGGCTTGTGAGTTGTTGGGAAGTTCACAGTTTGAGCAGGAAACTATGTTGTGAGATACGATTTGCGATGAATCAACCAAAAGTTTAAGGTCCATCAATAAACGTTATGATAGATGCCGAAAGGAGGGGCGGTGGATGGGCCAAATAGCGAGCTCGGTAGGGGTAAGGGCGCATCAGAGGGCGGAGCGAGTGATGATGCAAATATCATGGGGCTGATATAGAACCCGTCACATCGAGGGCAATTGTAAACGGGAGTGCAAGAATGTAAGGTGGAGTTAACTGAATGATATTTGGACTAGGCAACATGGGCCGTCCATCGGATTTGTCGATGCAATAGATGCTGACTAGATGCGTCCTCGCCTGTGGAGTAGCACAGCATGCGCATGGTGTTGCTAAAGAGTTTGGGATGTGGAATGATGACGCTGTTAGTCGCATAAAGTACAACAGAGTAGGTCCAGCGGGACATCTGATTCGGCTACATAACCAACCGCGCTTATTGACTATGCAAAGGGGCTTCGCCATTTCACCAATCATACACGGTAGTCTACAAGCATACGACGAGCGGCGTATAATGATCTGGACCAATAATGATCTGGACTCAGCATGAACAATACGTGCATTACATTGTGGAAATGCTAAACAGATTGATATTATCGTCCTCGGGGATGGGTCTTCACTACCACATCTTCCTCCTAGATCCTCCTGTATGATACGACCCGTGACCAGTAGGTCCAGTGGGCGTCTCTTCTCCTCCTGCACCTGCTTGGTGATATGCTCCATTATGATTCTGGGACTGTCCATAGTACTGTCCCTGTCCTTCCTGACCACTGTATCCATACTCATCACCAGACCCGTTCGCTTGTGTATGCGCGAAACGACCCGACATGCTCGCTCCCCGTGTTGCATGGTTGGATTGACCGTTATATCCTGCATACCCATACGCTCCATTTTGCGATGAAACCATTCGTTGCTGCTGTTGCTGATGATGCTGCATTTGCTGAGCTTGTTGAGGAGTATACGAGTGTGAGAATGAACCATATGGTGATCGAGAATAATGTCGAGGAGAGCTCATTGAAGAGTAGGCGTACTGAGCCATATCTTTCGATCCTCCAGCAGAGTTAAAGGCTATGGCTGCCTTTTGATCCTGGGGTCCCTGAGCGGGTTTGGAAGCATATCCGTACGATGGCGATGCCATTGACGAGCCGAACGAAGGAGAGGACCATAGATTCTGCTGGCTCATACCAGTATATCCATTTGCGGGGTATCCATTGACAGCAGGAGACGCATGTTTAGGTGCTGACGAGTACGAGTCGCTTGATTGAAGGTTTTGCGACATCATGTGATGTGGAGATCCAGCAGGGTATCGGACCTGGAAGGCGTTATGGGTAGGGGAGAAGGTCTGAGAAGGATATGCCGATTGCTGGGGGGTGGTAGTATCGTTGACTGAGGGGCCATTGGCAGAGGAATAGGTGGACACTGGCGTAGAGTCGGAACCAGGTGTGGCAGTCGGTATTTTCGCGTCGCTTGATGGCCCGCTCGATTGCTCCCATACCTGCTTGAGGTGTTCTCTTTGATTCGTCCAGGGAGGTAGTCCATTTGGCGAAGAGGGGAGTGTTCGCGACAGAGACCCAGTAGGAAGGCCGTGTTGTGATGGCGAACGAGGCTCAAGCGTCAGCGTGTAATCACTGGAATGACTGAGATGACTTACCTCCTGACTGGTGCCATTGGCTGCAGCACCAGCTTCCGTCTCTTCAACACTATCAAGACTCATCTTGTTGACTTCATCCAGCAGGCTATCACCTTCAAGTTCACTCGAGACCATGAATCGTACACCCGACTTGAGATCGGGGTCAACGGAATCATCAGCTCCAATTGCCATTCCTTCGAATCGAGCAGGCGTAGACGTTTTAGCTGGAGCCTTCGCGGGAGCCTTGGCTTTCGGTGGAGGAGCATCCAATAAGTCGACTGCGTTTTGTGTTACAGCAGGTTCTGGAGCGGATGTACTGGGTGTCTCTTGTATCCTCCATCTATCCGCGAGTCCAGGACGGGTAGGGGCAGCATGCTGAGCTGGACGGTTTCTCTTGTCTTCTGGGGCGCTCGGCGTGTTTTCGGCTTGACGACTCTTGTATGACGATGAACTCGCCTTGGAGCCTTTGACAAATGGAACGTAAGAGTTTTGGGGGATACTGACGAGAGGTGTAGGTGCGGGTTGGGCTTTCTGATGCATGTTCGATTTGGCGCCATAAGGAGGAAGGAGAAGATCAGTCACGGAGAGTGAGAGAGGGCCCAAGTCCAGTGGAGGATTGTACGACATGAGCCATCCTTTTGGCGCCGGGATAGACCTAGATAATGCCAGTCTTTGTGAATGGGAGAGTTCCGGAACATCCTTGAGCTCTTTCGGTAGCTTGACGGTATAAGTGCGCCAGGCGGGTGGAGGTGATCGAGGGAGTTCAGCCTCAGTGACATCAAAGAAGGCATCAACAGGTTCGAGAGGGGCGGGCGCCTGGGCGGGTTGGGTTGGTGCAGTCTTGACAGACTGGCCGGCTTTTGATTGACGTGTGTTTGGTCGGTTCTGCGATGTACTCTCTTCTGGTGTAGCCTCTTCGGAACGCTCGACCATAGCAGCTTTGATGCGGGCAAGCATATCGTTTATCATTTCGTCCTTCTTGACGCTGTGGTCATGAGACGCTTCTCGAGGCATACCCGGTAAATGCACGATAGGGGCGACTGCAGCTGACTCTTCGACAACCTTCGAGCCGGTGAGAGGTGATTGGACTTGCTGTGAACTCTCGAAGAATGCCTCTGCTTGGGGTCGAGCGGGTCGATTACGAGCAGGGACAGTGCGCTGTTGCTGTTCTTCTCGAGGTGGGCCCTGTGAAGTGTGACCTGACTTCGACTGCTCCGGCTTGTTTCTCCACTGGTCGTCCCTCGGACGACTAGCTTCCCCGACGGACGGTCTCGAAGGCAGATTCGAGGGTCCCGTTGGGGCGTGTGCGGGTGGGCCAGTCTGCGAAGTCTCAGTCTGCGCTTTGGGGCGTTGAGCGATAGTGTACGATGGTGTAGATGTGATTGGAGGTTTAGGAGCGGTAGTGGTAGTCGTATCTGAAGACTCTGCTTGAGTTTTTGGTGGCTTTGGCCCGAATTTAGCTTCTAGCTCCTTCGCCTTCTGCCTGGCTCTATCCGCAGCTGCACGTCTCTCCTCCTCTTCGGCTTGACGACGCAATCGTGCCTTTTCTGCCGCGGTATGCATTTCTGCTGCCTGGGAATCTCCGATGTCGGTTTGAGGTACCGGAGCTGGAGCTGACGCGGATGGAGAATGGTTTTCGGCGGGAACGCGCTCGCCTGACGGGCGTGCTGGAGGATGGGATGGTCTTTGAAGTGTGGAAGATTGATTTGGTGTTCGCGAATCGTCAAAGACAGCTGACTGAGGAGGTAGTTCCTGTCTGCCACTATGCGGAGGAGCTTGACGACCCTGATCTCGACTTGGACCCCATGCTGTTCGTCCTGCTTCTTGAGCTGGCGTTTCCGGCACATTGGCCATATGTGGTGGGAGCGGTCGTCCCTTGTCGGGTGCATTCGCAAGGTGAGGAGGTAATTGCCTTGCTAGTGGACCTCGTCCGGGTACTGTGCGATCGGTGGAGGGTGGTTCAGGGCGAGACATGAGTTTGGTAGGTTGAGGTGGCTGAGGTGGGGTTGAACGTGATGCTTTTGCTTCCAGTCGGTTTGAGCTAGCATTGAACAGCACGCGATCACTTTCACGTTTTCGGGGATCGGTGGGTTGCAGGCGTTCTTCGACAGGTGCTTGAGCCGATCTTGGCCAGCTCCTGTCAAAGTCCTCTACAAATCGTTCGGATTTCGTTACTGGCTGATCTGTTGGTGCGGCTGGACGTGGTGCCTCTTGCTGAGTCGACTGCGCGGTCGCTCCGTCCCCAAAGTCGATAATATCGTCTTCATCATCCTCGTCCTGATCATCAGCAAGAGCTTGAGCCGCGTGTGAGAGGACTCACGTCCCACCGATGGGTTCCCGGTTCGAAGTTTGTGAACGCATTCAAGCCTTGCATCAAGGCTTCGGCCTGTGCGGCTTGTGCTTCCGCATGAGCCTGAGCAGACGATGCAGCTGCACGTTTCCCTATCGTCTCAGCCACGATTTTGCCAAATGTGGATTAGACTTACCTTCAGCTACCTCGCTCGCAGTTGGGAAATCCCTGTTGACTCCCATGCCTGCTCTCCTTCCATCTGCGCCGACTGCCCTCCATGCTGGCTTCGACGCTATACCTTGGCCGGAACCCATAGGTGCCGTTGATGAGAATGATGTACCTCTTTTAGTATTCGATGATGACGAATCTGACGCTGGTAAGGCTGGTCTTGCCCATGGTGAACTTGTTGATGAGGATGATGGAGGCTGGGGCGATACCGATGGCTTGCTGGTGACCGTGGTGAGGGTTGTGGACAGCAATCGGGACGAAGGAGCGGCAATGGGTACTGGGGAGCTAATGGGCCGACCTGATTCGTGAGTTGGGCTACCGGCATGTTGACATAATGACTTACTGGCTAATGGGTTAAGCTTGGTTGCGGCACTCGCACCAGCTGGACTCGGACTACCAGTCTTGCTGAGAAACTTCTTGTTGACGTTCATCGCACTGAATTTCTTGGCAGCCGGTGCCGTCGTAGTCGACGTCAGAGGTGGTGTAGAAGTTCGGGATGATGGTGAAAGCGGTCGGAGTGCGGCTAACGAGATAGCGGGAGATGGATCGGCAGACACGTTGGTCGATACAGGTTCATTACTCCTTGGCGCCTGCTCTGATTCCGATTGCTTGACCTCCTTCTCGCTTGCGGCGATTGCATCTCCGTTTTCAACCTTTTCCTCGACTTCCTCTGTACGTTCATCATTTGCCTTCTCCGTAGTCGTCTCAGCCTGACTCTCCGGTAGATTATCCTCCTTTGGACTGGCTCCAATTACTGTAGTCTGTGATGCCGTTGCTGCATCCGAATCCGCCTTCTTTTCTTCCGGAACGCTCGTGTCCTGTCCAACGACGGGTTCGCTCACCTGCTCCTCCTGCTTCTCTCTCCCCGCCTGCACCTCCTCCGCCGGAACGGCCTCTGCTTGTCCTTTCCCTCTACTCTCTTCTAATTTGGTGTTGGCTGAATTGTCTTGATCATGTTGTTCGGGCAGGTCACTCATTCTGTACGCCTATCCTCGTCAGCATCAAATCGGGCACCGAGGCATTATCAGGATTGACCGGCGACAACCGTTAGTTTTTGTGGACCACTTACATCTGGATGGTATATCACGAGCTTGACCAAATGTTCGATGGTCAGAAGAACACAAAGTCTGTGTGTCCAAAACGATTGGCGTAAGGATCGCTATGAAAGGAGCTCGTGCGATATCGGACGTGGTTGATGACGCGTGATTTGATCGCTGTTTATAAAGGGAGATGTACCTTGAGTCTGTAGCGAATTCGATGAGTGACTGATCACCGATAGTGCAGTTGATAACTGATAGGCTGATATATAGATAGGTTGGCCACTACTTGCATACACTACTAGCGGGATTGATACAGACATGGGCTCAGGAACCGGACGCTTAAATATAGGTTAAACTATCAACTAACTCAGAATCACCCAATTCATATCACCGGATACCATACAAATCATTATTCCCGCTTTGTGGCACCTTACCTTACCCCTTTGCATCACCCCGATCTCTATTCGCTATACCACCTTGAACCAACTCATCTCAGTAGACAATCATGGCATCCCGATCTTCCTTAGTCGCACTCCGCACAGCAGTTCGATCACGTACAGCTGTAGCTGTCCCTGCTGCTCGGTCTCTACGAACATCGACAGCTCTACGAGCCGGCAACCCGTCCATCCCCGAGGCATCCAAGGCTCCTTTCTCGGAACCGGTCGGTATCAACCCAGCCGATAAGCTCGCCCCTCTCAACTCGCCATTGCACGAGTACGGACAGTACCTTACCACTTGCCTACCGAAATATGTCCAGCAATTCTCGGTCTACAAGGACGAATTGACGCTATACATTCCTCCTCAGGCGGTTGTACCTGTCCTTACTTTCCTACGGGACCACACTCAGTGTCAATACAAGGCTGTCATGGATATCACTGCCGTCGACTACCCCACTAGGCAGAACCGATTCGAGGCAAGTCTAACTATTGTTCGCCTTCAGGACAAACTAATAATCAGGTAGTTTACAACCTCTTATCTGTTGCTCATCAGTCGCGAATCAGGGTCAAGACCTACGCCAACGAAGTCAGTGCCGTACCATCGATCACCGGTCTCTTCAATGGTGCGAACTGGTACGAGAGGGAAGTTTGGGATATGTACGGAGTCTTTTTCAGCGGACACCCGGATCTACGTCGTATTTTGACGGATTACGGATTCGAAGGTCACCCTCTGAGAAAGGATTTCCCATTGACTGTGAGTACCGCTTTTGCACCTTAGAGATGTATGCTGATATGAAGGGATACTCGGAAGTACGATATGACGAAGTAAAGAAGCGTGTAGTCTACGAACCACTACAATTGACACAGGCATACAGGTACGTCCAGCTTTCGTTTTCGAATGATCTCGGCTGACAATGTCAGGAGCTTTGCCGACGCCGCTTCACCATGGGAGCAGACCGGAGCAGGAGACCCAAACACTCAACCAGAAGTACGTAGTTGATCAAATTCCTGAAGGATGTCAGCTGATAAAGTAGAACTTCAAGATTCCCCCTCCTCCACCCAAGGAAGAGGACCAGAAGAAGTAGATTCAGATTATGCATTTCCCTACGACATCGATCGCAATTGCGTCCGCATTCTTTGCATATCAAGGCTGTTGCCAGTGCGTCACCGCGCCACCTTTCATGATGATCCATTGAGGGCGATGTGACGTTCTTATCCTGCGGGTCCTTTGAAGCGAGGGGCTGTGATGTTTGAGCTCATCGTTCATAATGCTGAGTCGAGATTTGGGAGCTTTCAAACCATCTTACATCTCCCCCAACTCATCACCACCTCACCAATCCACCGCTCTTCACATTCACACAAACTTACACAACAGCAACACCTTCCTACTGAATACTTACCTACACCACTCACACTACCCCTTAGCAATGTACCAAGTTCTAATATCACTCGCCCTAATCCAGGCCTGTTGGGCCCTTGGCTCTGCCGCTCCTCGACAGATCGCGACCTCACCTCAGCCTACGCCAACATACACCGACATCCACGAGACTCCCCTTCCCAAGAACACCCTCGCCGCCAGGACTCTCTTGCCCCGTTGCGACACCCAACCATGTTCATATGGTCCCGGCCCAGCCGAGACTCTACAAGCATCAGTGGTAACCAGTACGATCCTGTCTACAACCTCTGTCCCATGCTACATCACCACCTACGTCACTGACAGCACTACCACCACTGAAACCATTTACTCTACCGAAACTGTCACTTCGACCGTCACTGAGAAAGGCACGGTATACATTATCAAGTACTCGCCTACTCCAGTCATCAAGAGTACTGTCTACGAAAGCGTTATCCAGATCACTCAGACTCAAACTGCCATGTGGGTCGAGACTGAGGGAGCGTACAGTGAAGAGACTGTCACTGGGGATACCAGTACTATCGCTGGTGGTACAGGGGGAGGGTATGATAACGGTGGAGAGGGTGATAAAGGTGGATGGAAAGACGCTGGCGGGGGCAATGGGTACACAGCCCCGGCTCCGGCTGCTACCACTGGCGAATGGAAGGATGCCGGCGGTGGTGGAAATGGGAATTCCGCTCCTGCCTCATCAATTCCTGCTCCTGCCGCCCAAGCAGACGCGTGGATCCATGCAAGTGGCACTGCCGTCGCAGTAGCCGCTCCTGCGGCAGGGATCAATGCGGCCACTGGAACTGCGATGGCATGGTCAACGGCAGGAGCGAGCGTGACGATTGCGGGGCAGAATATGGCGAATTGGCATAATGGTACTGGGCATGCGGTCACCTTCGGTTGGCCAATAGTCATCCTGACTATAGTCAGCATCTTTGCCGGAGTGACGGTGTTGTGATTGTACGCACTTGTTTAATTTGCACATTGACCAGTCTAGTTAATACACGATGTATGCCTTGTAGAGATGCTTAATCCGTCGGAAGGTATACAGTCTCGCGAAGCAATGGTTTGGGAGTGTCCGAGGCGAGATCGGCCACCGCCCTGAACGCCGTCATGTCAACTTTAGCCTTGAACACGATGAACACTGATCGTCAGCTGCCGTCAGAATGTTAGACATACCGTGTGTAGGATCATGTAAAGCAATCTCTTCTGCTTCATGGCAAATATCGAATCCAGCAGGACAATGTGCACACCTCAACCATTGTCCTCTGATTTGGTCTGCGTGAATATCGCACAGGGTCTCTCGGTGTAGCACGTGCTTCAAGTACGCAGTCGGATCGTGTGGGTCGAGTTCGATCTCACGCGCTACCTCTCCAACTCGATTTTTGTAGAGAATCGGAAGGAATGGTCGGATCGACATGAGGGGTATATCAACCGGTCGCTCGAGTTTGAAGAAAACATGTCGAGGGTCGTGGACTTTATATGACCGTATCTCGCATATTGAACACTGTTATATGAGCTTAGAGGAATTTAGAGTAGGTCGACTTGCGAGATTGAATGACTCGGGCTCTGAAGGACAGTTGGCACATTGGTACCTCCTACCCATAATCCACTCATTGCAATTATTGCATCGACATCCATGATCGAGCGCATCACGGGGTGCATTCCTCTGAGGTGGACGAGGCGCAGGATGAGAGGCACCACTTCGGATAGTGCCGCCTCCGCCCGCATAGATGGTCTCGTTGGTAGGTGATTGCGATCGTGACCTGGCAGCGTTGGCCGTGACGGCACTCGAGTCTTGTTGAAGCCATCGTTCTCGAGCACGACGACTGACCGCTGCAATCTCGCTGTTTGCTAATGGCACAGGGATCTGCTTATGAGCTTGGCGCGATTTTGGTAGCTTACCTTCATCATGATATGATCGGCCGTGTGGCCAGAGCTGTTAGGGTAATCGCTTGCACTCCCTTCACATTGATCGCATAGATCCCTAGTTATCAGATTTGGAGAACACATGAGAGACACGTACCATGAGGGACAGACGGCACAGTGGAAGCGAGGACCGATAATGTCCTTCAGGCAGCTGACTCATCAGCACAGAGTCGCGAAAAGGGATAATTTAGACTTGCTTGTGGCAGAAAGCTCCAGGGTGACGCATAGCTACAGCTACAGATCAGCTTGGTCCCCTTTCTGACAATCTTTCGCAAAGACCTACGGCGCGGAGGAGCAGGACGTCCGTTGCTGAGATGAGCGTCAAGCGATGACCCAATAGGAGGTAGCATGACATCGGGAAGAGAAAGGAAAGCATGTGAAGGATGAATATCTTCGACTTTGTTATGACCTGATATGTCAGGCTGGCCATGGTCCGAGAATACGTACATGATTTGCAGAGGTCGAATTTGGTACAGGAGACGCATTTGTAGCGGTCATCCAGAACTGTGGCATTACATATAGTACATTGGGTATCTTCGTTGTATTCTGCAAGCTCAGTATGCTTCTACCCGGGGGCGGGAAATACTTACCGACATCTTGCCAACCCTGCGGACCCCAGATCTTTTCGCGGAAGGTATGGCGTGACTCGGATATACGTCTTGATGACCCAGCAGATATAGCAGATGATCTGGCATGTTCAAGACCATGCACTTCGATACACCCAGGACATAGTTCGTAGCCGACAGGTCCCATTTGTCGGCCTTTTCCATTGACCCCTTGGACCGGTTCCCGACTGGTATGTGTCGATGTCGATTCGCTTCTCGGTCTGGATCCTTGAGGCGGGATCATAGCCGTCTCGCCGGATCCATCACTATGCCCAGTCTCACTGTTTCCATACTGAGCCTTGAGAGTTGCAGGCTCGTTCTCTTTCCACATGTCTGCTTCTCCGCAGTCCAGACATACGTATCGCATATACACCAGTCTAGTAACGCAGGCTGAGCAATCTGGTGCCAATATTGGTTCTGGTGGAAAGTCTGATATTGGAGTAGCGAGTGAATCATCCCTTGATGATGGGCGGTAGGAGGTGAGGCCGGATACTTGATCAGGGATGACCTCGGACCTGGTTGCTAAGGATATCGTATCGGCGTTCTCGTACGAATAGTAGTAACCTATCAAATCAGTACTCGTGCCTTGAATTATAGGAGTACTCACGACCTCGGGCATCTTTCACCAGCGCAAGGTCCCCCATGCTGGACTCGTCGCTCCCCAAACTCTCCTCGTCACTCTCATACCGCCGTACACTTGGCGCCGCCACCTTCCGCCTAACTAGTTTACTTTGTTCCTTCAGCCATCGTGAACCGAGCTCGGAGTTGGTGAGAAGTGATGGGGCGGGTGCACTTTCCGGTCCTGTCAATGGCGGTAGAGGGCGGGGTCCGGTCCCATTGGTAGTAGATGTTCTAGCCTGAAACGGCTGGTATGTTCCTTGTGAAGATTGCGATCCGGACCTGCTGAACCTTGCTCTTGATATCGATCCTGTGCCCGTAGTCCTCGACCCTAGCGTCATGTTCTCCATTCGGTCTTCGAAGCTCAAATGTGACCGACGTTGGGAAGTCGGACTATCCCTCCCACTGGGCTCGTAATCCGTCAAACCCTCTCCGCTTCGTATACTATACCGGATGCTCCCATCACCCCAGCTATCCCCGCTTCCACTCCCGCTCCCCGATCCAGAACCTGAACTGCTCTCGAAAGTGACGATAGAGCTTGTGTCACTCAAACTCGGTCCATCGTAATCTACCACCACATCTAATCTTATCGAGATCTTTTGCGGCGATAGCGGGACTGACCGTCCAGTACCATTTGCAGAGATGATTGAATGTGAATCATCACCTGAGATGAAGTAGGATATGGCTTCCGTTAAATCGGCTTCGGTCCGTAGGGAGAATACTTCCCCGTCGTCATCGGTGTAGGCCAGCGTGAAAGATAGAGCCGACAGGTGGAAGCATTCCTCGACCTGTCGTCATCAGCTTATCCTGATGGTGAGCTATAAAAGCCATGGAGCTTACCCGTAGGCGGACGGAGTCGAGACGACAGGTGGATGCGGATGGGAAATTCACACGACGAGACGAGCCTTCATAGCCGCATTTGACCACCATGGGCCGATTCGGTCGTCCAGGAATGGTCGCTCGGGACATGATGGGCCAGATTACGCAGGTTCTAGTCTCAGGAGATAGCTAGAGTCGTCATGACCGAGGTATGTCAGGAGATAAGAGACGACTACGCTTCACACAGGACATCAACAGCGATTCTCGGTAAGCGGCACCGGGATACGGGGTCTCCGCAGATCTAATTTTTGTATTTATATTTGGCCAACAACAGCTTTTTTCACCAAGCGATCACAGCTATGGTGAAATGGTATCATGCATCCTTGCCATGGATGCGGTAGGAGTTCGATTCTCCTTGGTTGTATCTTTTTGTCCTGGTCGCAAGTTGCAGCATCATGCACGTCCTGGCCTGCTTGACCGAGGTTATGCATGTGAAGGTCGTCGACAAGGAGCAGAAGTGCTTGAAAGGTCGAAAGAGGTGACTCTTGTGCCCGCGCGGATATTTGCTTCCGGCGGTGTTGGTCCGCATTTCGTCATTGCCGCTGAGACGACCTCATTTCAGATCATATCTTGCCACAATATAGTGACTCCACATCACACTAGATAGCTACTATCGATAGTTTAGAGACTACCCCATGACGACCATCCGCTGAACATGCGATCTGAATCACTCGTCCTTTGGCTAGCGACACTGGTCGTGAGCTCCGCTAAGCAAGTCGCGTTCCGGGACACACAGGATGTGTACCATTCAGAACAAGGTATGTCGCTGAGTAACGACCGACTAGGCTGATAGTTCTAGCAAGCTTCAGTGAGACTATTGTATCGACTTTATCGAAATCAGATCAACATACAACGTTCATAAGACTACTACAGCGATCGAAATGTATCCCTTTGCTAGCACATATCAATACTTCGACAGTATTTGCCCCGACCGATAAAGCATGGGCAGATTGGGCGGAAACACATCGGCCGGAGAAGGGAGGAGAGCTAGTAAATGGCTGGCTGGCTCATACCGGACTGGAAACATGGTTGAATACGGATATCGACATAGAGACCGAGGCCTTCGATAACCAGAATTGGGCATTACGACAGCATTTACTCTACCACATGCTCAATTACACACTATCGCCTGGAAATTTGATAGCTGGGGCTGGAATCAATCTTACTACAGAGACTACATTACTATTTCCTATGGCTGAAGAACCGGAACATACACCCACTCCCCCACCTGGTCCGCCTTGGTTACCTCGAGGAGGAGATGGGATGTTATCGGGTCACGGACAACGATTGAGGATAGCAAGAGGAGGTAGTGAGGTCGGCGGGGAGACTGGGAGAATAGGAGTGGATTGGAGAGGCAGAGAAGGTGTCACCATTTGGGATGGTAGTGGTTGGCAGGAGGATGGGAATTCTAGCTTTATCGATTCTACGCGCAAAGAGAAGAAGGACAAGGGCGATAAGGAAGAAAGAGAACCCGAGGTCATTGTGAAAGGCATGAGGTGGGTAAAGAACGGTCTCGTGATCGGAGTGGATGGCGTTCTGAAGCCACCGCCCTCTATCGGTGAGTAATGCCTTCCTCTCTTCAGTTCTTTCTGACATTTACAGACGAGATCATGCGAACTCATCCATCGCTTTCATACCTATCCAAACTCTTACCCGAGAACGCTCCGGACCCACTTCCTTCGAATCTATCCACCTCACCTCATTTGACAGTCTTTGCGCCTTCCAATGAAGCCATCAAGAATGCGTTTGACGAAACGGAGATTCGATACCTCGAGAGCGACTACGGTGTAGAAGCGATCGGCAGGATCCTGGCTGGAGGAGTGGTACTTGGTGTCGGAAAGCGAGAGCAGGTCGGATGGCGGGAAGCTTGGAATAAGACCACCCTTGGTCGTGAGCCTTTGCGTCGAAATGATGGAAGGAAGCTGATCTCGTAGATAGCGTCGCTGGTGGGGAACTTCATGTCGAGGTACCGTCGAATGGCAGCTTGGTTGTCAATGGTACCGAAGCTGAGGTTGTTGATATCTTTGCCTCCAATGGTCAGTAATCATACCTCTTCTGTTTCTCGCCGTACTCATCACCAGGTGTCGTCCACATCATGCCAAATCTACTTGTACCCGAGAATTTCAGCTTGCTCAACTCGGCCGAGAAAGTCCTACTATCGCTTAACGCAACACGCTTCGTTAGTCTACTTCGTACAGCAAATCTCTCTGCTACCTACGCCGGCGAGCCCGGTAAAGATGGCAAATCCGAACAACCATGGACGTTCCTAGCGCCCAGTGACGAAATGCTGGACATGTTCGATAGGTGGAGTGGACCGCATGGCTCGCCTCCTCTACCTGTGCACAAGCTCTGGCAAGTCGCCGAGACCGCCACAATAGCCGAGCCGATGAAGGACGCCTCTCCTCTCCAGGCTTTGTTGCAGTATCATATCCTCCCTGGTCGACTGTTGCCCAGTGATATCAAGGATGGAATGCTTGTTGAGACGGAGCAGCGGACCAGCTCTTTGGCTGGTGGAAGACAACGGATGAGGATAGATGTTGCGGATCAATTGGATGGAGGCGTCATCGACAACATTGGAGCGGGTGACATACGCTTTGGTGGAGCTACCGCC
>Ga0265798_10003717_pt1 | contig 21495 bp, 19 predicted proteins | sample P3T30metagenome_FD_192430 | JGI IMG/M metagenome (GOLD analysis project Ga0265798, IMG submission 192430) | Plant litter microbial communities from East Loma Ridge, Irvine, California - P3 T30 | ecosystem: Environmental > Terrestrial > Plant litter > Unclassified | place: USA: California... | reverse complement strand
GGGGGCATAGCTCCCTTAAGTGACAGCCCAAACACAAGCGAACGTGCCCTGACTTTTGGGCAGTCACCAGCCCATTCGGGGGGGGGGCACCAGTAGATTAATGCCCCCAAAATTCAGATCTAGGCTTACTTTTCGCGCCTGCAGCCTGTACAAAAGGCGCGTTTTCAGGATGCATACAGACAAAGTGCACGCGAACGTTATGCGTAGTCTCTTTTAAGCGTCTAATACCTTATAGAAGACATTATCTACCCTTAGCGCGCATTCGATCTCTGTTGCGCAATGCATATTTCTGTTGCAGCGTGTTGTGCAACTTGGGTGGCGTAGGCCGCCTATTAGAGCGAGGGCGCCCATCCGCTGGGCAGAGTGCGCCTGGCAAGTGCCCCCAAGCCGCCCATGATAAGGCCTCGCTTTGGTGCTACCTCCCCCATCTCTGCGCATGTTTCAGGCGCCGTTGGCATACCTGCCGTCCACCACGCAACATGTCAATTTGAGTTTTCAAGACGCCACAACTTTGCGCATGATGCACCATGATGGGATTTCACACAATCTTGCTCTCTTCCACAGTCATATTTGATATCATTGCTCTATCTATTCCTTGAACCGACCACCTTCGCTGACGTCAGGGTATACGTCAAATCGCCTCTGTCCATACAGTGGCACTCCCTTCCTGGTCTCCTCGATCTTGCCCGCCTCCAGTTCGCGGATGAGCACACCTTCCTTTTCGTCTAGCTGCTCTAGCACTACCGCGTTGGGGTCAACGACCATGCTGTGTCCCCACGCGTTGTATTCGGCCTCCATGTCTCTTGCTGGACTACACAGTCCAACGTAAACCTGGTTGTCCGTCGCCCTAGCCCTCGCCAACAACTCCCAATGTAACGCGCCGGTCGTGAGATTGAATGCGCCAGGGTATAATAGCAGAAACGCGCCCTTCCTCGCCGCGATCATTGCGAGCTCGGGGAACCGTATGTCGTAGCAGATGGCTATCGCAATCTTTCCGTATTCGGGGAGGTCGACTAGTGTGATCTTATTGCCTGGCGAAAGCACCTCGCTCTCCTTGAACTTGATCTTCCCTGGGATGTCGATGTCGAACAAGTGCACCTTGCGATGAGTGGCAAGTAGCTCTCCACTAGGCGCAAATGTCAAACTGGTGTTGTACAGCTTCTTCGTATCCTTATCATCTCTCTCCGGTATGCTTCCTCCAACAAGGTATACGCCCGCCTCTTTCGCCAGTTTGCTCAATGCGTGGAAGGTCTGCGATTGCGATTCCGATGGCGGGGATGGGAGGAGCGTCTCGGCGTACTTGTCGAAGTACTTTGTTCCGTAGGGCGAATTGAAGCATTCGGGCAAGACTACGAGCTTTGCGCCAGCTTTCGAGGCATCGAGCACCTTTTGGCGCGCTGAAGTGAGGTTTGCGGTCTTATCGGCGCCTGAGGCGAGTTGGATGAGCGCGAGCTTTAAGGACTTTTTGAGGAGGGACGCCATGGTTGATGCTTGTGTGGGGAATTGGTGAGACTTCAAGAGAATTAATCCGGGGAAACTTGAAGCTGAAGTATATACAATGCGATGTTGGAGGTGTCGTTGGAGTGTTGGAGTAGAGTTGGGGTGGGGGTTAGCTCTAGATGTCTGCACGATGTCATCCTCGGACTTGCCGCCCCGATCATGGCGGGGTGTGCCTGCCGACGCGTTCGACGCGTTCCTTCACTCCTCCACCACACCACACGCCGATATCGTCTACTCCAACAACATTGCGCGAGCACATCACTAGTCGTCACTCAAAGACACTGGCAATGAGATATCTCGCATTCCATCATTGATTTACACCACGTTGGTACAAAGAAGACGATATCCCATCGCTTGATGCCGCCTTTACTATGTCCATGGATCGTTCCTTCCCAACTCTTCGCCCTGGATGTTCGTAGTGGAGCAGGAAAACGCACTGATTATAAAGGTTCCGCTCGGTCAAGCCCGTTCTGTTATTTCACGCTTCATCTATGATGTATCGACGGCGAGAAAATCCTTGATAGGAAAGATCCCCCGATAGACATTCGGATTTTGTTCCATCGATAAGTCCGCAGACGCAGCCCTCTTGGAAATCGTAACGTATCGATAAATCTGTCTCCGTACACTCTCGGGCAAACTCAACAGGTTTGGGTAATACCATCGCTTTGTGGTGGGAGGCTTGCCTTTCTTCCTGCCAGGGCACAGTTGAAAGTATTGTTGTGCGTCTCGATGACTGCCATGACGGCCAAGCACAACGTACCCAGGACTACTCCAATAGTGAAACGGTTGAAACATGAATGGCTTGGTCAGCACAGAAAGAATCTGCCGAGAGTACTTCTTGAAGTCGTCGGTATCGGCGCGGAGGTACTCGAGTACTGTGTTGACAGTCTTGGTGTCAAATAGCTGACGCTGAGCGAAGTGCGGATTGTCATCTCTATCGCCAAGACCCGCGTCAGACTGTACGAATTCGAAATCAGCTTTCACAGCCGAAGGTGACCACATTGCCTTTACGAGCGGAGCAAGATCGACGTTATGGAACCATGGATAATGCTCGAGGCAGGCACTTTCAGAGCATCCATTGGCGACATCGATCTTTACCCGTCGAACATACTGCATCTGGGACCCCGAACACCAGATCGCAGCCGATTGAATCTGCCCAAATCCTTTTGCGACCGCCTTAATCTGTGTAGACGTTTTGGTATGGCCGTCTGGTATCATGCCGAATACGAAAGTGTTGTTGCTGTACAAGACACTTGCGGCCTCGTCATAGATCTGTCGGCAGCTGCGCAGCAAATTGATACCATCGCGGATACTGGCAAACGCAGCCGTATTGACCGGTACGCATGAACTTGATTTCATGTCTTCGTCCTGGATACCCGTTTTTTTGTCCTCCGAGCAAAGGAATCGGATGTTTTCTTTAGGCTCAAAGAGATCAACGTATATCATGGTGCGTATCTCGCCTGGCAAATCGAGGATTGAGCCACCGATGTGGGCTTTGCTGGCTTTCGTCCGCGGGATTTCGATGAATCGGATCGCCATCTCGGATGCCTGATCGCTGAGTGTGAGTTGAAAAGTATGCGAGACTGGAATTGACGGAGCTGGTTCTTTAAATACTCGAGGGGAGAAAGAAAGAGCGGCAGCCTGACTGACCAAGCATGTGTAGTGCACTGACCTGGAGGCCGTGGTTCCGTACCTTGCCAACGCAGGAACGCTACGACTCAAGGCGCACATCGCCACTACGGATTGTGCCTGGTGCACAGACATTCAAAAGGTCTCCGTTCATTGCTTCTATATATGAACCGGCTTTTCGTTCTCAAGCACTTATCGCACCTTTCAGCACTCAACTCTTACTCGAGCCCACAACATGGCGCCGAACAACATGCCGAAGCCGATCGCAAAAGGCGACTCTACGAAAGCCAACCCGGATACCCTTTCCTTCCTCGATCTACCAGCCGAAATCCGAAACCAAATATGTGGAATCCTCTTCACGAAAGGTGCCGTAGACAGTCAGGTGCATGAGCTGCACAACTGTGATCTCGGGCCTTGGTACTCGCCGTCCACATCTTCGACGAGTATAAGACTATGGAAGATGGATGACGATCGCGTATCCTTCCAAAAAGACGGTTGTCATATCGATGGTATACAAAGCACACGTGCACAATTTCTCGAAGCGAAGCCATTACTCTCAACATGTCGACAGGTCTATCACGAAGCCGTCACAACGTTTCTGAAAAGTAATACCTGGACTATTGCATCAGGATGTTCTTCATTCAGACACCAGATTGGCACACTTTTAAAAGGCGCAGCAATATTCTTGAGCGCACTTGGTTCTCAATCCGGATTGCTAGAGAGCTTGAAGATCGATATGGTGGGGACATGTTCCCCCACGTGTCAAGGCATTCATTACCCTCGTGATACTCAGGACCCATACCTCGATCTGGCCACCACTATCAAGTTTAAAGACTTAGTGAAAGAGCTCCACAAGCCTTCCAATAACTTTATCGACGTAGAGATCGTGTTTGGCACTCCATCCAACCAGGCAGGTTGCTTATCAACTACTCTAGCTCATTCCGGTCTTGACCTCTTTCGTCTGAACAACGTCCTTCGACTTCTGGTCCAGGATCCTCTCGGCTTTCTCAAATACGGCGATGCAGTATACGAGATCTTTATTGATAGGGGTGGTAGAGGAGGGGTCATCTTCTTTGGTCGCTCATTCATAGACCCGACTCATAAGCAGTATTTCCGCGTTTCCGAAAACGGTAACGCAATAACTCTTATTCCTCCCTCCAAATTGGATCACATACTGAAACTGCCACGAAATATCAGGAGCGAGATAATCAAGCACGTCACACAATGCGGATCCCCACGCTCTTATCGAAAGACTATAACCTTCGACTTGGATAAGGGGACATGTGAGGACGGAAGCACGGTCCTGGCTTCCGTGTGTCGGAAATTCAGAGGGGAGAGCTTCAGTCAATTCCAGTTAACCAACAAGTGGATAGTCAAAATGGCTTCCAAGGACAAACATACCAACTTTGACGACTTTCGCAAACTGGAGAAATTTTGGTGTATTGGCAGATCGGCACAGTTTCCTTGGCGCGGCAGGGAACTATATACACTTCAACATTTCGACTGTTTGCTTGAAGTAGAAGCAGCAACTACTCCTGAGAGTGTCCGTATCAACATCACCGATTTTCTTCGCATCACTTCTACTATAGGAAACAAGACAGGAAGTCTTACCATATCTGCGACACGCCGCCAGGACGTTGTCCTGTCGAATACCTCCACATCCTTCGAGGAACTACGCTGGTACGTCCTAATAGCTCTAACAGAGTTCATACGCAAGCATCCAGATGCCAATCACAGGCCCTGCCCCAACATCTGGCTCAATGGTCTCGGCAAAGTTGTTGAAATCGAGAGCGCAGACACGACGATGGATCCTCAAACGTACATACAAAAGTACACACCCTGGAGCACACATCGCCGTACCATCTTCCGAGAATACGGCCTTTCACTCAAAGGGCATAAGTACTGGCACGATATGGACGGCTATACCCCGCCTGCCGAGGCTTTCGATGGCTCTGCACGCTTTTATGTCGGTTGGCTTCAGCGATGTGGGTTTGGTGTGAGTCCGAAGTACTGGTCTGATGCCTGTAAGTTGTTTTGGGTCTTATTAGTGACGAGGGAGTTTGCTGACTGCTGTAGTTTTCCAGATTCCGGATGCATAGGGTAGGTTTGGAGGTCGCTGGACGATCTGGTAGCGCGACAAGGGTGAATTGGAAGGCGGGGGCTCACTGGTTCACAGCCTGTTTGTGGGGGAAAGGAGTGTGATGGCTCTAGGCAAGCAGACTTTCACAAATAACAGGTACTCGGCTGCTGGGTGGGTCGAGGAGGCGGAGGGGAGGTGGTTTAGGTCACCTCTGGCAACTTGGTGCGAGTGTGAAAGTTCTCAGGGCTGTTGACGGTGGCGAAGGTTGAGAGACAAGAGAACATTCACTTTTTGTCAACGCTGGTATGTGCCCTTCTCCACTCGTATTACGGCTACGGTCGTACATGGTGCCTATTCAGGCTATCCCGTGCGTACTTCTATTCACTCTTACCAGTGCTTACGCCTATTAGCTCTTGCTCGTGCCGTATTACATTCAATTACCGACGCGGCAGGCAATACTCTTTCACCAACACTATGTAGTCGGGTGCTACTCCGGCCCAAGTCACAGTCAAGAGAAAAGGGCTTCACTTCATGCAAGCAAGGTGAATCTATGTCAGGAGGTACGAGCGATACTGGGGCACAGACGCTGACCTTTCTTCCTTTGTTGTATATAATGACCCGTACAGCCGACTCTCATTCCCTTCAACTCACCCGAACTCAACAGCTATGGCAACACTCCCGCGAACGGAACCAATACCGGAAACCCCAGCCATCCCCGCTGTGGCTGGTGCGAAAACTCTCTTCTCTTTACCTGGAGAGATCCGGAACAAAATCTATAGCTATCTACTTCCGGCCCACGGCGAGATCGAGATACATCAGCTTGTCCGAGACCAGAGGTTTGCTTCCGCGGATACTCGTCCGATATACACCCAACACGCACATGCTTTAAAGCTGCTTATCACGTGCCGGCAAGTCTACCACGAAGCCACGTCCTTATTCCTGTCGAGTAACACGTGGGTTATCTCAAGGGCTTCGTATGACAAGTCAGGGTACCGAGTCACACAAGCAGACGACCTCGCAACTTGGTTGACTATGCTCGGATCTAGTGCGGCCATGGTACAAAAGGTTATTGTAAACTTGGCTGAAAACACCGACAATGGCGGTGACCAACTCAAATGGCGCCTAAAAATTGACTCCAGTCAGGAAACAACTGATATGTTTGAGGCTGTCAAACTAGGCAATCTGCTGAAGTGTCTCTGGGCAAACCCTAATGCGATCCGTGCGTTCAAGATCGTCAGCCCCAAGGGAGCAGGCAAAAGCTACAAGTACCGGAACAACAATGCTTTTAATCCAATGTTCAGCAAGAGTCATCCGGAGAACAGAGGTAACAAGACACATCCAGTCTTTGGCACTAGTACTATCACAAACGCGCTCATAGCTCTCCGACGCGACGATCTCGGTCTGAAGAACTGTGGACGTCAGGTGCACGATGTTCTCATCCGAAGAGATGGTCTAGAAGGGTATATTCTGTTCGACTACAACTACTATAAGCCGTCACATAATCGTCCCCGCGTTGAGCGGACCTACGTTGAGCGGAAGTTCTCCATCACTAACGGCGGCACAACACTGTCACTTCAACCCGCCGATACTCCCAGCCTGACGAACCTACCACAGCACCTCAAGATCCGACTGTTCGGATCGCTTTGTCTCGCTAAAGGGTTTCTTGACCCCTGGCGAAGTACAGTCACTATCGATCTGGACCAAAAGATCACAGTAGGCGCAACTCCAGTGCTGGAATCGGTATCGCAACATCTGCGATCGGAGTGCTACTACCGCTTCTGGCTGGCCAATATAATCTCAGTCAAGATGCGGAGTACAGACGTAAAAACAGACTTCGACCACTTCGACAAACTACGCGTCTTCTGCTGCACCGCGTCGACTCCGCGCGAGCCCTGGAGGATGAGCAACAGACGCAAAGGGATCCGCGACCTGGAGTTTCTACTCCAGTTCAACGTTTCGCCTGCACCGAAACTCGATGATCTGCGTGTCAATATCCTCGACTTCCTACGCGTGACGTCGTACCTCGATAGCCGCGATAGGAAAATCACGTTCCAGATCGGCGATACAAACGACAAGGCGTCTGTCTCGCTGGCCCATCTCCGCACGTGCGCCCTTATCGCCCTGACCGACTTCCAACAAACCTACAAGCGCACCCGCCCAGACACTAAGCGCTGCCCCAACATATGGGTTAACGGCTACGGACGCATCGTGTGCGTTGAAGCACCAGGCGGCAAATCAATAAATCCATCGGAGACCATACAGCGGAATGTGTCGCGTGGAGATGGTGGTGAAGATGTGATTGTTGTTAACCGCGAGTTTCGCAAGAAATACGGTGGTACAGGAGATGGGGATTCTGCGACACGCCCAGGCCGGTCTTTCGATGGTACGTTGGGGTGTTATTTGGGGTATTTGCAAAGTGTGGTGGTGGGGGATGAGGACGCGGCGTATTGGGCGGGGAGATGTAAGTTCTTTGTTTGTTCTGGTTGTGAAGAGAGAGGCTAACTGATGTGTTTAGATTTTGTTTGCAGTGGATGATGTTTGAATGGGAAGCTTCCGTCGGCGGGTCGAATACTATGCTTCCGCCATCGAACGCACTAGCGCGACAGCGGAAGCGCGTTGATGAAATGTGGCACCTATCACGAGACTTCTATCACGGCTTTTTCGGCATCGTTCTTAGTTTTATCTAGCAGGGTTTGCATGATCTACGATATCAGCTTTGCGTGGCAAAGAGCTAAATAATGGCGATTCGCAAATTTCAATCACATCATCCAAGTGTCATTGAAATCGGTGATTCACGGAAGCCTTCTTCAATTGACATGTTTGAGAGGACCTTTTCAAACACCGTCTCTTTGGCCTCGAGCGACTGCGTATTGAAGTATCAAACACACCGAATTCACGTAATGTGCTGAACACTCCTGTCTATATAGAGTGTTAGCATCGCCGTCACTCTCTCTTTTCCCGTGAACAAATCCACAAGATCTGAGCCTCTTCGACCACTCAACCACTGACTGCAGCTCTCCGAATCAACCGACCCCTCTGCAGCCATGGAGCCCGATGAGAGTAGATTTGATAACCTCCGCGTATACTTCGATGAGTTGCCCTATTACCCAGCTATTGCTGAAGGCGGATCTAAGCCTCGCGACCCGACGGCGCCCTCATTCCTCACTACATTTCCCGCTGAAATTCGTAATGCCATCTACGACGCCCTATTCCACGTCTATGGCGGTATCCGGCTATCCCCCTCGGAGAAGTTTATCACGCGATCCACGTTTGAAGACCAAGACGTACGCGCCGCTCTGGTGGCGGGCCTCCCTCTCTTGTCCACATGTCGGCAAATTTACCAAGAAGCCGCTACGACTCTTTACTCCAACAACATTTGGATCGCGTCTAGGGATATATATCAGACGGACGATAAAAGCGGCAGCGTTCTACACGGAACAATGACAGAAGCTACAGGCGCGGTGGTGTTACTCACAGATCTTGGCTCCCGTCGAGTGATGGTCAAGAAGATCCTCCTCGACGTGGACAGGGCATGCCCTATTCCGTGCGAGACTCATGGTGTTGACCCGTTTTGGTTTGCACCGCACCTTGGACCCGATCATGCAGTCGAGATGTGGACCCTCGTGAGAGCAATGGCGCTATTGCCGCATCTTACAGTCGAGTTTGTGCATCCGAAGCGTCAAGCATACTATGACTTCCACCCTCCCAACGGAGCTTCTGGAACTGGACTCGGCGTTGACATCGACGGTCTCAATACCGCTCTCCAAACGTTGCGGAAAGATGCTATAAATATCGGAAGATACGGGCAGCAAATCAGCGAGGTCTACATTCACCGAGATTGCTCTTCAGGCATGATCGTGTTTCAGTCGTCCAGACGCGTTGAAATGTACGATCGTGCTCAACTACGGTTCAATATATCCGATAAGGGTGCAACGTTTGCTTGGGCAAATCTTGAGCGAGAGCCGCATCATCTTTTTGGTCTACCAGAACACATTCAGCGACAGATCGTAAATGAGGCTAGCTCTGTTGGCCGTTCTGACTCCTATGGGAGCGATTCGACGATTATTTGGGATGTCGATAGGAAGATATCAACCGGAGTCAATCTAATCTGTGGCGCAATATGCAACAAGTTGCGGTATGACTTTATGACCATGCTCAGATGCTACAGGCGGAACATCATCAAAATGTCCACTAGTAAACTTCGCTCGGATTTTGACGAGTTCAGAACCCTCCAGGAGTCCTGGAGCGAGGATAGCTACTTCAATTCTCCTTTGGGTAGACCCTCTGATCCTTACCCAGTAAGCCTTCTTCTGGAATTCCATGTACACCCTGACGTTACTATGGAAGATACCAAGTTAAACATCACCAAACTATTACAACTTACGGCAGAGTGCAGAGGTCGCATGGAGATCACGATTTCCATCAATAGAGGGGAAGCCTTCCCCAGCTCCGAGACCACCACGAACCTGTATATATGCCGGAACCTAGCTCTCTCCGCACTATCAGATGCAGGTCCGGGCAAGTGGATGGTGTGCGAAGGGTTCTCTCAGGATAATCATCATCCACCAATATGGATGAATGGCCGCTTTGAATTTGTCGAAGTCGATCTGACAGATGGTAAGTTCCACTCATGAACAGCTTTTGTGTTATACTAAATTGTTCCACCAGGTTGAAAGACGCGATGGCGTTTTGCGAATGGAGATCGCTTCCAGGGTGACGTCTAGAGTGGCTTGTGTAATTTTAGGGCTCCACGGAGGGGAAATGACAAGTGCGTTGCAGGACGAACGCGGCAATCGCAAGAAGCGATAGTGGAAGCGGGATGTAAGGTATGAATCAACAGGATGACGAAGTTGAAGAATTCAAATAATGTATTTCAAGTTCGGTGCATTGGCACATCTCAAGCTGTGTCATCGTGAGACTTGTTTGGGACTATATCCTCCGTGACGCGAACCTCGTGGCTGCCCTCCAGTTCCGATAGCACGATCCAGGTAGGGAAGACGCACAGCACCGTGATGCCAAAATTGATACCGATACTGACGAAGTGATTCGCACCACCTTCCGATTGCATACTGTTGCGTTTGTTAGTTGATGATATGCAAATTTCGTTCAAAAAGGGAAGACTTACGCCCAGGCAACGGTTTGTCCCAAAGCCTCTACACCACGAAGAATACCAGTAAGATGGCTCAAGTTGGAAAGATCAGTCGCATACTGGCCTACTAGCCAGTAAAGGAATTGCTGGAAGGCCTGGCCGCCGAACTGCCAGAAGAAGACAAGCGCGTAGCTCTTTCCGAATCCACCCTGGAACCAATCGAAGACCGGGGATTCCGATGCGTCGTAGTTCTGTTTCTGTAGTATCGTTGCCCAGATCCACGTGCCGACGAGGATGGTGATGATGGTGCAGAATGCAATGCGACCTCGCTTCTTGATGTGGATCTTCTGGTTATCGAGTAGAAAGGCGATGATGAACGAGGAGAAGATACCGGCAAAGTTGGTGAAGAAGGAGGAGAACGCGCGAGCTCGGACGGTGAAGTATGTCGTCAACCACGTGCTCATGAAGCCGTTGTAGAAGTAGCTGATGAAGAAAGCTGGCAGCAAAAGGAGAATACGGCGACTGACGAACAGCTTGCCGACGGCCTTGAACTCGGCACCCCAGGTCGCGGCGCGCTCAGTGACGATCCGCGTGCCATCCTTTCGCCAGACCTTGTGCGCTGGCGACAAGCACAGGGCTACCGGAAGACCAAGGCACATGATGACAATGAACACGATGTAGGTCGTTGATGAAACCGATCCGGTAGTTTTGCGGTTCGCGTTCAGTCCCAGGTTGATAGATCCTCCAACAATCGGTCCAAGTGCCTTCGCGGTCTGCCAGATGGCAAGGTAGAAAGCGCGATCTCCAGGTGATGGGTATCCAATAATGATAGCAGCCTCGGCAGCCCAGAAGAAACCAGCGGAGATACCACAAAGCGCGCTGCCAAACAGCATGAACCATGTGTTTGCAGAGATATTGTTGGTGTAGAGACCGGCGCCATACAGAGGGTACCCGATAGCACCCAATGCAAGACCATACGTCAATCCGATACGGTTGTTGATAGCTCCGGCAGCAACACAGACCACAGCGAAGAGTCCGTATACGAGAGCGTTGGCGGCAGAGACGGCGTACGGTTCAGCGGCACCTCCAGCCCCTAACCCACCAAGCGCATCCCACATTCCCGGAGCCGTGAACGAGACACCACATGCGACCAGGATCTGGAAAGGTACCGAGCGGAAGAAGGGTCCAGAACCCTTGATGGAGCCCGAAGGCTCAGACAAGGAGGCGGACGACATGACGATGCGGAGAAGAAAAGATGGATAGAAGAGATGTCGGGATGAGGTGAAGAACCTCAGTCCAACGTGGAGACTACATATCTTAAGAGTTCGGACGACACCGCGATGCTTGGCGAGCTTGGTATCCAATTTTTCTCTCCTTAGTGATGGATGTTGAGGCAATCACCGCCATCGAGACGTTTGGTGTTTTCTATGGGGCGAGCACGACATCTGCGCTAAATGACTCGCGCGTGGCGGCTTGCGACCCAAGCGTCCACGGGTCGGACCCTTTTGGTTATGACTTCACTCGAGTTTTCCAGTGGCTTGCCAAGTATGGTGCGGTTTCCGTCGGTTTGATGAGTTTCCTCCGCGAAAGGTTGCAATGAATGCGCCATGTCGACATGAGATGCGGAAAGCACGTTATGTTGGGGGTGTCTGAGGGCGGCAGAGGCTTTGACACCCGCGGACGGCGAAATGGGGAGAACAAGGACCACAACAACTTGTCAGGCGCCTTGCCTTCTGAGGTCTTCAACTGCACATCGATTTCGCACACCGTTGTTGATATGCAACCTTCTCCAGCCCTTGCAGCCCGAACGTCTCTTCACCGCTCTACTACTGCTCGTCGACGGAGGATAGATGATTTCTTTGCACATAGACCGTTATTATGTTCCCAGCGACTAGAGTTCCCTCCCTATTTCACCTTGTTGCAACAAGCTTCACCTTTGTTTTGGCAGCATTTGAAAGTATTTCCCAAGCACTGAGAAGAGAAGGAAGTCAAGGTCAGGGAACGATCGTGCCAAAAGTAACCAGCGTAGATTTTTCGTAACCATTAGACTAATCGTATATGATCGTACTTCGCACTTCCAACCTTCCTCAAATTCGACCTCAAACGCGAGCGGCGACGAAAGCGGCAGCAGTAGGAGCATCGATTTCGTAGTTCCTGTGCTCAGGGGTGATGATGATGCCGTTGTCGCAGATGTTGTCACCAGCATGGCAGATGATGAGAACCTTGCTAGCAGCAACAGAGCCGAAAGACTCGTCACGGTCAGCATCGCCGAATGTTACAACGGCGGTGACACGCGAGGCGGCGGAGGCTGATAGCCTCTGTGTAGCAGTGTGCACGAGCTGTGCGCCCTGGGAGTATCCGGAGACGACGATCTTGGTTGAGGGGCAACGTGTAATAGCCTAGGTGCACAGTCAGCATCGTACTGATATATCAATAGTCATGATGGCACTCACTTGGTTGATCAAGTTGAACATAGTGGTGGCACCCGCGGCGTCGCCTCCAGCCAAGAAGCCAATGACGTTAGCCGGGTAGGTAACGCCTTGGATGGCCAAGTTGCTAGCTCCTCCGACACGCGCAGCCAGAGCATTGAAGAAGGTTGGGCCTTCGGAGTTGGCCTCGCCTACATTACCAGCTAGAAAGGGCATCAGTATACAACCTTCCTACAATCAGTAGAGAGATCTTACCTTGGGTAGTACCACGAGCGTAGATGACAGTTACGCGACGGCAGGCGGTACCGTCAGTCAGTTGGTTGTAAGTGTCGCCGCTGAACTGGCGCTTGGTAAGGTCACGTGTTTCAACGTCCTGATTCTCAAGCTGTGCCGCGTACTCCTCGACAGTAAGGTCCTTGTCGAGGAGATCAGTGATGGGGAAGCTCACCCCGCTCGCAGGCGTTGGCGCAGCGAGGGCAGTGGTGAGAATAGCCGCAAGGGCAAGAAGGGAGCGAGCGCAAGTCTTCATGTTGAGCGATTGTCGAGAGCGGCCGAGTTGAAACGAAGGAAGTCTGAAGAGGCTGGTAGCGATGATCCACTAAGAGTGGGTGGAATGTTTGACCTTTTGTATCCTGAGCCATCGTTCTACCGAAGCATAGCGAGTGTGGCCATGACCACTTCAGTACCATCTCCTGCGCTACTGCATCGTCTCTTGCAAGCACGTTGGCAAGCCATGTCATCAGACCTTACCTACATGCCTATTTCTACCAGTTCAATTTCCTCCTCCGCTTCGTTAAGCTGGACTGTTCTTGTTTACCGCCGTCGACACCCAATGACTACACCTGATCCGTTCACGTTGACCAGTGATTGTCTAATTCCTGTGCAACGCTTTAAATGACATGCATTGTGATGCATCGGGCCTTTATTGTGTACTCCTAGTTTGGCCTCTCCCTCCGTGTTTGGTGTTGCTGCCGGTCTTGTTACCTTCTTCTTCGGCCTTAGCCCATTTATGAACCCCAGGTACCACCGGATATCTCGAAACACGTGGGGTAGACATGGGGTTTCCAGGACGAATAGAGAACATGTACACAGTCAATGCTGCGCAACGTGAGGACCATCGACGATACGATTCGTGCAGCCGAGGCATGTCAAGCATGTTGCGGCGCTACGAGGCGTCGATCAGTGAGAAATCTTCGATGCAGCGCCGGGAAGCAGCCGCTGCTGCATGTTTTGGGTGTATAATCATAAATTCTGCTGACAGATACTTGTGCTTTTGGAATGTCACTGTCTTCGAGCCGCATTGTCGCAATTTGGTGGCTTCTCCAGTCAATGCGATGATGTATGATGTCACGCCAAGCTTTAGCGCCATTTTTGGTATCCTGTCCAGGTGTCGTCCCTTTGATTCCGACTGACCAAGCCGATGTGCTCACCAGACTTCCATCACGACATTTGTAGCGATTTTGAAAATGCTGCACAATCGATGCAGACGTGATGTTCCCAAAGCGGGACACAGACTGCATGATCAAGGCCCCTGGCTCCCGGCCACTTCGGATGGTAACCAACACCAGCACTACCAGCACAACCAGCGCGACCGGAGTACCAGCCAACAGAGAATGGAAGACGTCGCGATGCCGCAGTCGCTTGACTAATAGTCTTTCTTTCCGGAAGACGACCGTTGTTATCGCACATCATCGCAAACATTCGGAAGCTCAATGGAGAACCCCGCACACGGTACCCGTTGCCAAGCTGAGCATGCAGCAAAGCTGTTGAAATCTTCCCTAATTCTCCTTCTGGCGTCTTGGTAGCATTACGAGCTGCCACTTACGATACAGATCGGCGCTCGCGAAAGCCATGATAGCAAGAGTTGCATTTCTCCGATGACGGCAGTCACTGCGGTATCGCGAGATGTTGGAGATACCGGCAGTCGACAGCCTGTCGCGAAGAGTGGGATGGCGAAAATGGTGGAGTATAAAATGTAGGAATAGAATATTTGGGTAAGATCTCTTGTATCGTCCAAGCCAATTGTCTAGATCGATCAAGATGCGGTCCACATCCATCCTAGCAGTCTGCGCGGCAACACTGCTGCAGACAGCTTTCTCGTCACCCATTCACGCACATCATCCTCACCAATCATTCCCGAGTGCGGAACAATGGCCACTACCCGTCGTTGGAAAGGCGCTAGAGCAACAGATGCCGGATGAAGACCTTCAGGACATCATTTCGCAAATATCGCGCGACAACATCGAGGCTACGATCCGGAAGCTGGCATCATTCGGCACGCGTCACACCCTGTCAAGTCAAACTGATCCCAACCGAGGCATCGGCGCTGCGAGAACATGGCTCACGGCTAAATTCCAAGAAGCGGCAGATGAGAGCGAGGGAAGGATGACTGTAGACTGGAACAGCTTCATCAAATACCCCGGAGACAACGAGCGCATCATCTTCCCAGTAAACATCACGACCGTCGTCGCAACACTCAAAGGCAGCGACGACCCAGATCGCGTCTACGTAACAGGCGGGCATTATGACTCGCGCAACAGCGACCCCGTCGACTACCAAGGCGACGCACCCGGTGCCGTAGACGACGCCTCAGGCGTCGCAGTCTCCCTAGAACTCGCCCGTATCTTCGCACACTACAAGCCCAAGACAACCATCGTCTTCACAGCCTTCGCCGGCGAAGAACAAGGTCTCCTCGGCGCCGAGAACCTAGCCCAAACATACAAGAATGCATCAGTAAATGTAGCAGGCATGATAAACCTCGACATGGTCGGCAACTCCAAAGCCTCTGACGGCACTATCGATCCCTACAACATCCGACTTTTCTGCCAGGGCACGCCTCTGACTGAGAACTCCACGAAGATGACATCGCGTCTCAGTATCGGCGGCGACAACGACAGTCCCGCTCGCAACCTCGGTCGCTTCATCTACGAAGTCGCATCGAATGCCTTCACGGAAATGACAGTACGCCTCATCTACCGCCTAGACAGATACAGCCGAGGCGGCGACCACCGCCCCTTCCTCGAAGCAGGCTACACAGGCGTTCGCTTCGTCCAGCCCAACGAAGACTACACACAACAGCACCAAAACGTTACCGTACGAAACGGAAAGCAATACGGTGACCTGGTCGAATGGCTAGACTTTGAGTACAACACGCGCGCCGCCAAAGTCGTTGCGTCCACTATGTGGAGTCTCGCCAACGCACCGGGTGAGCCAACGAATGTCGGCATCAACACTACGACGTCCGACAACTTCAGCCAGTTCAAGTGGGATGCGCCGAAGGGGCTGCCCGTTGAGGGGTACGAGATTCTGTATCGTGACACGATTGAACCGCATTGGACGAATGTGATTGAGGTGGGGAATGTGAATTGGTTTAACCTTACTTCTGCGACGATTCATAAGGATAATGTTATCTTTGGGGTGAGGAGTGTGGGGAAGGGCGGGTATAAGAGTCCGGCTGTTCTTCCGTTTCCTTTTGGATGTTCGCGGAACTGTTAGTAGGGATAGGAAAGTTCATGTAGTTGTTGAAATCAAGATTACTATGTACTTTTTGAGAGAGCCGTTGCTTCAGTCTTGTTCGGTCCGGCCATGTGCAATTCCTCATCATTGCCTGCACATGCCATACGTCCTGCTGATGATCAGGAATGTCTCCCACTCCTTGCCAACCCCACGTTGGAAACGGCAATGCCATATACTAGCCGCGAGCTCGAACTAGAGCACGGCGTTGAGTCGCCTGTATGAGATGCCTCCGGGCTTTGCCGTCCACTTCCATCTGTCTCTGCTACTCGCATTGGCTGGCTACGTAGTTCTCAGATCCATGCATATGCTTCCTTCTAGATAACACTCTCAGAAGCCTTGATCCCTTTCAGACACGATCACACTCCACTGATCCCTCCCATGATAGTTCTTTAAGCAGTACCACATACTGGCTAGGCTATCGCCAATGATATGGAATTTGTCATTGTAAGTGGGCGGGAAATCCTTCAATATTCCATTTATCTCAAAGTCCCTGCGCCTGTTCCAGTATCGGCGGGGGATGTCGTCCGGGTCGTCGATGATATACGAACAGGGAATGGTGATCTCCTCAGAGGTAGCCGTGGCGGGGTATGTGGCGCGTAAAACCCAACCGTGACCATTGATCCAGATTTGTGGAAAAGGCTGATTGGCTTTCGAAGGATATTGCACCAGTACATCTGATAGCAAGAAGAACACTACTGCCTGAACATGATGCCACATGATGGGCCACGTATCGCACAGAATGCCATCAAACTGTTGTATGTCGATGGCAGGGTCTGCTCCCTTGCATCTGAACATTTGCAAGAGCCTGCTGATGTTGATTCGAAGATCTGCAGGAGGCTTTGGTGTAGAGAGTTTGACCATCAGCAACATTGTGATGGGGCACTGCTGATTTCTGCGCTCGTTCGGGTTGACCAGACGCGCAAACCTTTCAATTCCTAACAACTCCTCCAAGGCTTTGAAGCTCTCGAAGTCGGTCGTAGCTTCGTGAGCAGACATACGGATGACAACCTCGTCGTATTTTGGCGTACGTATTTGGTCGATGTCGCACCGCAACGAGTCATTGACTCCGCTGAGGCCTACGCGGTACCCCCGGGCTTTCTTGGCGTCAAGATCGAAAACGATGCTTGCATCGGTTGCGTTTACGTATGCACTGATGTTCGATAGTAATGTATTAGGCAAAAACGGAAGACTCCACTTTAGAGACTCTTTCCACCGAACCTCGGAACCATGGTTTAAGATGTGAAACTCTCGGACTGGATGTGGGCAGGAACGTCGAATGCCATATTCGGTATATGCAACGTATCCTTGATAGGCGTCTTCATCTTGATAATGGTAAACCGTTATTGATGAGATCAGACAAGAGTATTTGGCGTATTGCCTGAGGCTGAGAGCATCGTTGGTGCCCAACGCGCATAAGAGACCGTTCATGAATTCTGTCGGAGAGTCCGGGTCATGTCGCCGCACAAATCCAAAACTTCCTTCTTCGAGCAACGAACAATCCGAAAGAGTGAAGGCGATATCGCATTTGGCGTCAGGATGATTCCAGATGAGCTTCAACAGCGGCAGCAAGTCGTATTCCATATGCTGATACTCATCGTACATTTTCGTGTCAACTCGTACACGAGATAACAACTGATAATGTGACCCGATGCTCGCAAGCCACGTGCAGGCAGATGCCAGCTGGTTGGTGAGAGCTTGCGAGAACAAGAACATATTCTCCCCGTAGAGAATGCCCACTGCCTCATGATAGATCTGTCGACATGACAGTAGAAGCCCAACACAGCCATGAAAGCCCTGACAGAAGTCCCCGTCGCTGTCTTGTTGCTCAGCACCTCCATGCGTGGAGTGGGTGACGTAATTCCTAGTCCAAGGATCCAAGCGCCCCTGATCGTCGTTTAGAAGAATAGGTCCATCTCTCTTGAAAAGATACTCGTAAATTCGATTGCGGATCTCGGGCGGTAGAGTGGTGAGGATGCTGGGCGCACCCGGATCGGCAGCGCCAGACGTTGTCTTGGGGATCTCGATAATGGTGCGGACCGCCATCTTGTGCTCCCCGTCGAGTGATGGCAGCAAACCGAGAAGCCGTCGCAGAGCAATTGTTGTTGGAGTAGGAGTGAAGAAAGAGCTTCGTGCTGGATGGGACTTGCAGTTTTAGGCAAACAACGGTCCGAGCGCGGAGCTAGCGCGAGGTGAGAGCCAAAGTGAAGGTGAGAGCGAGACTCAACCCGCGCCTGCCGCATCAAACGTCTTCGAGTGAGAGAATCACTCATGCTTGAGCTTGAGCAAGCCATCGTCATTCTCAGTAAAAGACGCTTTTGCCGACCCAAGAGCTCGTTTCAGGTCACTATTCCTCTCCTTCGCTACGGTAAGCAGCTCAGGACAATCCGCCGCGTCCCAGCCTTCCAGCCCATGAACGAGCACAGCCAGTATCGAGTTCTTGAAGAGATAGGAACGTCTTCTGCTACCCAGCGCCGTCAGAGAGAGAAACAGCGCGGAGTAAACGAGAAGCGCAAGCGGATACGCAAGCCAGGCCCATCTCACGTCGACGAAGATCTCCGGTCCGTAAGCTTCACTGGTGTTGTTGATAGCTGCGAAGTTACCAGGGCCTTGTATGACTTTGCTTCCTACTTCTGCAAAGCCGCGAAAGAAGTAGGACCAAGTGTGATCGAGGAAGTACTCCAAGAGGTACGTGCTCAGCGTCGTGGATTTGAGGATGCGCGAAGTGGAAGCAGCGAGCCAGAGGCGTGAGTAGTTGCCGAGGTAGAAAGTCTGGTTCAGACCTTCTGCACGGAATGCTTGATCGTATCCACTTGTCACCATATAAGGGTCGTCACCAGTCGGGATCAGTGGCCATTCCTCCACCGAGTCGTAGTTTACGACAGTGTTTCGTACTGTGATATTGTGATATCGCTTCGCACAATAGTTCATTTGGCAGTGCGATACCGTCCCATTTACCAACCCGAGCCGATCGATTTCGCCGACACGAGTGAGATTAGACGACGATTTGAAGCAAGTGAATGCGGAAATAGTCTGCAGCGGTAACTCAAAAGGCTCAGTGATTACATCCTGGTAACCTTCAAAGTCTCCTATGCAGTACTCAATCTGTGGGGGATACGCAATCGATAGAGACCACACTGGGCTGCCACTCATTGCAGAGAAGAGGCTGTATGTTCTATCGATCTTGCTGCGTTCCAAGCGAACGATGCCGAATTGATAGCCGCCAAATGCGGCAAGGTCCGTGTCAACGACGCCAACACTGGGGTAGCTCTCGTTGAGGTAGCGGCTCGCGGTAATCCAGAGCACCAATTCCGGATACCCTGGCTTCTTGATAGTGCACATCCTCTCCCATCTATAAGGCTGCGTGGCTGCAACGTAATCTGTCATCGCAGTATAGTTGAAGTAGAAGTGTTGACTGGAGGCATTATAGCTAGATTCCACGGAATTGCCGCAGCCCTGAAAGTCTTCGTCTGCGAAGTTACCGCCATTCCAGAAATCACCATCGAAAATAACGTCTTCTGAGCTGCAGGATTCGCAAAGACCTAGAGAGGTGAACTCATCAAGTTTGCATTCTGTTGTCGGACAGTATACATTGCTCAGCAAGTTGATGTCTTGCAAAGCGACGTGATCTGTGAACCCGACGGTCAGAGGATGCTCTATGCCTATCACAAGATTAGTGACGCACGACTTGTGATCCACGCAAAGACATACCAATGAGATCAGCATTCTCTATGCTCGACACGTCTGAGAACGAATTGCTTGAGCTTACAGTCCCGGTAGTGTTGACTAGCAGCGCGGGCTTGGAGTAGACTCTCAAGACCTGCTGTGTGAAAGGCTCAAAGCCAAGCGAAAGAATTGTCAAGGCTGCTCCAAAAGACGCAAGCGCAGCGGACTTCCTCAATCGCAGCTTGTAAAGGAAGGCAAAAGCTCCCCAAGGTCCACGGGTAGCCACGTCGAAATCATAGAGGCGATTGACAGGTTTCGATTGTGGTGTCTGGAAGTAGAGCCATTTCAGCTGTCCGATACACTCGGCAAGAGGGACTAACAATGCCGATTTGGCAATAGTGGAGAACACCGCTATCAGAGAATTCGGCTGAATGGGGAGTCTCCAATCCCTCATGGGCTTGCCGTCCATGGTGAAAAGGATAGCCAGGATGAGTGCCATGCACACAGTGCTCAGTAGCAAGGCCGCCACTTCCCACCACCAGCCCATGGAATGTGAACGTCGCTTTGGCAGTGGCTTCAAGGGAGGAGATGCGGACCCCTGTTGGGGTTGAATAGTTGACATGGAGTTCGAGCTGTTAATTGTAGACGGCGATCCTGTCCTTGATGAGACTGAGTGGTGTGAGGGAGTTTGGCTTTGAGGAGATGCCAAGTCAACCATTGCAAAGCTATCGAAGGAAAGCCGTCCGTCTGTCACCAAGTGGTCGGATGCCGCAGGACTTTGGCAAGTAGACATGTCTGTCGCGTAAGTTGAACAGGGTAAGATGAGGAAAGTTGACAAAGACTAATAGCTCGAAGTATTGAGATCGTCTTGGAAGGCCAATCGTGCCTTATACTCGGTCATCGTTACACGATGCAACGCGCCATCATTGCGGCGATGTCAGCCTTGTGCCAGCTACACCAGTGCCGTCGTCAGATTTGAGCCCCCAGAACATGGTGTGGAGGCCAAAAACCACTCTCATGGTGTCGCACTCGCATATTCCGCCCCGATCTCATGCAAGACCCCCGATGCAGTACGAGTACCTTCGGGTTGTACAAGAATGCGTTGAGATAAGCCGAGCTGGATGTACAACACAAGCCCCTTCTTCAATCCAGCAGCGACTAGCTTACCGAGACCAACGAAGAGGGTTCCAAAAATTCCTGGAAGGCCCAGAAGGCCCACCAGAGCAGTCAATGTATGTAATTTTAAACCAGCAATATTGCTACCTCAGACGAATCTTCACTGGTAAGCAAAACACCCCTGCACTTGGATGAGGAAGGAAGGAAGAGGCTGAGAGTTTGGCGGATTATATAGGCGGAGGGATCGCAGGCAGCAGTCTGTCACGGGTGCGGATGAGGCGTGGTTGGGACCCTTAGGGCTGCAGGCAGCTGTTCGTCACGGGTTCAGATGAAAACTTAGAAACGATGGGTGTGGTGGATCGAAGGATAGATGGAATGAGGCAGCCACGGCGTACGCGGACTCGATGTGTCAGCAGCAACCACGTGATCCAAGTGGCTGCCCAATCGGCTCCAGATACAATCGAGGCGGAACG
>Ga0265798_10003716_pt1 | contig 21496 bp, 25 predicted proteins | sample P3T30metagenome_FD_192430 | JGI IMG/M metagenome (GOLD analysis project Ga0265798, IMG submission 192430) | Plant litter microbial communities from East Loma Ridge, Irvine, California - P3 T30 | ecosystem: Environmental > Terrestrial > Plant litter > Unclassified | place: USA: California... | reverse complement strand
TGAACTTGACAAAGCAATACGGCTGCGCTCCAAAGACCTGGTGCATCTCCTGTGTGCCATTCCTCTCCAACAACAGCATCTACTCGCTGCTGCAGGACGCCCTCTCGACCGTTGTCATCAACTCATCGCGAGCAGCCAACGCCCGGATAATGCTCCAGCACACAGGCAGCGTCTGCTTCGACCTCCCCAAAGGCCCCTTCACCTACGACGACACTTTCATCGTCTCCCCCTTCGACAACACCTTCCAATTCCTCCCCGACGTCCCCTACGAGCTCGCCAGCCAAGTCATCGGCCATCTGAACAGCGGCAAATTCATCGGCAAGCGCTCTTCCTCGCACAACCAGGAACCAACCCCACAACCCTCCACCCAAACTTCAACCTCCTCAACCCCTCCCTCCCCTCCCTAGGCGAAACCTGCCCCGACACCCCCATATTCCACCACCCTACAACGATGAAACGCTCCCTGGGCCGCATAACTCTCGCCACTAGCCCCAACCCCCACCCAGGCTAGGTAACCCACGACGACTGCGGCTCAACAGGCGACGACACAATCCACACCCCGATCCCCAAGTTCCCGATCCCGAAATACTTCGCGGCAAACGGCTCTTTCCCCCTCGACGGCAGCGCGCCCAAGACCGTGGACTTGGTCTTCTTGGATTTCATCGGGGAAAATGTGCTGGAGATTCTGAGGGGGGATTTGGGCGCGACGGAGTACGGGGAGGTGGATGTGTGGGAGTATTTGCCGGGGAATTGGACGACGAATGGTTATATGAAGGCTTATGCTAGGGGGGAGAAGGGTTGGCAGAGGGATGTTGCGGATTGTCCGGTGGGGTTGGGGATTGGGTATGGGGATGATGGGGAGTAGGTTGAGGGTCATAGATTTTGCTCTGGAGGTAAGAATGAACGAGTTGGCTTAGGGGTTTTTTTTTCTGGATTGTTGGATGGTTTTAGCTAGCGTACCGCGTGAGCGCATTTGGCTTTGGTCGTGAGGGATAATTACCTCTTGACGTTCTGACTTCTTAATGTCTGATGTTTAATGCATGCATGTAATGACTCCGCGCCTCTGCTTTCCGGGAATCTAAGTCGACGACGACGAGGAAAAGCGTAGTATTTCGGTGAGTTTGCTTTGACACAATCTGGTCGTGTGTATTTATCCGTCGTCCACTGTAGCAATGCTAGCAATATGATGTTGGATGGTTTTTTAGAACCTTCAAAGATAGATACTATCTTCCCTTCAACGTGATGGATACTCAACCATATTCTTGATCGAAGATGACAACTTTCCACTTAAGCGCTTAAACCCATTCATATAACCCTAAGAATATAAGACAACAAGAAAGATCTTTTAAAGATCATTATTTATTGATTCAAGTGTTGTTTAAACGGAGATGCACGATGTCCCGACCTAGATCCAACACCAACCCGAACCCTTCGACAGATGCAAGCAAGTTGAATGGATAGTAATGTCTTCTTATATTCACAGAGTTAACTTCATTGTGCAAAGCAAATAAAATGGCTTAACATAATCCATCACGGTAGTTGATAAAACAGATCACGGTGTAGGCAGCTAACCTCGGTCTCACTACATGCGATACTGTATATGCCCCGGACGCAGATAAGCACGGCACTAAGCGCTACACTTCGATACATTTATCTAAACATTTTTGTTTGGCCGCAAACTTCATTCCGTCGTGCGGTGTTTAGTCTATAAAGAAAACCGTACCTCTTCTCTCATTGTCTTTACCTTGCCTACGATACGGCCTAAGACGCCCGACTAAACAAAGACATCTATTAGGAGTAATAACAGTGAATCCCTAAGTACACAACGCATCCCTCGCGAAATCCTACGGCTTATTGTACCATGAAGTCCTTTAAAGCTTACAAAATCTAAACCAGTGGCTCAGGCGCGGGCTTCGACCTGATGGCTGAGCCTTGAGTAGCTTTCGCGTGGTGGCGATGGGTACTCGACGTGTGTCCGCGGACGCCACAGGTGTGAGTACACCGCCGTCACGATCGGAGGAGAATTGGCTATATTTGCAAGCGCTTCGAGTGGGTTGAGTATGTGTGTGTGTCGGAGAACATCAGTGTATTGAACTGCAGTTTCTGCAAAAGCGCCTGGTAGCACAATACGGAAGGACCAAACTGATACGCATGTGTTTTGGATGGAAATGGGGCCGAAGGTATTGTATTTGCAAAATCCACGTGGCCTCGCTGTCGCGTCCCAAACCTTTCACGTTCATGCCTCTAACACGAACTTTACGCACTCGGCGAGATCAGAGATACTTAGGTAACTTGTGTCTTCCACGAACTTCTGCACGCGTGCGGCCGTGCGTGTTTTGCCTGGCCAACCCAGCACGAAGCGTGGATGCGTAGTGGTGGAGCACGACAGATATCTCGCTGCTCTATACCCAATTCGGCAGGATGCATCGAGCGAGTGCAGCCAGCACGAAGACGGATGATTCCAATTCGGAAGATCGGAGAAGCAAGACAAAATGAATTCATCAGGCTGCGTTTGGCCAGTCCAGTAAATGCCGCGACATCCATTGACGTCGGCTACCTAATCAGCATGGAATCGTTGAGGTGTTCCTACGTGCATCCGCGATTATTGCCACAGATCTGCAGCATGACGATGTAGTGAAGATTACTCTATCGTGTCTGTGATTGGTCGGTACCCCAGCGTCCCGCGTAACGGCATGTGGGTTGAGGTCTGTTGTCGTGACACCACCACGTCTGGGTGCAAGACACAACAAACTATCCCAAAAACGTCATGACCCGAAAACTTAATGCCGTCATAACCTTTTGTGAGACAGCGAGCTAACCTAGATTAAGCTTTATCTCCAGTCCGCAGTGGCGGAACCTACATCATATATATTCTGTTTCTTCCACTTCAATCTTCTGTCACCAACTCAAGTTATACACTCATCACACATCATGGCACCCTCTGCAACCCACCACTTCGCTGACGGCAGCCGCGCTGGCGACGCCTACCGTGACTACAACGACGACCGCAGCGCCAAGTCGCAAGATACCCTCTACACCACTTCCAATGGTGTTCCCATGCCCCACCCCTACGAGACACAGCGTGCAGGCGAGAACGGCCCTCTTCTTCTCCAGGACCACCACCTGATCGACCTGCTTTCTCACTTCGACCGCGAGCGTATCCCCGAGCGTGTCGTTCACGCCAAGGGTGGTGGAGCCCACGGTTTCTACAAGACAACCGATCCTCTCGACGACCTTTGCGTGGCAGACATCTTCTCCGCCAAAGACAAGGAATGCCCCATCAGTGTCCGTTTCTCCACCGTCGGCGGCGAGAGCGGTACTCCTGACTTGGCCCGCGACCCTCGCGGCTTCAGTGTCAAGTTCAGGACTGACGAAGGCAACTGGGACATGGTTGCCAACAACACCCCCGTCTTCTTCCTCCGCGACCCCGCGAAGTTCCCTCACTTCATCCACACCCAGAAGCGTCACCCGGCTACCCACCTTACCCATGCCGACGACTCCACCATGTTCTGGGACTACCTTTCACAGAACCCCGAGTCCGTCCACCAAGTCATGATCCTCATGGGCGATCGCGGTATCCCTGACAGCTGGAGGAAGATGCACGGCTACGCTGGCCACACCCTCAAGCTTGTCAACAAGAACGGTGACTGGGTGTACGCACAGATGCACATGAAGAGCAAGCAGGGCACCTCTTTCGTCACCCAGGAGGACTCTGCCAACTACAGCCCCGACTACTCCCAGAAGGATCTTTACAACGCCATCGAGGCTGGCGACTTCCCTGGCTGGGACGTCTGCTTCCAGACCATGACTCCCAAGGAGGCTGAGGACTTGTGGGAGAAGCAGAGGATCAACGTCTTCGACTTGACTCACGTCTGGCCGCACAAGCAGTTCCCTCTGCGCAAGGTTGGAGAGTTCTTCCTCAATGAGAACGCCAAGAACTACTTTGCCGAGATCGAGCAGATCGCATTCAACCCTGCCCACATGGTTCCCGGTATCGAGCCCTCTGCCGACCCTGTGTTGCAGTCCCGTCTTTTCTCTTACCCCGACACCCACCGCCACCGCATCGGTGCCAACTACCAGCAGCTCCCCACCAACGCCACTCGCACACCCTACCGCGTTGGCAACTTCCAGCGTGATGGTAACATGGCATTCCACAACCAGGGTTCGCGCCCCGCCTATCTCAGCTCCATCGAGCCCATCTCTTTCCGCAACCGCAGTGTGAACCTCAGCAAGGTCCACGGCAACTTCATCGGCGAGGCTGTCAGCTTCCTGAGCGAGATCCGTCCCGAAGACTTCAACGCTCCTCGCGCCTTGTGGGAGAAGGTCTGGGATGAGGGTGCCCGCCAGCGCTTCATCAGCAACATTAGCGGACATATGAGCAACTGCACAGTCGAGGAGATCATCAAGCGCCAGATTGGTATCTTCCGCGAGGTCTCCGACGACCTCGCCACTCGTCTTGAGAAGGCTACCGGTGTCAAGGGTTACCCCGGCATCTCTGGCCTCCGCTTCAACGGTTCGCACAACGCTATGGCTGATGACGGTCGCAACAAGAGTGCCAACGGCATGAACCCTGACGAGGCCAGCGGCGAGGCTCTGAACAACGGTGCTCCTCGCTATGGCTCTCACAAGGCCTAGATTGGCAGTATTAGGAGGAAAAGTACTTGTATGTAATGTTTTATGACCAATGAATACCATTTCTTGAAGATTCAGCCTTCTTCCCGTTGCTATGCCTCGTCCCCATGTGAATCAAGCATCATGTTCATCGTAGATCCAACCGAAAAGGCATGTCCAAAGTTTCCATGCGGTGTTATCGGTGTCAGTTTTCGCACATATCAATCCTTAGCCCGACAACTGTACAGATCGAGGCGATTGTGTAGAAGGTCATTAAGGTCTCTTCAAGAATCCCACACACTCTTACCTACATGTACTCACCAACAAGCCGACTGCATCACGTCAACTTCACCAACCACCCAACCCTCCTCCTCACCACGCCATCGCCTCATTGTAGAACTCCACCCCAACCCCAGCACCTTCGTCACCCAGAACCTCGACAACAGCCCCCCGACACGCATCCACCATCCTCGCCGGCCCGCAAACAACCACAGCCAAACGATCCCCTACACAAGACGCCCTCGCTTCTCGAATCGCGGAGGCAAAATCCGGACGGCCTCGAAGGAGGGCATACGCGGGCCCCTTGCGCCCGCCACCTCTCTTCTCCCCCTCCTCAAGCCCACCATCGTCGTCCTTGGTTCCAGCAGAAGATCCGCCACCGGCGGCCCGCGTCTCGTACACGCTCATCCTGAAATTCGGATCTCGCACCGCGGCCGCGAGTTCGCGCGAGCAGACGTTTTCCGCTAGACGCGAAGTGGGGACCGCCCAGAGGAGGTGGATGGTTGGTTTCCGCAATGGGAGGAGGTGGGTTAGATGGGAGATGGCGGCTGTTATGCCGCTGCCGGCGACGAGGAAGAGGATGTTGGAGAAAGGGGTTAGGTCGAGGGTGGGGCCGTAGGGGCCTTCGAGGAGGAGGGTGATGGCTTTTGGGGAGGGGGTGAGGTGGGTTTTGAGGGAGGCGGTGAAGCCGGTGTGTGGGCGGATGAGGAGGGTGTGGTTTGTTGTTGGTGGTGTTGTTGATTGAGATGAGGAGATAGGGAGGGTAGCTGGGTGGGGAGTTTTGGAGTCTTCTTTTGATGTTGGCAAGGATGGAGAGTGTGAGCCTTCGATCGTTGTGGGTCTCTGCCAAGAGCAGAGAGTGAAGGGGTGGCTCTGGTAGCTTTTGATCCCGGTGGCGGCGTAGAGGTAGTAGTATTCGCCGGGGTTGATGGTCTTGTTCGGGAGTAGGGCGCTCAAGTCAAGGCGGATGATGTCGGCAGAGGGATCGTAGGTTGCTGCGGCCTTCCTGCCTTTGATGAAACGCGGGATTAAACCGAAGTAGATCACTCGTGCTAGGCGTAGGAGGCGGTCGAATGACCAGATGGCGATGCAAAGCCATAGGAAGCCGTTAAGTTCTCCAGTGAACACTTTGACGTGGCTGTAGGGATTTTTAGCGTTCTGGATGGACAATGGATCGATGATGAAAGACTTACAACCAGAGCGCAACGATAAGGACGACAGCCAATATGATGTGCACGAAGAGGAAGACATCGTAGCATTTGGTTCGGCAGACATGAATCGAGCTCGCGATCATCAACGACATCGTTATGATAGTCTGTAAATATCAGCGACGGTGATCCTCACAGCTTTGGACAGCAACTTACGATCACACCACAATACCAGTATTCTTCTATCCAACTGGCCGCGTACAGTCCTTCGCCTGCACGGTACGTATAGACCGAATAGCTCACGGAGTGCACAATGGCGAGCATCAAGCACATTCGAGCGACCCATCGATGGAAACGATTGTACGTGGCGAACGACCAGCCAGTGATCCAGAGTAACGGGTCATTTCTCTGTGCAAACACAAACGCCACTGGGAGTTGAGTGATTGTGAGCAGACCAGCCCTGTCTCCGAGGTAGCGGGATATTTGCAACGAATATGTTGGGTACCTGCAATTCCGTTTAGCATAATACGAAGATGGTCAAAGATTGATGAGGCCATACCAGAGGTTTCCTTCGAAAAGCTCATAGCCGGGGAATAAGAAGATGATGTTCATAACCAAGTACACGATCAAGAGTATGGTCTCAAGACGTGGTGGAATGGTACCAAAGCCTGCCGAGTCTTGACAGTGCCCACCAAATGTCGCCGGGAGGAGCAATCGTCTTCTGAACCAGAGACTCATACTGCTTGTGTCCGGTTGACAACGACCTTTCGCATGGCGTCGGGCAGCCAATAGCTCTGTGCAACGATAGATCAATCCGACGACGATCGCTAAGCCCCAGAATCCGTACATCGACCAACTTGGGACAACGTTAGCGATTGATCGATAGCATCGTTCGACATCTTGGTTGAGAGCCTTACACAAAATCGTATGCCAAGCGTCGGTTCTTGAAATGGGCGGCGGTAGTTCGATATGCGGTTTCGAACCAGTCCAGACTGACGATAACTGCATGATCCAGAGGGGCTTCGCCCGACTCAAGTATTAGCACTTCGTCAACTTCATCGACCGCTGCCAATTTACTTGACGGAAGTGTAAAGCCATCGAGACTTGGCAGATGTATGCCAGCATTGGTTAGGCAGACTTTGTCTTGGAGTTTCAGACCGAGTGTTACCTCCTGATCGGTGCAGTAACTCTGGATGCAGTACGAGAACGATTCGAGGAAAAGATCGTTGGCGCAAAGGTTCGTGTAGTAGTCAAGCTCTTCGGAGCCTTCAAAGGTAACATAGCTGGTGGCTTCATTGCAAGCCCAAACACAGTATTGTCGAGGTGATGGCGAAGTGCTGGCAAGTACTGGTGGTAAAAGAGAGGAGAAAGCGACTAGACAAACGGTCAGTGACTGCTTACGCAGGGGGGAAGGACTGGACATCTCTACTGACCAAAACCGCCATACGACTAACCAGCGATACCCCCAGATCTTATCAATCGATCAATCGATCATCTGATTACTGCGAGACCGGTCTCCATCGTGGAAAAATCTGATAAATCGTTAGACCTTGCTTGTGCACAACTAACAAGAAGTATCATTGATTAAATCCGGCGTTGTACCGAGTCTAATGGTGGACCGCCAAGAAGTTTAAGATCAGATAAGGAAGAGGATCGGTGCATCAAGGTATGCCTAGACTCGTCAGTGACCTTGGCATCGAGAGGATTAGTTATTGCTGTTGATGAAGTTTCGTAAGAACATGTTGGGGTTGGTTGTTGAGGTTAAGGACGCCGCTGAAGCGATGGTTCACCAGCACCTCAACTACGCGCCATAGCCACCTCGTCTATGCGTACCCGACGAAGTGTATTTCCCAACAGTCTACGCGTTCCAGAGGCCTGTTGACTGAAAGGATATGGCAGGTGCTGATTTTTCGATCTTATCTTGTTGACGTGAAAGAATACGTAGGTCGATAGACATGGCCTTGAAGGCCATAGAAGGGACAATGCGGCACCCTAACCCTAACGTCAAGAAACTCCGCCATCCCCTCCCACCTCCGTCGACGCTGGATGAAAGGAAATATCAATCTTACACAACAGAAATACTGGGGCTCGCGTGCTTCAGCCTTTCGTCGTTCTCTCTCCATTCGAAACCTTTCTTGGTATACACCCCTGGCAGCTGCCCAGTACCCTTCGCCATGATCCACTCATGAGCCGACATCTCGGGCTCACTGCTCTCTACCGTAGGCTGTGAATCGATAATCCCTCCTTCGAGTCGCTTCAGAACGACAGAATCTTCAGGTCGGCTAAAGAATACGAGCGAGTTGCGCTTCTCGCCTGCCTGCTCGCCGACAGGCGGCACGACGCGATGGATATTCGATCTCAGCAATCCCGCCGTGAACTTCACCATCGCGTCGCCGAGGTTCACAACACATGAGCCGGGGACAGGGCGGACATACACCCATTCCGTGGAATCTGGGACGCGGATTTGCAAACCGCCGAGCCAGTTGAAGAGGATGGTGATCGAGCCAAAGTCCGTGTGCTCTGCGCGCTGCGCCTGCGCGGCACTGAATGGATACGGCGGGGCCTGCACGAAGCGGACGTGATCACCCGAACGCTCGTGAATACGATGGAGATTTGCGAGTGTGCCGGGCGGAAGCTCCAGGTGTGTGTTGAGATGCTCTAGCAAGACGTCGACGGCCGCTCGGCAATGCTTGATGTAGCTGGCGAACAGCTCTTGATGGTCAAGGATCATTTCATGGCAAGCGAGGCGCTCGCAATTGCCCAGGACATCGTCCTTGCGGAGCTTGCATTTGTCAGTATGGTCTGGCACTAGATGACTGCATTGTGCCAGGAAAGGTAAGAAGCGTAGAAGGTCGTATCATCGCAATGATATGCGGTCCAGGGATAGCAAACAGGGGTGCTCACATTGTAGTTCTCGCTACGAAGAGGCACGCCGTCTTTGTCCTTGACGTCGAGCTCGCTGTAGCGATACGCGTAGAATGGATGGAGATGAGGACGACCATAAACGTCCTTGACCTCGTTTGGCAGCTCGAAGAATTCCTTTTGGAGCGTGTTGAGCTTCTCGGCTTCCTTGATAATCTGCTCGCCTAGCTCCGAGCCGAACAGATCGAGATAGAAGAACCCGAGTTCTTTGCATGCTTTGAAGAGAGCAACCGAGGCGTTGGCATCGCTACCTTCGAGGTCTTTAAACGACACCGAGACAAGCGGTGCGGTCTTGATGTCCTCTGGGAATCTTGGCAGCAAGTGGTGCGAGGTGAGTGGCTGCATCGTGATGTGAACGAGAGTTTGACAAATGTGGGTGTGAGTGGTGATGTGTTAGAATCTAATCGCAAGTGGGAAGAACTCACGTTTCCAAGTTGACAGTTGAGGACTATCTATCAATCAACACTGACCGCGGGTATTGCGGCAAAATATGTGGGTATGCTGCATTGAAGCCCGCATCCTCCAAGTATCGTCTCTGACTATGGATCATCCTAGACGAACCACATAAAGGTCAATCACAACCTGCAGCAAGTCCTACATGATAGTGAAGGAAGGTCCTGTCGCAGACCTGATAACAAGTGCCCCACTCTTCGCTTACGTTGCTTAGATTGCTTGTATGCCGAGTTATCCACCTACTACCTACCTACCTACCTACCTACCTACCTTATTCGGGCAACATCTTATGGTTTTGTCTGCAGATCATACGTCCAGAGCTTTTGATGTTCTTTCCGAATGCTTCATCAGATGTCTCCCGCAGTACCCGTCGCAGCATCGCCGGCAAGCATTGCTTGCATCGATCTCAACAACGGGTCATCACTCTCGCGTTTTCTATGCTGGCCTATCTATATGCCGAGCATGTACGGAAGATACAAGCACCTCTCACCGGCTTGAGTGACTGTTGATCCTACAAGAACGTGCTTGCTTTGAGAAGCACCCATGTCGGTGGCTACCTTATCTCCCAACCCGCCTAAGCGTATCAGCGACCCATTTACCCATATAATGATGCGGAAGCTGGGTATGTGAGAGAAGTATGAAAGATCGGGCAGACGCGAAGGTTCCTCAAAAAGCTGTATATTGACACTCCAGTTCTCATTGACATCGCACTTTGCAGAACGCTGATCTCAATGGGTAAGTACAACCAACCCGATCTTCCAATCCTGTAGACTGACCTCCAAAGCCACTTCAGACACCCACATTACCCTCGACCTTGAGGCGTCTGGTCGTGATGTTGGGGCTGTTTTTGGGAAAGACAAAGATCGCAAATCCTATGGGCGAGATGCATCATCTGAAGCCGTAGATATCGGTGTAGGCACCGTCATCACGCCGAGCTCTTTCAAGGATGATTGTTCGCCCACTGAAGAAGAGATCAGAACGCTTCGCAAAGTTGCCGGATCCGTGTCTTGGTCTGGTTACATGTTGTGCTTTGTTGAGGCAGCCAACAACGCTTCTTACTACGGTGTAACCGGAGTGTTCGCAAATTTCTTACAACGACCACTCCCGGATGGCGGCAACGGATGGGTGAGCATTCGATGCGATCAAATGACGGCAAACAGTTTCTGACTGCCATCATTTAGGGTGCACCTCCGAAGGGAACTCAACAGTCTGCCGGCGCTCTCGGTCTCGGTCTCCAGACCGCCCAGGCCCTTACTGTGCTCTTCACTTTCCTTGCCTACTGCACGCCCCTCCTCGGTGGATATCTCGCAGACGCAAAGCTCGGTCGTTACAAAGCCTGCTGGTACGGCGTCATCATCGGCTTCTTCTCCCACGTTCTCTTGGTAATCGCTGCCATCCCTAGCGTCATGACCGGAGGCTACGCCGTTGTGCCGTTCATCATTGGGATTATCAGTCTGGGTTTCGCATCGGGGTTCATCAAACCCACTATCGCTCCGATGATCGCGGACCAATCTACCGTCAAGAAGGCGACGGTCATAACACTCAACACAGGCGAGAGAGTCATAGCGGATCCGAACGCTACGGTCGAACGAATGCTGCTTCTATACTATTGGGCGTCGAACCTCGGCGACTTCTTTTCGATCGCGACTACGTTCACGGAGAAACACATCGGTTTCTGGCTTGCCTAGTGAGCTCTGATTTAACTGAATTGCGCGAAAACTTGCGCTGACTGTTGACAGCCTGTTACCCGGAATCGTTTACATGCTGATGCCCATCTGTTTACTATGGGCCAAGCCCCGAATCACCATGTACCCGCCCGGCGGTTCCTCAGTAGCCGATGGCATCAAAGTGATCCGCCTCGTGCACAAACAAGCCGAACATCTCAAGACGACAGACGCAGACTGGGAGGCCGCAAAACCAACAAACCTCAAGTCCAGCTCCACATACGAAGCAATAGCAGCCCAACATAAACCCAACTGGATCTCATGGGACGACGACTTTGTCGACGAACTACGCACAACGCTGAAAGCCTTCTGGGTCTTTGCCTTCCTGCCCCTTTGGTACATGGCGGACGGCGGCACCAACACCATCCTCACTAACATGGCCGGCTCGATGACGACCAACGGCCTCCCGAACGACCTCTTGTTCAATTTCAACCCGATCTCAACCGTCATCGCCATCCCAATTTACAACTGGGTGTTGTACCCCGGCCTCCGCAAGCGAGGGATCAATTTCTCTCTGATCCAGCGAATGTCATGCGGCTACTTCATCGGAGCAATCCTCAACGCTTGCGCGGCCATCATCCAGTGGCAAGTCTACGAGACCAGCCCCTGCGGCTACCGCGCGACGAACTGCGACGTCGGCACTGGTGTCTCACCTCTGGTAAGCAAACCTTCCAAAAGAAAATCGAGTGCTCACTGTTTGAGCGTCTTTGCTAACGAAACCCTCTTATATTCGAAATTCAGTCCGCCTGGCTGACCGTCATCCCTTTCTACCTGCAACCCCTCGGCGGCATCATGATCTCCGTCAGCTCCTACGAAATCGCCTACACCATGACCCCGCCGCGCATGAAAGGCAGCGTGATAGCCGTCGTCTTCTTCACGTACGCGATTTCGCAGGCGGTGGTCGAGGCTGCGGCGCCCGCTTTTCAGGATCCCTACTTGGTTTGGCCGTTGTGAGTAAATCGAATTCTTTTCTGGACCGGCTTGGCTATGCGTTGAGGGGCTCGTCGGGAGTTTATTGGTCATATGACTGACTTCGGCACGGCTCGTGTGTGCTTTAGTGTTGCGATTGGAACTGCGAATCTTCTCGCTTCGTTCTTCAATTGGTACCTTTTCCGCCACATCGATCACCGCGATCATACCGATTTGCATCGGATGGGTGAGCCGGTGGGTGAGGTGAAGACTCAGGTGGAAGAGACCAAGGTTTAAAATTCAGGGGTTCCCCAGACGTAGTGCCATGCTCATGCTCTGTAGGGGCTTGGGAGACAAGGCAAAGAGGGTGAGGGAAAGGGACCGCGAGTGAACGAGCGAGGCCATGGGATCATCTCCATGACTATCACACAATTGGGTAGTGGGGGTTGGTCGACAAGACGCTCGTCAATTCGACGATTGAGGCTTGATAAATGGCCAACAACCTTTGAATTAGGAGTGTCAATTTCTATCTACGAGGGTTCCACCCGGGCTATATACATCCTCACCTCAAAAGATGCGTGTGTGAGTTCTTTCGCGGATGTATCGTCAGGTTGGGGGTATCTATCATCTATATATAGCATGCTGGTGATTCTCGCCAAAACTTATGAAAAATTGTCGAAAGAAAAGATGAAACGCGCTCATAGTGATTCCAACCACTCCTTTTCACTTTACGCTCAGTCGTCATTACATCCCGCCCCTCTCCGGAGTGACCCGAGACCGCCACCCGGGGTTTGCCTCGAGATGGGTTTCGAAATTTCTGCGCGAGTCCAATGTTACCAAATTCCTTAGAACACTGCCACCTCACTTGTCTCTCGGCCCAAGAGCGCTCTTGATAAGCTTGTAAAACGCTATCACCGAATCGCCCATAGTTGGCCTTTTGTCGATATCTTCGAATCGATGATCCCTCTTCGATTTCCTGTCGCCATGATGCCTGTCGTCGTGCGAGTGCTTCGAATGTCTGCTCCGCCGACTATCATGCGACTGCCGTGATCGCTGGGTAGAGTGGCTGGATCGCGGGTCATGGTCGTCGATTGGCAAGTGTGGGCGTGGAGGATGCGTGTAGCTGGCGTGGCGTGGCGAGGAGAAGCCTTGTCCAGGGATCGGTTGTGGGTATTGTTGTTGTGGTGGTTGTGGGTAGACTGGGGCAGGCTGGGGCATTGGAAGCGGCGGTGGAGCTGCGGTGTAGATCTCTTGTTGGGGGTAAGGTGCGGCGTAGTGTGTTTGAGCTGGATATTGTTGGGTTGGTGGCGGGTGGGAGTAGGTCCTTGGACGGTATTTATCTGGGGCGGCGATGTTGGTGCTGGCGCGGTTTGTGCCGGGTCGCATGGTCGGAGGAGGTTGTTCTGAGTATGTGCCTGCTGGCGGAGGGTACAAAGGCATTATAATATTTTGTTTCGCTATCGATATGTGTTCCTGTGTATTCGGCGTATGGGAATGAAAGAACGACGAAGATAGATGGCGATGTGATTGAGATCTGTAACACAAGTGGTAGTGGATGGTGCAGTGATTGATATGGTTCACCAGCCAAGTGAAGTCAAGCTTGTGAAAGGGAAGACAAGATCACGTAAGTCAGCTTCCGGCCGGGTGCGTATACCTCTATCTTTTAAATCACTGAGAAAAGTCTTGTGCAGACAAGGCTGTAACGCAGATCGCAGGGATCCACTCACACGACATATGATGTGTTGTGAGGCTGTGATGTCGGCACGAGGCGATGAAGACTTAGAACGAGGCACCAGGCACGCTTCGGGCGTGGTGAGAAAGCACCCGCCACGCTCGCAGTCGGGATCACCACGGCTTGCACGGATAGCAACATCTTGGTCTCCAGGCATCCGTACGGCGCATAGTAGTGCGGACGATAAGTGGCGGGAGACTGCGTAAGGCAAACAAATCGAGTAGGTGACTTACATAGTGGCGTGACGTTGCCACGACAAGCAGCTGAAAACAGACCATCGGCCATTTTTCTCGCGCTTTCCACCTTCCAAGAGGAGATGATTCATCAAAGATCGAATTCGCGCGTGAACGATTCGTAATAATGACTGCCCGCCTGCAGCGTCACCGGATCTTGGTGGAATTCCAAAATTCATCAGGCGAACTGATGGTCTTTTTTTTTTTCTTCGCTCGATCGGTACTAAAATGGCGCCATGCTGCGCTCCAGGTGAGATCCTAGTAAACTGTGGTGTGAGGAGAATACATGTCGAAGGATCATGCTGGCGCCCGGGGGCGGAGCTACAAGCTGAATAAGTACATGTACTGGAGTACCGAGCTCTCACCGGTGTCGAGATCTGATTATTGTGCTCCAAAGTCAAATTCTGACTCTGTGACTGTAGTTACGGCGTAAATCTCAGACTTCAAGACTTGTACGTTGCCTGCAGTAGTGATCAACGACGCCATGTTCATCCGCGTAGTAAGTCACCGTGTGAGCACGATGTTCGAGTTCGAGCATCTGCATAAAAGCTAATAATACATCTGAGAAGCCATAATGGAGCCAAGATACTTTGTCTGAGCAAGCCTGAAGTCATCCTTTTCAACAAAAGTGCCGGAGACGCCGTCATCGTTCGTGTTGAAAACGATGTTCGAGCCCACGCCATCCACAGTGCTGGTGTTCCAACTTGGCCAGGTCGCAGCTCCGGCAACTGTGTGGCAGTCAGTCAGCATTGTCAAGATCATGGAGATCGAAAAATGTACACTCACCTCCATGGTTGTTCGGATCCAGGTCTACCACAAACGACGCCCACATCAGACCGATGAGCTTCGACATGGCAGCATACTGGCCGTCAGCTTGCTCGCCAGCGACCGAGTCGAAAAGGTACGAGAGCTCAACACCGTGTGGCGAACCCAACCGGGGCGACCCTCCATTGGTGTGCATGTTGAACCTGCCAGAGTAAGCTTTGCGGCCACGCTTCGCCCAGGCGTCTAGTACGAGGCGTCGCGACGTGTTCTCGACAACATCGGTATGGAACGCCACTGCCCGCTTCCACTGAGCGCCATATGTCTTGTCGTCTTCCGGCGTTGGGCTGTATCTCGCTGGCAAGCCGATAGCATTGACGTCGGGGTACAGGATATCTATTGTCGAAACGGTGCTCGGGTCTGGACCGCCGGCCGCCACGAATGCTCTGAAGTCTGCGTCGCTGTCGACTCTGCCACCGAACCCAAAGACCGTCGCTTCATCTGACGTGGTCGTGTACATGATCGGAACGGGCAAAAAGCGACCGCTTCGCACTGACTCGGTGGGAGGGTCAATCAGAAAATCCCCATCGACTTGAGTGAGCCATGGGCCGAGCCCAGTACCAGTGAATACGGCCGTGTCGGTAATGTTAAGCGCTGACGATAGCTGCTCGACTGGCAAGGAGCGCAGACATTCGAGCTCATTGAGCTCGCCAGAGCAGTTGGTAGAGCTCGTCAAGTTGTTGTACAAGTCCGTGGTGTACGCTGTTGGGTCTTGGATGTTATATGGCCACTTCTCGGCCATACTGCCGCTTTGCATGATGGCTGCACGGAACAGCCCATCGTCTCGTCCCCCGTACGCGGTGAGTTGCTTGCCGATGGACAGTCCACCTCCACTCTGGCCAAACAGCGTGACTTTTCGAGGATCGCCACCAAATGATGCGATGTTCTCTTGTATCCAGTGCAAGGCTAGGCGTTGATCGCGCAGGCCATTGTTAGCGCTGCCGTTGGCGGCGAGCTCTTGTGAGCCCCATAAAAAGCCGAACGCGTTCAAGCGATAGTTTATGGAGACGCCGATAATAGGTTTACCGGCTGCGACTGCTCGCCAGACAAAGTTGGTCATGTCTTGGTCTCTCGAGGAACCAGTATACAGGCCACCGCTGGAGGCTATTTAGTTGGCAGTCTGTCAACTGCGCGAAGAGGTGAGGACGTACCCGTGGATCCAGACCGCAACTGGGAGACTCTCGTTGACATCGATGGTCATGTTTGAGGGACGGTAGACGTTCAGTGTAAGGCAATCTTCGGACATTGGGACTCCAGGTGAGCGCTTTGCGACGTCAGCATCCTGTCGTGGCCCTGAACAGGTTGGCTTGCTTACAACATATTGCATGCAAACGTCGGAGTACTCTCTCGCAGACCTCGTCTCCGGCCAAGACTCATTCAAGCTCTGGGGTGCTCGAAATCGCAGATCTCCGGTGGGAGGTTGGGCATATGGTATGCCAAAGAACTGATCTTGCTGTTTCGCAGAGACGTGATTTCCTTGATAGGTTCCGTTCAAGACATCGACTTGAGGCCGAGCGGTGCACATCGTGAACAGAGTGAGTGAATGTGCTAGTACTTGATAGAAGTTCATTGCGATTGGATGATAGATGTCCAGCAGGACTAGCTGTTATGTTGAAGCAAGGCAAAAGACGCCCCAGAGATCCTAACTTATAGAAGCCTGATCACGTAGCGTTGATCGCCTCCGTTGTATGTTGATAGATATGCTGTCGGCAATATGGACAAGCATTGACAGATTGCCGACATAGAAGTTGAAAATCCGTGACCTACTGTCGGTAAAATGGACGAAGATTGACAGATAGCCGCCGCCAGGACAAGATCGTAGGTGGCTGCCAGCTAGCATAGGCATCAATCTGCTGATAAGATAAGGCTGAAGCGAAATGAGAAAGGCTTCATGTTCTTATCGAGAGGCATCTTGTACGTGCTGGGAGAACGTGGACTTCTTGACGGGAAGACGAGAGATGCACTACTCACGCATACTTCGAGCAAGTATATGAGCATACGGCAGTTGGTCCTGTACCCCAGATCTGCAAGGCGGAAGCAATCTGGCCGTCTTGAAATCCATGCATAGTTGTGAGGAGGTATTGCTGGAAAGGAGGCAGAGGCCGAGTTTAATTTTACTGCTGGAGTTGGTGGACTGAGCTGTGGCCGTATGGTCAGGGCTGGGTGGAATGAGATCTACTGTAGTCTGCGGTGAGGATGCACAGATCTTCTTTACATAGCAGGAGAGATGCAAAGATTGTATGAGGAAGATATAGTTATGTTCAACCTCCAGTTGACGAACAAATGCAGGGAAGGTGAAAGCAGACACCGTAGATGTTGTGACACGGCTCCAACCATGCGATGTCGCGATGACAATCATCTATCTGTACTTGGGGCCGGCGATGCGATTACGGATAGACATCCCCTTGTTATCTCAATGCTGGAATCCGGTCAAATAAATGCTAAGGAACGTGGGGGAGAGGAATCAAGTTTGGAGGCGTCGATGTCGATGCCCGGCGGCTTACTCGATCCATGTCGTGTCTGGGACGGGCAAAACACTGCCAACTGCCAACTCCTTGACAGGGCAGCAGCCATGGAATAATGCTCGTGCACTGCAGTCCTGCTGCAGCAAGCGTACAACCTGTCTTTCTCCAGTGATAGCCTTCTAGTCGATATTCAATAATCCATTCCATTTGTCTGCATACTACCTACTTACACCAGGAAGAGAGAGGTCCACCATTCCCCAACGACCACCACCTCTTCCAGTCCGTCTCTCCCGCGAATAAATAAACAGCAAATCTCCCCCAGCCGCTCCACACATCAACAGCAGCAGCACCACCACCCCCGGCTATGCCCGCCTAAGTCAAGTCACGCGTGGCCATGGTTCGCTTCTCGCTGTCAAGACCCTTCTTCCGTCGCAAACAGTCGACGCCAACCACCCTTCACTCCAACACCGACACCGACACCACCACCCAGGCCTCCGCCTCCTTTTCCAGCATCGCCGCTCGCAGCAACCTCTCCGCAGACCCTTCCGCGCTTGCCCGCAGTACTAGCACCTCCCAATCCTTCACCAAGCCAAAACCTCGGCCGAACCAAGCCCCGGCACTCCCGGACCTTGTGCCCGAGCAGCGCGAGAGCTTGTTGCTTGCATCCGCCCAAGACGACCGCGACACAAAACTCCCACACGTGTCAACAGAAGAGTTGCCGACTCCATCCACCGGTCCTAGGCGGTCCGGGAGCGAAACATTGGCGGGAGAGGGAGAGCGTCGGCCGGAGCCACCCACGCCCGATCACACAGGCAGCCCATCCACTGCTGTAGAGGATATCCCGCAAGATACCAATGGAGAGGACGTGAAAACCCCGCCACAACTGGTCCTACAGGAGCCGACGCCAAACGCGACGCCGAATGCAGACGAAGTCCCTCCACCAACAGCCCTTGTAGCCTTGCACGGAGCGTCACCTCTCATACAGCAAGAGTCCGCTTCCAGCGAACCTTCACAGCCCACTTTATCTTTGTCAGGCCCATCCCGACGTTCTTCCAGTCAGGTTTCGCCTCGACACCAGTCCATCGAGGATCCAGACGTACGACGCCAGAGCATCCTTAAGAGCGCAAATGCTAAGATTGTGAATACGTTGGTGGACGCTCCTACGAATAAAGACCCGCTAGCACTGGACACAGACGACAGCGCTGCATTGCCCAGCGCTGTATCAGCCTTGTTCACGCCTGGACTACCGAACATGTCAAGTATGTTATACCGCAAAATATGGGTGCGCAGGCCTGGATCCTCAGCTACGCTTGTTAAAATCAAAGAGGACGATCTGGTCGACGACGTGCGTGATCTGATCTTGATGAAATACGCAAACTCCCTTGGGAAGACATTCGATTCGCCGGACATGCTATTGCGGATTGTCTCAAGAGGAGACCAAGGCCAGCCACGCACAGATCGCGTACTCGGGCCTGAGGAGCAAATGTGTCGCACACTCGATTCATACTTTCCTGAAGGCCAGACCGTGGAGGATGCGCTGGTGATTGATGTACCTTCAAAACGGACGCCTCGACCCTCACCCCGCTACCACCAATACCAGAACTACGCTATCATGGAGGATAGTCGGCCTGTGGAAAGCGGTTCGGATTACTTCCCGCCAATGCCAGCGATTGTGCATCCAACCATGCCTCAAACTGCCGGCTCTCACGATAGTCGGCCCAGTGTGCACAGCGACCATCACCGCTCAATTTCTGTCCTCAACACTGGTCAGCTGCCATTGATTCCATCGCCTGGCGGCACACGACGTTACCCTGAACGCGTCCACCGACCAAGATTCAACCGCCAACATACTTCGTCTCCAACAACAATACAACATGCATCAAACAATGGTGCTGTTGCTGTTGCTTCGGGCAGTACGTTGGCTCCTCAACAGCAGGCTCTCAGTCACCGCGGCTCGCTCCGTCCTCGAACTGAATCGACTTCTTCCGAACACCCCCATCCCCACATCCCCAACGGCGTGTCAGCAGCAGCTGCGCCTATGTCAACACCGCCTGTTGCAGAGGCAGTAGCTCCAGCTTCAAACCCACCAACTCCCTCCACAGGACAGCCCGCACATCAACAACGAGCACCGAGACCGAAGAAGAGCAGCAGAAAGCCCAATTCGGGATACAAAAGTCGGAAAAATCGCAACGATGCATCTGAGTCTCCTCAACCGAGTGCCATCTCAAGCATGCTGGATGCTTCGATCCCTCCCATCAATGTTCTCATTGTCGAAGACAACATCATCAACCTTCGTATTCTGGAGGGTTTGATGAAGCGGCTGAAGGTCCGATGGGAGACTGCAATGAACGGTCAAATTGCTGTTGACAAGTGGCGCGGTGGTGGATTCCATTTGGTCCTCATGGACATTCAGATGCCGGTCATGAATGGTTTGGCGGCAACCAAAGAGATCCGTCGTCTTGAGAAAGTCAATGGAATCGGTGTCTTCTCATCTAGCGCTCCTTCGAGCCCTGCCGAGCAGCGCAAGAGCAATGGCGACAACAAGGCAAACTCCAACGAAGAGGACGAGAAAGAGGCCGAGATCAAGCGCAAAAAGTCCGCGGATAAGCTTCCTGAGGCCACCGGTGGCATGTTCAAGTCGCCCATCATCATCGTCGCCCTTACTGCTTCGTCTTTGCAATCTGATCGTCACGAGGCTCTCGCCGCGGGCTGCAACGACTTCTTAACAAAGCCCGTCAACTTTGTCTGGCTAGAGCGCAAGGTCAAGGAATGGGGTTGCATGCAGGCTCTGATTGACTTTGACGGCTGGAGACGCTGGAAAGACTACGCCAGCAAAGAAGAGGCCGGCAAGACTGAAGAGCAGAAAGCCGAGGAGAGGGAGAAGGACGAGAAGCAAAAGAGGAAGATGGAGAAGCTGGCCATCTTGCAAGAAAAGCAGCGGGTGAAGAAGGAGGCCGAGGACGCCAAGAAGAAAGCCGAGAGGGAGAGAATCGAGAGGGAGAACGCCGAGAAAGAAGACGCGGCCGCGAATGCAGATGCTGATGACGACTCTCCTGCCTCCCCCGACGATGTCGAGGCAGAAGTGACCAAGGAGAAGGCAGAAATCGAAATGGGCGAGAAGGCTGATCAGGAGCTCGCCGAGCCTAACCCTGGACCTGAGAAAGAACCGCCCGTCGTGTCTCCCGAGACTATCGAAGAGGAACAGTAGACTGTTACACCATCTTTTACAGAGCGGTTTCCTGGATTTGGATCTCTTATGTTGGGTTTAGGAAAGGAATGCGTGTAAGAACAGGGAGTGCATCACAGAGAGTTCTGTCTCCCTCGAAGCCGGAATAAAGCTGGACTCGCAGGGCAGGCGAAGACATTATTATTATGAGACTCGGAGTCTTCTCTTTCTCTTTCTCTGTCTGGGTTTCCTCTCATTGCAGCAACATCATAGCGAGGCGTTTGACGGGGCTTACTGTCTTGATATTGGGTGCTTCCCCTTTCGTTCTGTTCTTCGAAATTAGATATTGGACCATACACACTTTACTTGTGCTTGATACACGGAACATCGCAAAATGCGAGGTTGTATAACTTTCTGCTTACTCGTAAAGACACATGGCAATAAACTAGAGTACAGTATTGGCACGCGCGTGATTTATAAGCGAGCTGAATGTCAGACTGCTTCCACCTTGTACCTAGGCAAGTTATGTGTCTACCTAGATGTAGGCAGCAAATAAGCACCTTACATGTAAGTTAAAGTCAAAGTGCCCCCCTCTCGGTCATTCCCTTTGTTTACACTTCCACTGATCCTTCACCTTTGGGCTGCGAATCGTTCGATCACATTGCACGATTCCTCCATCGAAACCCACCGGACTCACTCGACCGCCTGGAAGCTCCAACCTGCTCTTCTCTCCCAAAAAAAAACAAAAAAACAGAAAAAACATGGCCGCCGCTCACATGGAACAAACCCTCGCAGCCGCAGTCCAAGACGGCAAAATCCCGCACGCAGTCGTGTGTGCTACGAACCGAGATGGTACGGTTCCAAAGAACCAAATCTTTGATATCTCCCTTCCTCCCTCCCTTCCTCCCTCCCTCCCTCCCTCCCTCCCTCCCTCCGGTCCACGCAACTTCATCTGACCATTCCTCGCCCGACAGGTTCATTCCAATACTCGCACGCCGTAGGCAAGCTTTCGGTCGACAAGACTGGGGATTG
>Ga0265798_10003715_pt1 | contig 21497 bp, 15 predicted proteins | sample P3T30metagenome_FD_192430 | JGI IMG/M metagenome (GOLD analysis project Ga0265798, IMG submission 192430) | Plant litter microbial communities from East Loma Ridge, Irvine, California - P3 T30 | ecosystem: Environmental > Terrestrial > Plant litter > Unclassified | place: USA: California... | reverse complement strand
GTTTGAAGCGTGAAGGGCATCGTTATGTTGAGATGACTGGTCTTCCATATGTAGTTCTCTGTGTTACGTACTGTACAAAAGTACTATGGCGGCTGAGACGGTTGAGGCTGGGGCGGTTGGGGCTGCTGCTGCTGCTGGACTTCAGGAATCGAAGGCATTTTCCTCCCTAGCGCAAACGAGCGATCGCGAATATCATCAAATGCCTTATCAGGCTTCCAGACATCTGGATCCGGCGTTTCGTGCATGACACCGCACGCGTGCGCTTTACCCCACGTGCCATGGCGACGCAGAGCTCTCGGAACTGGCAATTCGTCCACCGAATCCTCAGAACTTCTGCAATGCCTGGCCGTGTCCTCAGCCTGACGCAGCCACTCGCGCCAATGTTCAGTGTCTGGCACCGCGCCGCTCAGCCTGACCCAGGCTGTGGATTTGGTCAAAACGATGGTCTTGAAGAGGCCTTCTGTGAACGTTGCGGACTTGCCACCGGAAGACAGGTGTTCTTCTTCGATTTCGTAGCCTGAGATTGAGAAATTCCAGCCACGAGGCAAAGCCGCGGCCGCCCAGTGGAAAATGTTCAAAAAAACGTAGGAGACAGCCCATGCGATTTGGAGTTGGATCTTTGAGTTCGCTAGGGCGATGACGCTGATCATGAGGACGAGAGTGCCGACCAGAGAGGCTGGGATGAAGTGCCTCTCGTGCTGTAGCTTATACGCGATAGCATCTGGAGCGAAGAGTAGCTGGTGGGCGAGCGACTCGTTGCATTTCAACACGAGGTAGGATCCATTCGGCCATCGGATGACGCAGTCTCCTGGAGGATCGTGGTCGCCTTGAGGCCGCTTCACGAATTGCATGTGCCAACGGCTGGTCAGGCCGATGAGTGTCGAGAGCAGCGATAGCAGGGTCGTGGCGATCAGAGACATTCCATCTCCGTATACCACTGACAGAGTGAACAGCGCGATGGACAGAACGCATCCAAACATCGTGGCCAAATTCACGGGCCCGAAAAGCGCCGCTCTCACAAAGCCTCCACCTGTAGTCTTCTTCGCACCTTGGAAATCTACTTTGCGGATCTTGAGGCACCGCACCTCGTAAGGTGACATGGTAAATCCGCTGGCAAGTCACCAAAAGTCAGCGGTTATCGTCCGACAGCATGGCATGAAATCTTACAACAAAGCAGCAGTGACATGGCTCAAAAAGTCCCTCTGATTCCCAGAATGTACCGCAGTGACAGAGGCGCGCACCGATTCCACATTCTCCGGGCGTTCGACGTATAGCAGCGCATGAGGAGCGGGCATCAGGCGAGGCAGGTAGAAAATACTCGACAGGCTCGCCAGTCTAGCCGTCTTTCTGACCGCATCTTCCCCGAGTATCGCTAGGAAACCTACAATATCGAGTTGCAGGTCCTCCAGGCCGCCGTCGAACCATCTCATATACCAGTTCCGGCCGGGATGGGAGAGGAGGGTCGAAGGCTCGATTTCCTCCATGCCGCACCGTGCGTTTGTGGGCTGCTTTTGAGTATAGCGACGGCGGTGCGGCGGTGGCGGCTGCTTTTGCTTGCAGCACACCGACTATAGCATGGGAGTAGTTTTGAGTTTCTGCATGAGATGCTGGGGTTAATTTATCCTTCCTACGAGCTGATCGTGCATTGCGCATCCTTAGCCGCTGCGCTGGTCCCAAGCCCGAGCCGCAGAGGCACAGCCCCGTTGGAAGCATCCTGGCTTGGGGGTGAAATGGCGGCTAGATGGCATGGCGTGTTGGGGGAAATATGTTTCTCTTGAACAACAAACCTCGCCGTCGACCTGTCAGTTCTGCAAGAGTAACGTCGGGATATGCGTTTAGATTTCACGGCCGAACCCGAGGATATGATTGGAAACCACGGCAAGGAAAGGACCTTCCGTGAAACAAGAACAGGCGGCACGAGTCGGGATTCGCAGCCTCGAACCTTCGGCAAGAGTCATGCGATGCGATCCACCGTGATACTATTTTTCTTTGACGAAATAATGATATTCCAAAGTCTCGGGCCGTAGAAGATGAACCCTGATATTCGTTGCTTTTTGGTCTTTGAGATTACTGGAAGAGAGATTTGCCGTGTCTATTCACAAGGCGAGGCATTCAAACGCAACCAGGTCGATCAGACGGCATAAGTTCTGATCGCGCGAAAAGAGAGTCAGCAACACATGTGCAACATTTCAGCCTCGTCATTTGTTAGCTCTGAGTACTGGGAAAACGGTTCATCAAGTGACATATCACTCAAGATGGCTCACGCTGAGTTATGTGAGACAGCAGATTCTTGGAAGTGATGCCAATAACGATCTGCCGAGCCTGCTTACTGATCTGTATCGTCTAGGCATAGGGCTCGAACAATTGAGTTGCCAGGAGTTCCGAGCTACGAGCGCATCAAGCGCCGTGATGCGTGGCCGGTGGATCGCTCCCGTGCTCGGAAGGACCCACGAGGAAGCACAGAAGATTGGTCCTCGCGTGGAAATTCAACGCGCTGTCAAGTGCAGTGGAGACACATCCAGTTGCTGAGTCGCTTTTGCAGGGAAGTATGAGCCCTATGCAGAAGAACCAACACATGTGGCAAGTGAGAATCGTATTTGTAAGAGTACCTTTGGAAAGGATAATCTTGTTCCTTGTGGAAGGTTAACACTGAAAAGACATGCAGACCGAAGCATGTCATACATCGCACGACGTCCGCATGGTACTGAACGTCATCAGGTGAAGTTCTGGAGGTGTTCATCAACATGTAACGTGGTGAGTCGATATGACGGGCTATATGAGTTCCATGTGCTGGCGATGTGAATGTGAAGCGGCAAGTCTCAATTGGGCAGTTCCGTCTTACGGAGATAGGAGGCAGAGCCAGGATATAAGAGATTAAGATTTTTACTAATGCGGTCCATCTCAAGATTAGCGAATGTCAAAACTGTTGGTGGAAGCACTTTCTGACGTGAGCGGCGTGCCCCAGTAGTCAATGTTTGCTCTCACTGCAGGAGGATTCAAGTACACTGAATAGGTAGAGAGCGCAGCAATCACGATGTTTGAGCAAAGCAAAGCAACGAATCAAACAGGTTGATAAGCAATGGCTGGCGACCGTTTGATCTGATCGATATAGAAGCGTGCCGAAATGCTTGGCCCTTGCAGAAACGTCGGATTTCACTTCCAGTTGGCCTTAGCGATGACGATAGCCAGCCGTGAATTCTACCTCATCACTTTTCAGAGAGTCCACCCACCAGCCCGCGGACCCGGGTGGGGATCACGCAAACAGTAGGCCATTATTCAGCTGTGTAAACTCCCCTTACGTCCGATCGGTTTTTGCATCACCTTTCACTTGCTGATCCGGTAGGGAAGACCGCCTTTCCCTTTTCCCCAAACCTTTTTCCTTTTCCACACCATTCCGTCACGTCGTAAACAGTCGACTCCCCAAGCGTACACCAGCGCTCCACGCCGTTGTCCCAACTACACCGTCTCAACTCCAACTGTATACACACTCTCTCAACTGATACCCACAACATCCTCACAACATGTGGGGTTCTGGCGTTGATGAGCGCAAGCTCACGCGCTCCGACACTGGCAGCTTGCCACCACAAAACGCCTGGCATCGCGGCGATACCCACGACGATGCAGGCCGCATGCACTATCCCCACGAGCCCACCGAGACCCAGGAAGAACGCGACCGCACGGGAACATGGGGCGAAAGAGATGTGGGCGGCATCAACGAACAGGATGCTCTGCGGGACTTTCAAAACATGAGGACCGATCTGTCCAATCTGGAAAGGACCCGGACCCAAGACTCCCAGCATCGTTCTATGAAAAGGGCCGCCAGCAACGCGAGTGGCGCACGCCGCAAGAGTAGGGCTAGCGCTCGTCCTCCAACAACCCACACCAACCGGGAGACCGAAGGCGATGGTACCGATATTGGCGATGACCTCGAAGCTGGTCAGGACGACAAGGAAGACGACTTCGAACTCGGCCAGTTCATGAGGGAAGGCCACTTCGAAAAGAGGACTGAGGGACAGTCGGCAAAGAAAGTTGGTGTTATCTTCAAGGACTTGACCGTTCAAGGTGCTGGCGGCGGAGCTTCCTTCGCAAGGACTTTGCCGGATGCGATCCTTGGCACGTTCGGTCCAGACCTCTACCACATCATCACACGTTTCGTTCCCCAACTTTCCTCCGGCAAAGGCAACCTCAAGACCTTGATCCACGGCTTCAATGGCTGTGTCCGCGACGGCGAAATGATGCTCGTGCTTGGCCGACCTGGATCCGGATGCAGCACATTCCTAAAAGCCGTCACCAACAACCGTGAGAGTTACGCTCAAGTCACCGGTGACGTTTCTTACGGTGGTTTGTCCGCAGCAAAGCAGAAGAAGAACTACCGTGGTGAAGTCGTTTACAACGGCGAAGACGATACGCACATGGCTGTCATGAACGTCTGGAAGACGCTGACTTTTGCCCTCATGAATAAGACCAGGAAAAAGGCCCGTGAGGAGATCGATGTCATCGCCACTGCACTCATGAAGATGTTCGGCATCTCCCACACCAAGTACACCATGGTTGGTGACGAATACGTTCGCGGTGTCTCTGGAGGTGAGAGGAAGCGTGTCTCCATCGCCGAGACATTGGCTTCCAAGTCTACCGTCGTTGCTTGGGACAACTCGACCAGAGGTCTCGACGCATCAACTGCTCTCGATTACGCCCGATCGTTGCGAATCATGACTGACGTTTCTGACCGCACTACACTCGTCACTCTCTACCAGGCCGGTGAGGGAATCTACAACGTGATGGACAAGGTCTTGGTAATCGATGCGGGCCGCCAGGTCTTCATGGGCCCTGCAAGCGAGGCCAAGCAATACTTCATTGACCTTGGCTTCGAGTGTCCCGCCAGACAGACCACTGCGGATTTCCTGACTGCCGTCACCGATCCCGTAGAACGTCGTTTCCGCCCGGGCTGGGAAAGTCGCACGCCCAAGACGCCCGAAGAACTCGAAAAGGCCTTCAGGAGCTCAGCACACTACCAGAGACTTCTCGAAGACATGGCCGCTTACGAAAAGCACATACACGAAACCGATTTCGCCGATGCGAAGCAATTCGAGGGCGCTGTGCAAGAAAGCAAGTCGAAGCACGTTTCCAAGTCGTCTCCTTACACTATCAGTTTCCCTCGTCAAGTCATCGCCTGCACCAAACGTGAGTTCTGGCTCATCCTTGGTGACACGACAACTCTCTGGACGAAGGTCTTCATCATCATTTCCAACGGTCTCATCGTCGGCTCTCTCTTCTATGGTCAATCTCTCAACACTTCTGGAGCTTTCAGTCGCGGCGGTTCACTCTTCTTCAGCATTCTCTTCCTGGGTTGGCTTCAACTGACTGAGCTTATGAAGGCTGTCAGCGGAAGAGCCGTCGTTGCAAGGCACAAGGAATACGCATTCTACCGTCCCTCTGCAGTCAGCATCGCCCGTGTCATTACCGACATCCCAATCATCGCCTGCCAGGTCGTCATCTTCGGTGTGATCATGTACTTCATGACACAGCTTGATGTCGACGTGAGCAAATTCTTCATCTGGTTGCTGTTCGTCTATGTAAACACCATCTTGCTGACTGCACTTTACCGCATGTTTGCGTCGCTGAGCCCGGAAATCGACACCGCTGTACGATTCTCTGGTATTGCGCTCAATTTGCTCATCATCTTCACTGGTTACGTTATTCCCAAGACGCAACTGCTGAGCAAGTACATCTGGTTCGGCTGGCTATACCACGTCAACCCGATTTCCTACAGCTTCGAGGCAGTCCTGACGAACGAGTTCTCCAACCGAGTCATGGAGTGTGCGCCTAGCCAACTGGTCCCTCAAGGTCCTGGTGTCGATCCTGCCTATCAAGGATGTGCCCTTCCCGGCGCTCAAGTCAACGCGCACACTGTGGACGGAGCTGCCTACCTCCAGGCGCAGTATAACTACACTCGCAGTCACTTGTGGCGTAACTTCGGTGTCGTCATTGCTTTCACTGTTCTCTACATCCTCATCACCGTCTTCGCCAACGAAATGTTCCAATTCACTGGCGCTGGTGGCGGTGCTTTGATCTTCAAGAAGTCTCGCAAGGCCAAGAAGCAAGTCAAGTTCCAGGAATCCGGTTCCTCCGACGAAGAGAAGACTGCAGCAGGTAGTGACAGCAACTCCTCTACCAAGAAGGAGTCCCCTATGGGCGAGGGCGCTGCCGATGATGCCGCTCAGCAAGAGGCCCTTGCTAACATTTCCAAGAGCGAGTCCATCTTCACATGGCGCGATGTCAAGTACACCGTGCCTTACCTCGGCGGAGAGAAGCAACTGCTCAACGGTGTCAACGGTTACGCTAAGCCTGGTGTTATGGTCGCTCTTGTCGGTGCATCCGGTGCGGGTAAGACAACTCTGCTCAACACTCTTGCTCAGCGCCAGACCATGGGTGTCGTCACCGGCGAAATGTTCGTCGACGGTCGTGCTCTTGGGCCTGAGTTCCAGCGCAACACAGGTTTCTGTCTCCAGGGCGATCTTCACGATGGCACTGCCACTATCCGCGAGGCGCTCGAGTTCTCAGCCATCCTCCGCCAGCCTGCCAGCACACCCCGCTCTGAGAAGATTGCGTACGTTGATCAAATCATCGACTTGCTGGAGCTTGAAGAGATGCAAGACGCCTTGATCATGAGTCTTGGTGTTGAGCAGCGTAAACGACTTACAATCGGCGTCGAACTAGCCGCAAAGCCTTCTCTTCTCTTGTTCTTGGACGAACCTACCTCTGGTCTTGACTCTCAATCTGCCTACTCAATCGTTCGCTTTTTGAAGAAGTTGGCGGCGGCAGGTCAGGCTATCGTTTGCACCATTCACCAGCCTTCTTCCATTCTCATCCAGCAATTCGACATGATCCTCGCTCTGAACCCTGGTGGAAATACTTTCTACTTTGGTCCGGTCGGTGAGAATGGCTCTGACGTGATCAAGTACTTTGGCGACCGTGGCGTCAAATGCCCGGAAGAGAAGAACGTTGCAGAGTTCATCCTTGAGACTGCAGCCAAGCCGATCAAACGTCCCGATGGAACCAAGATCGACTGGAATGAAGAATGGAGAAACTCACAGCAGGCACAAGACGTCATCGAAGAGATCGAAGGTCTCAAGCTCACCAGAAGCAGAACAATTCCCGAGCATGTCCGCAAGGAGCAGCAGCGCGAGTTTGCCGCACCTGTCTGGACCCAGATCTACGAGATGACCGTCCGCACATTCAAGCAGTACTGGCGCGACCCGAGTTATATCTATGGCAAGCTCTTCGTTTCGGTCATTGTCGGCATCTTCAACGGTTTCACGTTCTGGCAGCTCGGCAACACGATCCAGGACATGCAGAACCGCATGTTCACTGCTTTCCTGATCATCACAATTCCGCCAACTGTTGTCAACGCCGTCGTGCCAAAGTTCTTCACCAACATGGCACTCTGGCAAGCCCGTGAGTACCCCTCGCGTATCTATGGCTGGGTCGCATTCACCACCGCCCAGGTCGTGGCCGAAATACCCTGGGCCATTCTGAGCGCCGTCATCTACTTTGTCATCTGGTACTACCCAACTGGTCTACCGACAGACAGCTCCACTGCCGGATACGTCTTCCTCATGACGATGCTGTTCTTCCTCTTCCAGGCCAGCTGGGGTCAGTGGATCACGGCTTTCGCTCCCAGCTTCACGGTCATCTCGAACGTGCTGCCCTTCTTCTTCGTCATGTTCTCACTCTTCAACGGTGTCGTGCGCCCCTACTCCGAGCTGCCGGTCTTCTGGCGCTACTGGATGTACTACGTCAACCCCTCAACCTGGTGGATCGGCGGTGTCCTGGCTGCGACTCTTGCCGGCCAGCCTATTGAGTGTGCCGAGTCCGAGACCGCAGTCTTCGATCCCCCGCCTGGACAGAGCTGCTCATCGTACGCCGGTGCCTTTGCTCAGTCCTCCGGCGGCTACCTCCTGCAGCCCGATGCTACTTCGAACTGCATGATGTGCCCGTACTCCGAAGCCAACAGCTACCTCGCCACCCTCAACATCAGCCCCGAAGACAAGTGGAGAGACTTTGGTATCTTCTTGGTCTTTGTTTGCACCAACTACATGCTGGTAAGTTTCAGTTTTCCAAAACACGAGTTTTCAGCAGGCAACTAATACTCTTCTTCTCAGGTCTACTTCTTCATCTACACCGTCCGCGTCAAGGGCTGGAGCTTTGGCTTCGGCGCTCTCTTCCGCGCTCTCGGCTCTCTCGTCAACATGATCAAGGCTCCCTTCAAGGGCAAGTCCAAGAACAAGGACCAACAGGAGTAAAAGCTCCCACACAGTCCTTCCTTTTTTACCTTTCACCTTGATTTTCTTCCTTTTGACGGACATTGCATTCTCCTGTTTGGAATGGATCGCGCAGAATACTTTCCCGGAAGGTTCCAATACACATGGATAGACCTCGCGCAACAAAAAGCTCACGAGGATCGTTGGGCATGGGTTTTCTAAAGTCCCTTTAGCGTTGGCGTTTATCTTACTTTTCTTTTTTTCTATAGACTGATCTGGAGTCTGACGTGTCTTGTGGGCATGGTAATCAATCAATGTTAACAACCAATCACTTGACAGAAGCCGGCTTCCCTTTTTTTTTCATCATGGCCGACCTGGTTGTCTGCCGTTTGTGTTGGTACCTCTACGTTCTGCTCTGCTCTGCTCTGCTCTGCCAGAGTTTCCAGTGGATGCCGTCGAAGTGAGTTCACGATTTGTTAGCAGATTTGTTGGTGACTTGATAGGCCCTGACGGATATTGGTCTGCTCGAGCTAGTGATCTATACTGACTGGTGTCCGTTATGTGTGCTGATATTCGAGAGGTCGGTTGAGCGGGATTCGGGCTTCGGCATTCGCTCAACACCGGGCTTCCCACCACCACCTTTGTGTAACAACCAAAGACTAGACTTTGCCAACACCGGACTTGCAGTTGGACTCGAACCCAAAGACATCCTCCTGGTGCTACAGCTAGGTCTGTCTAGTCATGCAAACGGCCGACGAACCCGCCGCATACGGTTCGGCGTGCGAGGCGTGCGCTAAAGCCAAATGCCGTTGCATCACTCGCGGCCTTGGTCAGCGGTGCGAACGGTATGTAGACAACACAGCTTGATTAGAAAACAAGATGTGCTCGGTGAGCAGTCGCTAACTCGTCGCAGCTGCAACCGTCTCGACAAGAGTTGCCTGCCGTCAACTACCAGACGTCGATTGAAACCCGACAATGTCCGTACCGGACGAGTGACGAAATTCCCTGCCGTGCCCGGAGCTTCTCGCATTGAGCGAAAGCTGGACGATCTAGTGACTATGCTGGCCTCGAGATCTGCAGATACACCCCCTGTCACCAGGCCTACTGTTCAAGAAAAGGAAGCTCCAGGCCTGGAATTCAAGTATCCAGACCTCACTACGTCCGAAGCGGACGAAGGCCTTGCGACATTCTCAGCACACATGTTTCAGTTCTTCCCATTTGTTTACATACCTCCAAACACCACCGCAAGCGAGCTCCATACTCAGAGGCCATTCCTGGTTCTGTGCATGGCTGCGATATCGTCCAAACAGGCGGAACGCCAATGCGAACTATTTGCCATGATGCGCGAGACGATAGCGCAGAAATTGGTTATGACAGTCGAGCCGTCGATAGACTTGCTGCTGGGGTTGCTGACGTTTCTTGGATGGTGAGATCCGTTCCAAGACATTAGTTTTTACGTTCGTCAGCTGATCATGTCGAGGGTGTCCTGGTTGCCTCGTCCATCGATCGACAAAGTCAAATCTGCTTCATCTGTCTTCGGTCGTCTGGCCATATCAACCGTCATCGACTTGGGACTCACCCAGCCTGTACTAAGCGATCCGCCGCCGTAAGTGCTACGGTCGAAGCTTGTCGTGTTGTTGCATGCTAATCAGTGTTTTCGCCTTGATCAGTCTCCGCTGCTTTCAGGTGTCCCACCCGAGGACTGCGCCTGTGCAACGACGAACAATGGAGGAGCGAAGAGCTGTTCTCGCTTGCTTCGTGATCTCATCCGGGTAAGCTGTCAGTCGGGTAACCGAGTGTTCTCTCAAATGAACGCAAAGAGGGAATGTGTAAGCACCTTCGATAGCCAATGCTGATTCTCGCAGTTTTGCTAGGAGCGATCCTCTCCACTGGACTCCTTGTATGGGAGACTGTCTTTCGATTCTGGAGAGTGAACAGGAGTCTCCTCTGGATGCCATACTGGTTCAGCGGGTCAAGATCAACCGTGTTGTGGAAAAAGCGAACTTAGCTTTGGTGAGATATATCCAGCTGCCTTTTGTCGAGAAAAGGCCGCAATTGACCTTACTTGCTCCCAGTCGTACCAAACCACGTTCGAAGAAGATGGCGCAGGCTCAGTGCTACCTTCGATTTACGTGCAGTCTCTGCAAGCAGATCTTGACCGGCTCAAGCAGAACTTGCCACACCACCTGCAGCAGAACGGTCAGTGACTAACAACCCATCACACGAAAAGACATCCAAAGCTGACTATGCGACAGCAACACTTCAAATCTTCCATAACTCTGCGAAACTGCAGATCCGGTACATGGCCGTGTCGTGGGCAGATTCCCGCTCCCCTGGACAACCAAACCTAGCCCAGATCAGCAACTTCTTCGCTTGCGTGGATCTCATCGAGGCGATCTTTGCGACGTTCAACAATATCGCACTGGCCGACTACATCGGCGTACCCTTCACCATATTTTCACAGCTGAGGCTCTGCCTTGGGATGTTGCTGCAACTGTCGACTATGGACCGTCTTGGCTGGGACAAGATGGAGGTAAGACGTCGGATTGACGTCCTCACCGTTGCTGATCAGATGGCCGACAACTTCAGCAGGGCTTCGGCCTTGTATAGCGGCGGTGATGAGAGACCTGATAGAGGTGACGAATCAGGCGATCCACTGGCAAGGACCGCGGAGCACTTGCAGCTCATGAGGAATGCATTCGCCGCCAAAGTCGAGCAAAGTGATGGTGAAGGAGCCGCGTTCGCTCCGACTCCCACTTCTGCTGAGGACATATCCTTGATAGAGCTGCCGGATATGGCTGACTTTCTGGATTTGGATTGGCTCGTTGGGATGATTTGAGATGCTTTGTTATGGTCTTCCATGCAGGCTAGGATGCTCGAGATCACATGGGAGAATGGCTGTTTGTTGGAAGAGTATGTTAGACAGTGGAGGACATCTCAAACTCTTCGATGCAAGTACCCGACTATAATGTGCCAAGACATGAGATAGATCTGAGACAGACAGATCTGGGAGGGACCCTGACACGGCTAGAACCGAGGCTTAAAGGTGCATTATTCAATACACAACTGTGCGTGACTCTCTCCAGTCCTCTCGACCGCTCACGTTGCCTACTCCTCGTGATCCTGTCTCGTCGGCGGCCATGGTGTCATAAGATCCGACCTACACCCCAGCCCAGCCCAGCCCATTCCTACTCTTTCACTCCCGCCAGCTCTCGGCTCCTCTGGACTCCCACCTCGCGCCCTCAACCGCCATCATGCTCGACCCGAACCCCATCCAGGCGCCTGCTGCATTGCAAGCAGCCGTACAGAAGATCTCCGATGTTTTCGCCCTGCCAACATTACCTTTGCACGCTCATGAGGTTCTCTTCGCCCTCGGCATGTACACCTTCATCGCCAACGTCGTCTCGCCCTTCATCTCCACCCGCCTGTTCCCCGACATCTATCCCAAGTTCTCCAAGCGCACCAAGATTAGCTGGGATGTGCACGTCGTCTCGTTCGTGCAGAGCTGCGTGATCAACTCTCTGAGCTTGTACGTCATCTTTTTCGACGAGGAGCGCAAGACCTGGCGCGGCGCGGACAACTGGGAGAAGAGGATCTGGGGATACGATGGTATGAGCGGCCTGCTTCAGAGTCAGGCGCTGGGCTACTTCCTCTGGGATTTGTACATGTGCTCGAGATATGTGCACATTTTCGGCTGGGGTATGCTTGCGCATGCCATCTCAGCCGTCACCGTCTTCTCTTTTGGATTCGTAAGTCTTGTTCAGGCCACCACTTACACGGGCGACTCACTGATTTCTCGCAGCGTCCATTCCTCTACTACTACGCGCCTGTGTTCCTTTTGTACGAGCTTTCTAGCCCGTTCTTGAACATCCACTGGTTCTGCGACAAGCTCAACCTTACCGGTTCCGTCTACCAGGCTGTCAACGGCGCGTTCCTCACCACGACCTTCTTCTGCTGTCGCATCATCTGGGGCAACTACAGCAGCGTGTTGGTCTTCAACGATGTCTACAGAGCTATCACCGAGGGCTACACTACACCAAAGTACCTTATGGACAAGATGACCGAGTTCCCACACCATGGCGATCTCAACCACCCGCTCGGCCAGACCACCGCCTTCATGGAGACCCGCTACCTGCCGCTCTGGCTCGGTGCCTCTTACTTGGCATCTAACATCGTGCTCAACTTGCTCAACCTGTTCTGGTTCTCAAAGATGGTCCAGACAATCCGCACCCGCTTCCCGCCGCCTTTCGGCACCATGGGTACTGGAAGGGAAGTTCACCACAGTCACCCAGCGGACACACCTGTGCAGCCAATCAAGAAGCAAGGTAGCGTGCGCGCTGCCAGAGAGAAGGCGGAAGAGATCATGGGCAAGAACCCTGAGCAGGCGCCGGCTGCTGACGGTGAGCCTCTTATCCAACGCAGTCTTTACGATGATGGGCACAAGGGTGTGGAGGTTACCGGGGCAGCGACTACGCAAAGAGCGACCCGGAGCAGGAGACGGGGTTGATTATGGAGGTGATGTTTTGGGCGGCGACTGTTGTCTTTTCGGATCTACGGATAGAACACTTCTTGCGAGAGTCACGGCATGGAGGCGTTCGGCAAACACGATAGATCGCCAGGCGTGTTGTGAGCGTTCAAGCGTTCAACATTGGAGAGCTCGTCTTACTGACGGTCTGCGGCTGAGACATGCCGATCATCCTAGGTAATTAGATGTAGGCCAGATCTTTGGTTATGTCATGAATTGGACCACTATTAATTGCAATGTCGACCAGCGTCCGCACCGAAATACTAACTCAGCGAGGGGCCCGGATCTCAAAATACGGCAATGGCGCCAGGCGGAGAGCCCACGCCACCCTTCACATTGAGAGGAGCACTTGTCAGGAAGAAAGTCCACCTACCTTCTTTCTCACACACCTTGCTCAGAGTCTCGAGATCCCACATCTCACCAATCGGCGTTCCCCATTCCGTCAACAACCACTCGTGCAAGCACCAACCAGTCTCCATTGGTGGCGGCCAGGCCTCAAAAGCAACGGTATCTCCCACCACCGCCGCGAAGTGCTGGTCGTACAGCCAGCGGACTGTGGTCTCGTTGTTCTGCAGTCCGATGGCCGTGCTGTTCTTTTGCGTACCGTTCTGTCGCTCTTCTGGTGGAGCGTAGTTGTGCCAGCGGACGTAGCCGCTGCGGATGCATAAGATGTCACCCTGGCGGAGAGTCGTGCCTTGCCACTTTAAGCATTCTTCGATCTCGGAGACAGGGATCTCGTGGCGGCTGACTGCGGATGGCGGATCGCCGTGCTTCTTCTCGTACCTGGGGAGAGTGTCAGTACTTTCGAGACCTAGCGGTAATGGGAAGTCTGCGATACCAGCTCAGCCAATCGACCAAAACGCCTCGTCCGACAATCCCGCCTCTCTCGCACCAATTGTGGATGCCATTCTTGGTAGTCGTCGCGGCCTCCTCGTGGGAGAGACCGTTGTAGTACATCCTCGACTTCTGATGCGCAAAGTGCTTCAAGCTATCCCACTGCGAGCCGGACTGCGTGTTGATATACACCTCATCGTCCAGCGCAGCGAACCCAAGCCCCGCCAAATCCACAACCTTCTGCTCGAAAGCCTTCCTCCCGAACCCAGGGAACTGCACGTTCTCCAGCCCCCAGTCGAGCTGCACGTGCTCGCCGGTGCGAATCTCGTTCGCGGCGCGCCGGACGACGTCCGAGGTGAGCAGGTTTAGGGTCCCGATCTCATCGTGGTGGCCATCTTTGTCGAAGAAGCCCCAGAGGCAACCTTGGGGCTGGCCTTGGACTCGGGGCAGCTGGTCGAAGGAGGGGAAGTGGAAGTTTGTGGTGCCTGTTATACTGCTTGTGATGGAGGAGAGGCGGTCTTGGGCCTTTTGGAAGACGGTGCGTTCTTTGCCGTCGCCCATGGTTGCGCGGGAGCGATGCAATCACTGTGAGGAGGGATTGAGAATTATTGGATCCGTTCTGAGCTTCATCTTTCGCCTTTTGAGTTGTTTGTGTGTTGATGGCCGAGGTCGATCACCTTTACTTTACCCCTCACGCGGCGGTACGGATGGTTCGAGAGCTACCTACCCATTGATCTGGCAAGTATCACTGATGAACAATATAACCAACGTTTCTCTGGACTGGAAAGGTCGCCTGGATTTTTATAGTCATAACGTTTGGTATAGCATTGATGTCGACCGTAGGCTTTACTGGGCCTCGATCGGATTCTGAGCCGATGCAACGCTCTAGCGTCTTTCAGCCTCCGGTCGATCATGAATGGTCGCACCTCTGGCACCAGCAACTTCCTTATGTCAAAGTCATCATTGTGCCAATGAGATACTGACAGATCCCAGGGAAATAATTCGAGTATCTCACTAGATTGGGTCGTCATAAGCGGTAGTATCAGCGACTTTAGCACATCATACACATACTAGAACCAGTGAGATACCGGTTAAACCGACATATTCGGCACGCACGGAGGCATGGGAAAGTGTTATCTTGAGTAAGGCTGGTATTTCGTCCGTTGATATTCGATAGTCGATGCATGTGGTTGTACTTGAAACAATCAATCGACCCACCCGTCGTCGACGCCGCCCATCATGACGTTAAAATCGGGTCGCAAATCGTCATTCCACCGCAACTGCAACAATCACATGCTAATCCTTACAACCACCACAATCCTATCATTGTTATTTTACTTTCACGGACGGAATTTCTAATTCTCCAAATCACTTTCAGTCTTTGGTCGAAGGACATCGATCGCCGCGACAATGGGCACTTCCACACAACTGCAATCATACGCCCAGCAGCTTTGCAACAGACCATTTGTGTTCATCTACTATTTGTTACAGCGCTTACTCGACTTCTTGCTCTCTCCCACTCCTCCGCCACCGGGTGCGGCTCTTAGCAGGCCAAAGATTGCCATCATTGGCGCTGGCTTGACTGGTGTCTCGTCCGCAGCTCATTGCGTCGGCCATGGATTCGATGTCAGCTTGTTCGAAGCTGGGAGCCGGGACAATCGTACGTTCTGATATTCTTCATTGTCAAATCTTGATCCTACATACTAATACTAGAGTAGTTGGCGGGATCTGGGCCAAGGTTAATAACGTATCTGGCCTGCAAATTCACAGTCTGATGTATCGCTTCCACCCTTCCGTGAAGTGGGAGGGTGGCTATCCGAATCGTAAGGAGATCGTGGGTGAGATCGAAAGGCTGTGGAAGCGCTACGGACTCGAGGAAAAAACAACATTCGACACTCGTGTTGAGAGAGTGTACAAAGATGAGCAAGGTCATTGGATCATCAACGACCCGTCTCGAGGGCGATTCGACGGCGTGATCGCTGCTATTGGTACTTGTGGTGACCCGAAAACGCCACATGTGCCTGGCCAGGATAAATTCAAGGGCCCGGTTTACCATTCATCCAAGCTCGACGGCGTCGATGCAGAGGGCAAGAAAGTCCTAATCATAGGCGGTGGTGCGTCAGCAATCGAAGCTCTGGAATTCGTCCACCACGAGAAAGCAGAGAAGGCTTACATCCTTGCTCGAAGCGAAAAGTTCGTCATTTCACCTACCTCGTGTCGCCTGTCGACTAACATGGCATTAGATGGATCATTCCCCGAAACCCCGTGATCGACATCCTCCTATCCCTCAACATCTTCGGCGCCGAAACGATGTTCAGTTTCATCCCTGAATGGCTTCTTCGGATATTCTTCTACCGCGACCTCGCCGATCTCGCGCCGCCGTCAGACAGCAACAAAGGAATCTTCACCGAAACCCCAATGGTCAACAACGCCGTACTCGACCAAGTCCGCTCCGGCAAAGCCGACTGGCTCCGCGGCGACATCCAGCACTTCACCGAGACCGGCATCGTCTTCAACCACCGCTCGCAAGGCGTCCCCAAAGGCGGCCCCGGCAAGACCACACACATCGAGGGCGACATGTGCATCATGGCGACCGGCTACGAGCGCCCGAGCCTCTCCTTCCTGCCCGATGACTGCTTCCAGAAAGACTACCAGCCGCCCAGCTGGTACCTGCAAGTCTTCCCGCCCGCGCACATGGACATATGCGCCAACAACTGCACCTACGTCAACGCCATCGGTACCGTCGGCAACTACCACATCGGCATCTACACGCGGTTTTTGCTCATGTTCCTCGTGGACCCGTTAGCGCGGCCGAACGAGCGGCTAATGAAGCTTTGGATTGATTTCACGCGGTTCGTCAAGCAGCGCGCTCCGACGGGCGCTTTTGAATTCTTCACGTATGCGGAGCTGGTTTATTGGTTTGTGTTTGTCATTGTGATCAATCCTTTTCGGTGGAAGTGGGCGCTGTTCGTTTTGTTTGGGGTTGGAGCGGCGCTGCCAAAGGAGATTGTCAGGCATGAGGAGAAGATTAGGCGGCGGGCACGGAATGGCAGGTCGGAGTCGAAGGGTCTGGGTATGAACGGAGGGTAGTGAGGTTGCTGTGGAAGCGACGGGAGGCAGCAGCCTGGTGGTATTACCGCTGAAGATCTCGATGATCATGGAGTATAGTGAACATTGTTATGTCCCTCTCAACGGCGGGCGCCCTTTCATTCTCAGAAGGGCGTGATGATACTACCACGAAGGTGCAGAATGGCCATAGAGCGTAGGGATCAGTATAAGCACTCTCTCAATGGTGTGCACTTTGGATTTCTAAGAGGAGTGAGGTGGTATTACTGCGGAGGGTGTCAACGACCACCGAGTGTAGGGATCAGTGCTGTTTCTCTCTCACTGGTGTGCACTCTGGATATCTGAGAGGAGTGAGATGGCGTTGCCACGGAGGATGTCACAGACCGCGGAGTGTAAGGACCAGTGCTGTCCCTCTCTCACTGGCTCGATCTTTGAATTATTGTGATGAGAGTGATGGTCATACCGTAAAGGTGCTGGTAAGCCACATAGCTCTCGAATGGATGTTCTATGCATTCCGTCCACGGCTCTAGGCTTGATCTGCTTGATCTGCCGTTGAAGAGCCTGATCTTTCTTGTTCGAAACACTATACCATTCCATTCAATTCAACCAGTCGTTTTGGCTGGGGGTCTGAAAATGGTAGAGGACGGGTCAAGGTGGCACAGTGGGCGAAAGCGAAGGTGGATTGTTAGCAGGTCTGTTACACGCGTACACGCATATACGAAAACAAATAGCGCTTGTGCCGGAAGAGAGATTGCACATTGTTCAGCATTGGAGTCGGTACCCATGACTGGAGAGAGCAAAGTTGACATCGTCGTCTTAGCCTCGATTACCGCCGCGATGTCACCGATTCCCAGTACCCGTCCGATTATTTGTGAGCTACATGTTGTGGACGGACTATGTATATACTCACAAACTTTCAAAGGGACGGAAGGATCGAAGGCTTCGATCTCCACCTTCCCCGGACACGTCGACCACAAACTCCTCCAACGGCTCCAGCTACTTTCCGCAACTCTCACGACGATCCGCCCTCATAGCGCGCCGAGTATGGCCGATGGTGAGTTTGAGGCAGATGCCGAAGAGAGTACGCCCGTGATGACGCCGCATATCAATCGCGTCTGGAATGATTCTCGGGAAGTTCGCGGGTCGTTCTGGTAGACCTCATAAAAAGGTAAGACGAGTTCACTTCTTGCAGCCTTCACTTCCCTCACCCCATCCTTACCTATCCATCACTATGGCTGCTTTGGTGAACATGTTGAGCGCCCATGTCGAACGGCAGGCGGGCGGTCTTGACTACAACTCTGCGCCTCCCAATCTTTCGACCCTGGGCAACAACAGTATCTTCGACACTTGGAGGCCCAAGGCCCATGTCCAGCCTCCGGCGAACCATATCGGCGACCCTTGCAGTGAGTTGTCACCGCAGTATCATGATATCGAGGTCTCGTACTTACCCTGTCCAAGTGCACTACACCGACCCCAAGACTGGACTTTTCCACGTTGGATACTTGTACTCGTCGGAGACATCAGGATCATCCGGTGCAGCCGGTGCGACTACCGACGATCTTGTGACCTACCGTGATATTCACCCTGGCGAGCCGCTCTTCATCAAGCCAGGCGGTAAGAACGATCCTCTCGCCGTCTTTGACGGATCCGTCATACCGTCGGGAATCAACGGTTCGGCGACGCTACTATATACCTCCGTTTCGTATCTGCCCATCCACTGGACGATCCCCTACACAAAGGGTGCCGAGACGGCAAGTCTCGCCGTCTCGACTGACGGTCGTAATTTTACCAAACTCCAACAGGGCCCTGTGATCCCGGGAGCTCCCAATGGCGCCAACTCGCTGAATGTGACCGCTTTCCGCGATCCTTACGTTTTCCAAAACGAGTATCTCGATGAGTTGCTCGGCAGCGACAACGGCACTTGGTACAATGTCATTAGTGGTGGTGTGCACGATGTCGGTGGCTCTCAGTTCCTCTACCGTCAGGCCGATCCCGAATTCAGAGATTGGGACTACTTGGGCCAGTGGTGGAAAGAGCCTGTTAACAGCACCTGGGGTGACGGTACCTGGGCTGGACGCTGGGCCTTTGTAAGTGCTTTGTCGCAATTCCAGCACTCGAAGTGAACTAACATTCAATCACAGAACTTCGAAGTTGCCAACGTCTTCACCCTCTCTGAGACCGGATACGGCAACGAAGGTGTGGCTGGTGATTTCTTCACCACTATCGGTACCGAAGGTGGCGATTATCCTGTACCTCTGCAGGCTTCGCCCGACCACGACATGCTGTGGATCAACGGCAATGTCACGAAGTCGGAGAATGGCACTGTCCACTTCGAACCCACCATGGCCGGAGTGCTCGACTGGGGCATCCAGAGTTACGCTGCGGCCGGAAAGATCTTGCCAGCATCCTCGCAAGCTTCCAAGAACAGCGGCACCACCGTCGATCGGTTCCTGTCTTACCTTTGGCTGACCAACGACGACTACGGCCAGTCTGAGTTCCCCAAGCAACAGCAAGGCTGGGACGGCACTCTTCTGACCGCCCGCGAGCTATCCAAGGGCACCATCGAGAACGTTGTCGACAACAGCCTCGTGCACGAGAAGGCCTCTTGGCAAATCACAGCTCGTAACAACAGCGCAGGCACCGTCGAGCTCACCACTCTCCACCAAAAGATCGTTCGCGAGGCTTACAGCGCCTTCACCAAGAACGCCACCAATGTCCACCATCAGCCATCGACCAAGCTCAAGTCGAGCAAAGATCTCGAAGTCTCTCCAGACTCCAAATTCTTCGTCCTGAAGTCGACCATCGACTTCCCCAAGTCCGCTCGCAATGACAGCAGCCTCAAGGCTGGCTTCAAGATCCTCGGCTCCGAGCACGAGTCCACAAGCATCTACTACCGTAAGCTCCTCTTCCACAACTTCCAGATGGTTTTACATAGCCAGATCACTGACGACTGCCTACAGAATTCTCCAACGAATCCCTCATCATCGACCGCTCCAACTCCAGCGCCGCCGAGCGCCTAACCCCCGGTATCACCAAGCGTGGCGAGACCGGTAAGCTTCGTCTGTTCGACATCCAGGAGCCCTCCACCGGTGAAACACAGATTGAGACTCTCCACCTCACCGTTGTTGTCGACAACTCTGTTGTTGAAGTTTACGCCAACGATCGTTTCGTTATGAGCACTTGGGTTTGGTACGCTCTTCTCTTCCTCGAGGACTTTCCTGATTGAATCATTGATTGCGAATGGACATGATTGACTGACTGATGTTTCGATATAGGTCCTGGTACAGCGCGTCGACTAAGCTCGGTTTCATCGTTGAGAGCTCAGAAGAGATCTCATTTGGCAATGTCACGGTGTACGAGGGGTTGGTCAATGCTTGGCCTGAGCGTTGAAAGTCAAAATCTCTCTACAAGCAAAAGTTTGGACTACTCTTTAATAGGACAGCAGATGTTCCGGTCTCGCATCTTCCTAAAGAACCCGTCTGCTCCTGACATCTCTCAATGGTACATCATACGATTCTCGGGTCGACAGCCGATGTCTCCAGATCAGCGAACACTCATTACCATTGAGTCACTCCCCGTAGAATGAGCCGTCCTCGTTGGATTTGATTGTTGAACTCAACTCGAAATTTGATGGCATAAGCGCAACAAGCACCAACAGCTACGGAGATCGATCTGGTAAGTGTAGCACCTCTTAATCGAACATCCCTAGATTTAATCAACTGTACTATGGGAAACAGCGTGAAGTGCCCCCCTGTGCTCATCCTTTCGTGAAAACGGTTCACAACACCTGGCATCAGATACGAAGGTGCAACGCAGCGACCAAAGCCACAACACTCGCGAACAGAACGCCAACCGGCCCTGCGCGAACCACAGAATCGCCCTTCGAGTTCTGAATTGGAGATCCGTTCGAGCCGTTGTCGGACGTCGATCCCTGATTGTTGCTGTTGCTATTGCTGCCGCTCGTAGCGGAAGACGAGTCGCCCGATGTGGTCGGTGTTGCGGAAGACAGGGTGTCCGCACCTCTGCCTCCAGTGCTGCTTGCTCCAGAAGCGGGCGTTGCGGACGCTTCGCTGCTGTCGACCGTCTGGGAAGATGCGCCAGAGACGACATCAGTGTAGCTCGCTGACGAGAATGCGGACGCAGATCCAGAGTCGCTGGATAGTTCCTCGTCGGTGGACGTCGAGCCCGACCCAGCTCCTGCATCACCCGGGCAGATGCTTGTCGAGTTGTTCGGGTCGTAGCAATATCCGTCGGACTGCGGGCAGGCGACGTGGCCTTCGCCGAAACAGTATTCGCAACTCAGGCCGCCGTTCTCGCATGTGTCGGTGGTTGGGAAGCTGGAATCGGTTGAAGAGGGTGTTGTTGGGGTGTTTGAGTCAGAGCTAGAGCTTGAAGAGCAGCTCTCGATTCCGTAGTTGATGTCGCCAGGTTTGTAGCATAACACGCTCGAATCGGGACAATCTTGGAAGCCCTGTGATTGTCGGGTCAGCTCCATTCTAGGTTGTATCCTACTGATCACCTGGAAGACGTTGCAAGGGCATATTCAAAATGGTGAATGGGAACGTACTGGGATCGAGTTAGCAAAGATCTTTTCCTCATGGGTTGCCTTCACAACACTCACCCGAACCAAAACAAGCCGCACAACCACCGTCGGTGCACAATTCCGGCTCAGACGGTACATCGATGGCGCTCGTCCCCGAGCAGCTGTCTTCGCCATATATGCTGTCGCCAGGCAGGTAGCAGATGCTGGACGAAGATGCACAGAGTTGGAAACCTTCGCCGAAACAGGTCGCGCAGTCGCCGCTGCATTG
>Ga0265798_10003714_pt1 | contig 21498 bp, 22 predicted proteins | sample P3T30metagenome_FD_192430 | JGI IMG/M metagenome (GOLD analysis project Ga0265798, IMG submission 192430) | Plant litter microbial communities from East Loma Ridge, Irvine, California - P3 T30 | ecosystem: Environmental > Terrestrial > Plant litter > Unclassified | place: USA: California... | reverse complement strand
CGCGCTCGGCGGGGTCGAGGTCGACCCGGCGGCGCCCCAGAACGGCCTTGCCGACCTTCTTCAGCAGCGTCGTGTCGCCGCCGACGCTCTCGCGCAGAGCACGGTTGAACGGTGCCGAGACGATCATGCAGGTCAGAGCGGACGCCGTGAACGCCAGCCCGAGCGCGACCAGCAGGCTCTCCGCCGCGTCCTCGAAGCCGACGAACACGACGAGGGCGAAGGAGGCGGTGATGAGGACCGCTCCGAACACGAGCGCGATGATGACGACCTTCCGCCGGATCTCGCGCTGCGCGACCGGGGCCCACGGCGGCGCCCCCGCGCGATCGGCCTGCTCGCGCCGCAGCAGGGCGGGGCCGACGACGACCGCCGCCGCGGTCAGCGCCGCACCCACCGCGACGAACAGCACGGAGACCCACACCGGCGCGCCGTTGAGCACGCCGTACGCCACGACCCCCGCCGCCCCCACGACCTCGGCGAGACCGACGCCGAGGTACCAGGCCCGCAGGGCGCGCCGGCCGCCCGCGCCGCGTCGGACGTCCCACGTCGCGAGCAGCGACCCGAGCACGAGCGGCCCCCCGCCGAGGAGCAGCACCCCGAAGGCGGCGAGCATCAGGGTCCACTCGTCCTCAGGAGGCGCGACCCCGAGAAGGAGGAGCGGCGCGGCGATGATCAGCCCCGTCAGGAGGACGACGGACGCGACGGATGCCAGGACTCTCATGATGCGTGCCCCCCGGGCGGTCGCGGTCGAGGCCCCCGCAGCAGTGCTGACGACCTCTCACCAACCTAGGCCAACCGGCCAGACCACGATCATCGCCAGGCGAGCCTCCCGCACCGGCCCCGCACCGGCCGCCCTCACCGCCTCAGGGCTCGAGCCCCTCCGGCACGGGGTACCCGGCGAACGGCTCGGCGCGGCGCTCGAACTCGGCGCGGCGCGATTCGGGCAGCAGCCCGTTCGCCCCGTACGACAGGGCGATGGTCTCGGGCTCCCACCCCTCGTCCTCGGGGCTGGCGAGGCGTTCGGCGAAGGTGCCCTGGGCGTCGTCCTTCGACAGATCCTGGAATGTGAACGAGAGCCACTGGCCGGTCGGCCCCTCGATGCCGCCCGAGACGATCACCTGCTCGGGCAGCGTGGTGCCGCCGGTGTACTCGAGCCGGTCGGCGTCCGGTTGCGGGTAGCGATCTTCGTCGTACACGGGCTCGGACCAGCCGTGTCGGGCGGCGACCTCGCCGATGATGGCGACCGCCGCCTCCTTCTCGGCCCACGTCCGCGGCACCGACGAGGTCTGCTCGGTCGGCAGGTTCACCACCTGCAGCAGCGACTCCCCGCCCCACCCGTTCTCGACCGGGAACGTCACGTCGATGTCGGCCTGATCCCCCGGAGGCGCGACCCACCTCACCGAGAACCGCTCGGTCAGCGCCGTCTTCATCTCATCGACCATCGCCTCGCCCTCCGCCAGGCCCTCTTCGAGGCTCGGCCCCGCGAGCACCTCGTCGACGCCGATGTCCACCCGGCCGGGGTGCTCGCTCCAGTCGAGCTCGGTCTCGCGCCCCGAGGCGTCGACGACCGTGGTGATCACCGGTCCCGGCGACAGCAGCCAGGCCAGGGCGCCCAGGCCGAGGGTGGGCACGAGCAGAGCCAGGACGACGACCGAGACGACCGTCCCCCGACTGCTCGACCGGCTCCTCCTGCCGTCGTCGGCGGCGGGCGGCTCGTACGTGTCGGAGGGCATGGGGCCGAGTCTCGGGCAGATCGGCGGGCCTCCGCGTCCACCGCGAGGAGGACGGACCGCGCCGGAAGGGGGATCCAGGACGGTGGGAGGCGCGGGGTCCAGGATGCAGGGATGGCACACATCCTCGTCACCGGCTCGACCGACGGCCTCGGCCGCGGCGCCGCCGAAGCCCTGCTCGACCAGGGGCACCACGTCGTCGTCCACGCCCGCAGCGACTCGCGCGGGGAGGTGCTGCAGCCCCTCGTCGACCGCGGAGCCCGACTCGTCGTCGCCGACCTCTCCGACCGCGACGCCGTCACGGCGCTCGCCGACGAGCTGAACGCGCTCGACACCCCGCTCGACGCCGTCATCCACAACGCGGGACTCATCCGCGGTGCCGCCATGATGCCCGTCAACGTCGTCGCCCCGTACCTGCTCACCGCTCTCGTCACGGCGCCGACACGGCACGTGTATCTCAGCAGCGGCATGCACAAGAGCGGGACCGCCTCGGTGCTCGACGGCGTCGACTGGTCGGGGTCGCGCGAGACGGGGTCGTACTCCGACAGCAAGCTGTTCGTGACGGCGCTCTCGGCGGCTGTCGCGCGCCTCCGGCCCGACCTGCGGAGCAACGCGGTCGACCCGGGCTGGGTGGCGACGAAGATGGGAGGCGCGGGGGCGCCCGACGACTTCGAGCTCGGTCACCGCACCCAGCGACTGCTGGCGCTCGGCGAGCTGGGCGAGGTCAGCGGGGCGTACTGGTTCCACGACGAGCAGCAGCGGCCGCACGACTCGGTCGGCGACGAGGGGTTCCAGGACGCCGTGCTCGCGGTGCTCGAGCGCGAGACGGGCGTCGCGCTGCCGCAGCGCTGAGCGTGGGTGTGCGGCGGGTCCCCGTCATCGGCGGCGGGTCAGCGCTGACCCGCCCCGGATGACGGGGCCCGCCGCACGTGTCACACAGGCTGCTCGACCACGCCCTTGCGGAGGATGAAGCAGCCGTACGGCCCCCAGTCCGACGTCCGCACGACGGCGAACGAGCGCCGCGCCGCCGCGTAGAAGTCGAACCGCTCCAGTGCCTCGACGGCGACCGGTCGCCCGGCCGCCGCGTCGAGCATCTCCTGGAACGCCTCCTGCACCGGCACGACCCGGTCGGGGTCGCCGACCACCTGCATCCGCTTCACCGGGGCCGGCACGAACGTGTCGAGCGGCATCAGCGACAGGATCGCCGCCCCGGCCCGCGGCAGATCGCAGCCGGCCAGATCGATCACCCGTCCGTGGGTCGTGTCGGCCGCGATCGACGCCGCCGGGTGGTTCACGTCGCAGAGCAGCAGGTCGTCGCCGTGGCCCATCGACATGAGCACCATCAGCAGCTCGGCCGTCAGCGCGGGGTCGATCCCCTTCAGCATGATCGCGTCCTACTCGCGAGCCGAGGCCCGGTTGTTGATCTGGTCGAACGCCACGGCCACGAGGATCAGCAGGCCGATCGCGATCTGCAGATAGAACGAGTTCACGGCCAGCAGGTTGCCGCCGTTGTTCAGCACCCCGATCAGCAGAGCCCCGCACGCCGCGCCGATCGCACTGCCCCGGGCGCCCGACAGGCTCGCCCCGCCGATCACGCACGCCGCGATGGCCTGCAGCTCGAACCCGGTGCCCGCGGTCGGCACCCCGGCCCCGAGTCGCGAGGTCAGCAGCACCCCGCCGACCGCCGACAGCAGCCCGGCGATTCCGTAGACCGTGATCGTGACCAGCCGCACCGGCACGCCCGCCAGTCGTGCCGCCTCCGGGTTCGATCCGACGGCGTAGACGTAGCGGCCGAACACCGTGCGCTTCAGCACGAACGCCGCGATCGCCGCGATGACCACGAACAGGATCAGCAGGTTCGGGATGCCGACGACCGAGCCGTTCGCGATCTCCTGGAACCCGTCGGGCAGCCCCTGGATGGTGTTCGCGTCGGTGATGACGAGCACGACGCCCCGGGCTATGCCGAGCATGCCGAGCGTCGCGATGAACGGCGGCAGCTTGAACCTCGTCACGAGCAGCCCGGTGATGATGCCGAGCACGGCGCCGACCAGGGCGCCGAGGAGGAGCGCGAGGGGGATCGGGACGCCCGCCACGAGCAGCTGGGCCGTCGCGGCGCCGGCCAGCCCGAGGATCGACCCGACCGAGAGGTCGATGCCCCCGGTGAGGATCACCATCAGCTGACCGATCGCGAGGATGCCGTAGATCGACACCTGACGCGCCAGGTTCGCGAGGTTGTTCCCGGTCAGGAAGTCGTCGCTCAGCAGAGTCAGCGCGCCGAACACGACGAGCAGGACGACGAGCACGCCGCTCTCGCGGCCGGCGATGCTGCCGAGCGTGGTGACCTTCGGCTTCGCTGCGGCCCGGGCGGCGGCGGCCGAGGCGTCGTCGCCGTTCCGCACCACCCGGATGGTCGTCGTCTCGATGGGTTCGCGCCACATCAGCTTAGGCATTGGGTACTTCCTCGATGTTCTGTCGGGCGACAGGGTCGGAGTGCGGATCGTGACTGAGCGGCGGGATGCCGCGCAGATGGTCGGCGGAGTCGTCGACCCCGCCGCTGGCGAGGCGGAGCACGTCCTCCTCGGAGGCGCCGCCCGGAAGCTCGCCGGCCACGGCGCCCTCGCGGAGGACGACGACGCGGTCGGCGAGGCCGAGCAGCTCGGGCAGGTACGACGAGACGACGATCACGGCGAGACCGCGTCGGGCCAGGTCGTTGATGACGTCGTAGAGCTCGCCCTTGGCGCCGACGTCGATGCCCTTGGTCGGCTCGTCGAACATGATGACCTTGGGCTTCGTCAGCAGCCAGCGGGCGAGCAGCACCTTCTGCTGGTTGCCGCCCGAGAGGGTCGACACGGGCTGGTCGTACGAGCCGGCGCGGATCCGCAGGCTGTCGAGCAGCGCATCGGCCTCGGCGGCCTGCGCCCTGCCGGGGAGCAGGCCCTTCCGCGACCCGACCCGCAGACTCGCGATCGTCACGTTCTCGCGGATCGACAGCTCGGGCAGCAGTCCGAGCACCTTGCGGTCCTCCGTCAGCAGCGCGATGCCGGAGTCCATCATCGTGCGGGGTCCGTCGGCGCGGACGGCCACCCCGTCGATCAGGATCTCGCCCGACGCGACGGGCTCCGACCCGAACACGTTGAGCAGCAGCTCGCTGCGACCCGACCCGAGCAGCCCGCCGATGCCGAGGATCTCGCCGCCTCGGGCCTCGAGGTCGACGGGCGGGCTGTCGGGCGTCCGCTTCAGGGCCCGGAGGCTGAGGCGCGACGGCAGGACCTCGCGCGCCTCCTCGGGATAGAGGGACGACACCTCGCGACCGACCATGGCGTTGATCAGGGTGTCCTCGGTGTAGTCGCTCATCGGGCCGCTCTGCGAGAGCTCGCCGTCACGCAGCACGGTGACCCAGTCGCCGATCGCGAACATCTCCTCGAGCCGGTGCGTCACGTAGAGGATGGCGACGCCCTCCCGCTGGAACTTCCGGATCTGGTCGAGCAGACGGTCCGACTCGGCCTCGGTCAGCGCGGTCGTCGGCTCGTCGAAGACGATCACCTTGACCGCGTCGGCCGTGACGACCTTCGCCACCTCGACCAGCTGCTTCGTCGCCGCGGGCAGCCGCTCGACGATCACGTCGGGGTCGACGTCGTCGAGCCCGAGGGAGTCGAGCACGAACCGGCAGCGGTCGTGCAGGTCGCGCGCCCGGATGACCCCCGAGCGCGAGGGCAGTCGACCCATGAACATGTTCTCGCCGACCGACAGGTGCGGCAGCAGGCTGAGCTCCTGGTACACGGCCTGCACGCCCGCGGTGCGGAGGGCCGCCGGGGAGGCGGTGGTCACCGTGGCCCCGTCGATCTCGTAGTCGCCCGAGTCGCGAGGCACGGCCCCGGTGAGGATCTTGATCAGGGTCGACTTGCCGGCGCCGTTCTCGCCCGCCAGGCAGTGCACCTGCCCGGGGACGAGCTTGAGCGAGACGCCGCTGAGGGCCTGCACGGCGCCGTACGCCTTCGAGACGTCCGTGAGCTGCAGCACGGCGGTGCCTTCGGGCTCGCGGATGGGCATCAGTCGATCTCGGCGGTCTGGGGCTCGAGCAGCGACTTGATCTCGGGGGTCTCCATGTTGTCGCGGTCGGCCACCGCGACGCCGGGGTCGAGGCTCGCCGGCGGGATGCGGCCCTGGGTCGCCATCGCGGCCTCGACGACGCCCTGATAGCCGAGGAACCACGGGTTCTGCACGATCAGCGCGTCGATGCTGCCGTCGGCGAGGGCGGCGTTCTCGGCCGGGTCGGAGTCGAACGCGACGACGGCGATGTCGTCCGCCGCGTCGTTGTCCTTGATGGCCGTGGCCGCGCCGACGCCCGAGCTGTTGTTGTCGGCGAAGACGCCCACGAGATCCGGGTTGGCGGAGATCGCGTCGTTCACCTGCGAGGCGGCGGTCGCGATGTCGTTGTTGTTGTAGCTCTGCAGGCTGGAGTCGATGTCGGGGCAGTCGACGGCGAGCCCGGCGCGGAAGCCGGCGTCGCGATCCTGGTTGGCCTCGATGCCGGCGATGGGCGCCTCGACGAGCACCTTGCCCGTGGTCGTGCCCTGCTCGGTGAGCAGCTGGCACATGCGCTCGCCAGCGGCCGTGCCGGCGAGCACGTTGTTCGTGCCGATGTGGCCCTCGATCTCGGCCGTGACCTTCGTGTCGGCCGTGATGACCTTGATCCCGGCCTCGCGGGCGGCGTCGATGGAGGTGTTCAGCGCCTCGCTCGAGCTCGGTGCGATGAGGATGGCGTCGGCGCCGCGCGAGACGGAGTTCTCGACGAGCTGCACCTGGCCCGCGATGTCGGTCTCGGAGGTCGGACCGAACGTGTTCACCTCGATGCCGTAGTCGGTCGCGGCGGCCTCGGAGCCCGCCAGCAGGGTCTGCCAGTAGGCGGAGTCGCTGGCGCGGATGATGACGTCGACCTTGACTCCCGACGCCGCGCCTCCTGCCCCACCTCCGTTCGAGGCCGCCTCGGAGACCGTCGCCCGGCCGCCGACGACGCCGCCGACGAGAGCCACGAGGGCGATGGTCGCCACGAGGGAGAGTGAGAAGACTGTTCTAGATCGCGCCATTGCGTTTCCACCTAGGTGTGAGAGGGGTTCGGGGTGCTCGTGTTCGTGTTCGTGTTCGGGCGGTCGGCCGGCGCCTCCGGTCGACGAGCGGTTCCGGAGGCGCCGGCCGGGGAGCCGGGCGGCTCCCGTGTCAGGCGGTGCGGCCTGCGGGCGCGATGCTCATCAGCTCGTTGCGCAGACGCTGCGAGGCGATGCCGTCGGCCTGCTCGATGACCTGCGTGATGCGGTCGACGCCGACGGCCTCGATCTTCGCGATGAGCAGCTCGACGGTGGCGCGGTTGGTCTCCGCCTCCTCCTGAGCGTCCTCGCGGATCGGGAACGTGTCGAAGTAGATGACGCCGTCGTAGTCGTGGCGAAGCAGGTAGTAGAGGAACTCGATCGTCTCGAACGGGTGGATCGACCCGATCATGAGCCCGTCGTCGTGGTCGTTGTTGCCGTCGTTGAGGTGGACGCCCCAGAGCTTGCCCTCGGCGAGGAGGAGGGCGGCGCCGAAGCCGGGCGCATCGCCGGCCATGAGCATGTGGGCGAAGTCGAGGGTGGCGCCGACGTTGGGGCGGTCGATGAGCTGCAGCACGTGGAGGGTCTGGCCGACGCTGCGGATGACGGAGTGGACGCGCTCCTCGTAGGGCTTGTACTCGATGCTGATGCGCACGTCGGGGCGGTAGTCGGCGAGCTCCTGGAACGCCTCGACGATGCGGCCGAGGTCCTTCGCGTAGTCCTTCTGGAACGTGTAGTCGAAGCCGTCGAAGCCGAGCCAGACGGTGACGAGGTCGCTGCCGCCGAGGGCTGCGGCGTCGATGCCGGCCTTCGTCAGCTCGATGGCCTCACGGCGGACGGCCTCGTCGCGGTTGCTGTACTCGCCGTGGACGAAGTCCTTGCGGAACCGCATGGCCACGCTGTTGAGGGTGAGTCCGAGCTCGTCGAGGAGGGGCTTCATGTCGGCGGGCTCGATGCCGACGAAGTGCTCGGGGTAGTTGAGATCGACGTAGTCGATGCCCTGGGTCGCGCTGATGCGGCGGAGGGCTGCGGCGGTGTCTCCACCGGCGATGAACGAGTTGAGGCGCGTGGCGAACTTCATGGTGGTGACCGTACGGATCATGACAAGCATTGTCAACCCGCGTCATTCTGATTCACTTGGTTACGGGCCTCTGTGCTGTGTAGGCCGCGCTCTGCGTCTCACAGCTTTGACAATTTTTGTCATCAGCGCCTAGTCTCGGCCCTGGCGACGGCAGGTCGCCCCGCACGATGAAGTGGAGAACGGCATGACGGCGCACGCCATCCTGGTGATCGGCAGCATCAACTACGACCTGATCGTCAGTCAGGAGCGGCTGCCGCGCCGGGGCGAGACGCTCGTCTCGACGGGCTTCCGCGGCGACTTCGGCGGCAAGGGCGCGAACCAGGCCGTGCAGGCCGCGCGGCTCGGGGCCGAGGTGCTCTTCGTCGGGGCGGCGGGGGCCGACCGGTACGGCGAGCTCTGCCGGCTGAACCTCGAGAGCGAGGGCGTCGACCACCGACTGCGCCCGACCGAGGCGTCGAACGGACTCGGCATCGTGCACGTCGTCGGCGAGGGCGAGGTGCACGCGACGATCGTCGAGGGCGCCAACGCCGTGGTCACCGGGCAGTGGGTCGGCGAGAACGCCGACCTGGTCGCGTCGTCCGCCGTGGTCGTGCTGCAGAACGAGGTGCCGGCGTCGGCGAACGAGCGGGCCGTGGCGCTCGCCGCGGCCGCCGGGGTGCCCGTCGTCTACAACGCGGCGCCGGCGCGACCGGTCTCGCTCTCGATGACGCGGGCCTGCACCTGGTTCGTGGTCAACGAGGACGAGGCGGCCGAGTACCTCGGGCACCCCCTCGGCGAGGTGACGGACGACGCCGCGATGCGGGCCGTGGTGGGCGAGCTAGGCTCGTTCTGCTCGAACGTCGTGCTCACCCTCGGAAGTCGCGGCTGCTACGTCTCCACCGATCACCGGGCGGAGTTCGTGGCGGCGGTCGCGGCTCACGCGGTCGACACGACCGGCGCCGGCGATTCGTTCATCGGGGCCTTCGCCGCGGCGATCGCCGAGGGGGTCGATCCGTTCCGGGCCGCCCGCACGGCCGCGTTGGTCGCCTCGGTGACGGTCGCGGGGATGGGCGCGCAGTCCAGCATGCCGACACGGGAGGCCCTCGACGATGAAATCGTTCGCCAGACATCAGCTGATCCTCGATCGCGTCGCGCTGGGTGACTCGATCCTGATCGACGACCTCGTCACGGCGACGGGTGCGTCACCGTCGACGGTCCGACGGGACATCCGCGAGCTCGAGCAGTCCGGTCACGTCGTGAGCCTCCGAGGAGGCGCGATCCGGGCCGAGGAGCGTGCGGCCGAGCTGCCCGCCGCGATGAAGTCGAAGATCAACCGCGACGAGAAGGTCGCGATCGCGAGGGCGGCGGCCGCGATGGTGGTCGAGGGCGAGACGATCTACGTCGACTCGGGCACCTCGCTGACCGAGTTCATGGTGGCTCTGCCGAACATCGCGGTGCACGTGATCACGTCGAACACGCAGGTGCTCGGGATGGTGCCGCGCCCCAAGGTCACGGTGACCGCGCTGGGCGGCGACTATCTGCCCGACATCGGCTCGGTGGCGGGCACGATGACCGACCGCCAGCTGGAGGACCTCTACTTCGACCGGGCGTTCATCGGCGTGACCGGCATCGACGCCGACGCCGGTGTGACCACGTTCGACATCCGCGAGGCCAACAAGAAGCGTCTCGTCCAGGCCCACAGCCGAGAGACCGTCGTGCTCGCCGACAGCAGCAAGTTCGACGTGGTCTCCCTCTGCCGCTCGTTCGGCCTCGCCGCCTGCACGGTCGTCAGCGACCGTCACGCCCCCGTGCTCGACGCGGCCGCCGCCTACGTCGTCGCCGGATCCTGAGTCCGGTCCGTCACGAAGACGCGGTGCGACGGCTATCGTCCACGGCATCAGCCAGTGAACGGAGAGAGCATGTCCCGGCATTCAGACAGACCGCACCACGTCGATGAGGCACGGGCCCTCGTCGCAGACGCCGTCGAGGCGGTGAGCTGACATGGATCTCGGGATCGGCGGACGCAGAGCTCTGGTCACCGGAGCGGACTCGGGCATCGGATGGCACACCGCGCAGCAGCTGCTCCGCGAGGGCGTCGTGGTGGTCATCACCGACATCGACGGAGGCAGGCTCGATGCCGCGGCAGCGGAGCTCGAGGCTGCTGACGGGACGCTGTTCGCGTTCCCCGCCGACATCCGCGACGTGGCCTCGCTCGAACGGCTGCACGCCTCCGTGCGGGACGCGGTGGGGACGATCGACATCCTCGTCCAGTGCGCCGGTGTTACCGGAGCGCAGGGCATGTTCCACGAGATCGATGACGAGGGCTGGGTCAGCACCATCGAGACCGACCTCCTCGGGCCGGTGCGGCTGGTGCGCGAGTTCCTCCCCGATCTCCGAGCCGGGGGATGGGGCCGCCTCGTGCTGACGGCGTCCGAGGACGCCGTCCAGCCGTACGACGACGAGCTGCCGTACTGCGCCGCGAAGGCCGGCATCCTCTCGTTCGCCAAGGGCCTGTCGAGGTCCTATGCCACGGAGGGCCTGTTGGTGAACACCGTCAGCCCGGCGTTCATCGCGACCCCGATGACCGACGCGATGATGACCAAGCGGGCGGACGAGAACGGGACGTCGTTCGAGGAGGCCGTCAGCTCGTTCCTCGAGGAGGAGCGTCCGTATCTGGAGCTCGGGAGGCGCGGCGAGGCGGATGAGGTGGCCAGCGTGATCGCGTTCCTCGTCTCGGATCGGGCGAGTTTCGTCAACGGGAGCAACTACCGCGTCGACGCCGGATCGGTCGCGACCATCTGACCGGAGTCCGTGGTCGCCGACCGGTCGAGCGGACCGGCGTGAGCGTCGTGCCGCCAGACGTCGGGCGGCAGGCGGCAGGCGGCGGGCGTCAGGATCCCGGCGCGACGTCTCGGATGACCCTCGCGGGGTTGCCGACGGCCACCACTCCGGCGGGGATGTCGCGGGTGACGACCGAGCCCGCCCCGATGACGCTGTCGTCGCCGATGGTCACGCCGGGGCAGACGATCACCCCGCCGCCCAGCCAGACGTTGTCGCCGATGGTGATCGGCCGGGCGGCCTCGAGCTTGTCGCGCCGCGGCTGGGGCTCGACGGGGTGCGTGGGGGTGAGCAGCTGCACGTTCGGCCCGATCTGGCAGTCGTCGCCGATCGTGATGGCGGCGACGTCGAGGGCGGTGAGACCGTGATTGACGAAGGTGCGGGCGCCGATGCGGATGTTCTCGCCGTAGTCGACGAACAGCGGAGGTTTGACGTAGGCGTCCGCGCCGAGCGACCCGAGCAGCTCGTCGAGCAGGGGCCGGGCGGCGGCCTCGTCGTCGATGGCCGCGCGGTGGTAGGCGTCGGCGAGCCGCATCGCGCGTCGCGCGAGCCGGGCGCTCTCGGGGTCGTCGGCGATGTAGAGGTCGCCGGCGAGCATCCGCTCGCGGTTGGTGCGGTCGTCTCCGGCGAAGTGATCGACAGTCATGTGTACGAGCGTACGCTGATCGTCATGACCGACCTCGACTGGAACTCCGGCACCTGGACGACGACGCCCACCCGAGTGGAGGTCGCAGCGGACGGGATGCGCGTCACCGCCGCCGAGGGCAGCGACGCCTGGCGCACCACCTCGTACGGCTTCGTGCACGACACCGAGCACGCCCTTCTCGCTCCCTTCGCTCAGGACACCGCGGTCGAGGTGTCGTTCCGCCTCGACTTCGCCGCGCAGTTCGATCAGGCGGGCCTCTTCGTCAAGGTCGACGAGGCGACCTGGATCAAGGCGGGGGTCGAGCGCAGCGACGGCGAGGACAGCCTCGGAGCCGTCGTCACGCGCGGCGTGTCCGACTGGTCGTTGTCCCCCGTCTCGGGTTGGCACGGTCGTCTCGTCACGATGCGCGCGAGCCGGTCGGGCGACGCGCTGACCATCCGGGCGAGGGTGGACGACGAGCCGTGGCGGATGGTGCGGGTCGCACCCCTCGACGCCGATGCGGCGGTGACCGCCGGGCCGATGTGCTGCGCTCCGTCCCGCGGCGATCTCACCGTCCTCTTCACCGCGTGGCGGAGCGTGGCCGCCGATGCGAGCCTGCACCCCGACGACTGACCCGTGACGGGCGACGCCGAGGGAGGGGCGGGGCCGGCATCGCGCACCCCTGCGCGGCGGCCCCACCCGGAAGCACGAGGACCCGAATCCCCGTACCCCGAAGCCGGAGAGTGAACTGCCCCCGACGTGCTGGAGAAATTACCCGGTCTGTCAGCGGCAGGTGCGGTTCTTGTTCGATGTCGAACCATGCTCCGAGTGTCCGTCGGGTCGCCGCCCGTCCAGCGGTGCGACGGACGGGGTCGCGGATGCGGGTCCACGTCGTGCTCGCGCGATCGATACGCGCGTGGCACTGTCAGACCATGCGCTTCGAGACGACGATGTTCCAGGCCGGTCACAACACCGGCATCGAGGTGCCCGCCGAGGTGCTCGAGGCCCTGGCGGGCGGGCGGCGTCCCGCCGTGCGCGTGACTCTGGGCGACTACTCGTTCACCTCGACCGTCGGCGCCATGGGGGGACGCGCGCTCATCCCCTTCTCCGCCGAGAAGCGTCGTCTGACCGGCATCGGCGGCGGCGACGCCCTGCAGGTCGACATCGAGCTCGACACGTCGTCTCGCGAGATGCCCGTCCCGGCCGACCTGGGCGAGGCGCTCGAGGGCGCCGGGGTCACCGCCGACTTCAAGGCGCTGGCCCCGAGTGCTCGCAAGGCCCACATCGTCTCGGTCGAGGGGGCCAAGACCGACGCGACGCGGGCGCGACGCATCGACGGCGTCGTGCAGAAGCTCCTGCAGTCCCGCGCCGGGGTCTAGGTCGCGGCGCGCGGTCGGCTAGCGGCGCGCGTCCTCCTCGGCGGTCGCGGTGGATCAGCAACCCGCACCGTTCCCGACGGGCCGGCGCTGATCGCAGTCGACCGTCGACCGCTGCTAACCGGCCGGACCCTCATGCAGCACCCTGCGCGCGACGAGGTTGCCGAGCAGTTGGGCGACCTGGACGAGCACGATGATCAGCACGATGACGGTGACCATGACGACCGTGTCGAACCGCTGATAGCCGTACGTGATCGCCAGGTTGCCGAGCCCCCCTCCGCCGACGAGGCCGGCCACGGCGGTCGCGTCGACGAGGGCGACGAAGATGTAGGTGAGTCCGAGGACGAGCGGTCCCAGCGCCTCCGGCACGACGATCGTCGCGAGCACGCGCACGGGCGAGGCCCCCATCGCGGCGCCCGCCTCGACCGAGCCCCGGTCGACCGCGACGAGGTTGGTCTCGGCGATGCGGGCGATCGAGAACGTCGCCACGATCGTGAGGGCGAAGATCGCCGCGTTCGTGCCGATGCTCGTGCCGATCACGACCCGGGTCAGTGGGGAGATCGCCACGATCAGGATGATGAAGGGGATCGGCCGGATGACGTTGATGACCGCGTTCAGCGCGGTGAAGACCACGGCGTTCTGCAGCAGGTTGCCTCGACGGGTCGAGTAGAGCACCAGCCCGAGCGCGATGCCGAGCACCGTCGCCAGGATGAACGACACGGTCACCATCTGGAGGGTCTGCAGCAGCGCTGTCACGATCTTGGGCCACAGCACCGCGGCGTCGAGGTCACGCATCGGCGGTCACCTCCGACACGATCGTCGTGCGCCGCAGATCCACGACGGCCGCGTCGATCGCGTCGTCGTCGCCGAGCAGCTCGATGGTGAGGTCGCCGAAGAGCCGGGACTGCAGCTCGCTGACCCCGCCGTAGACGACGTTGAAGTCGACACCGTGGGTGCGGGCGATGCGCGACAGGAACGGGTCGTTCGTCTCGCGGTCCTCGACGTGGAGGCGGACGATGCGGCCGGTGTGCACCTCCCTGATCCGGTCGAGCGCCCCCGGTGTCGCCTGGTGGTGCAGCACCGACGACACGAACCGCTTCGAGGTCGGGTGCTGCGGGTCGGCGAAGAGGTCGTACGTGGAGCCGCTCTCGATCACCTCGCCGCCCTGCATCACCGCGACGCTGTCGGCGAGCTCGCGGATGACATCCATCTCATGCGTGACCAGCAGGATCGTCAGTCCGTACTCGTCGTTGACCCGCCGCAGCAGGTCGAGCACCTCGCCGGTCGTCTGGGGGTCGAGGGCGCTCGTCGCCTCGTCCGAGATCAGCACGTCGGGTCGGTTGGCCAGCGCCCGGGCGATGCCGACCCGCTGTTTCTGACCGCCTGAGAGCTTCGCGGGGTACTCGAGCGCCTTGTCGGTCAGCCCGACGAAGTCGAGCAGCTCGTCGACCCGGTCGACCGTCTCGTCGCGCGAGAGGCCCGAGAGACGCAGGGGGTAGGCGATGTTGCCGTAGACGGTACGTGACGAGAGCAGGTTGAACTGCTGGAAGACCATGCCGATCCGTCGACGGGCCGCGTAGAGCTCCTTGCCCTTCAGCGATGACACCTCGCGTCCGTCGACGACGACCCGGCCGCTCGTCGGCCGCTCGAGGGCGTTCACCGTCCGCAGCAGGGTCGACTTGCCCGCCCCCGAGTACCCGACGATGCCGAACACCTCGCCGCGCCGCACCTCGAGGCTCACGTCGCGGAGCGCGTCGAACCGACGACCCTGCACGGTGTACGACTTCGACACGTGCTCGAACGAGACGACCGGGGCGGCCGTCACGACGTGATCTCGCGCGCGGCCGTCTCGAGCTCGGCGAGGGTGCTGCGCAGATCGTCGGCCGGCACCTCGACCAGCTGCGTGTTGCCGAACGACTCCTTCTCCAGGGCCTCGGCCACACGCGGGTCGGCGTACGCCTCGTCGAGGAGGGCCCAGGCCTCGTCGTCGGTGTCGTCGGCCCGCGTCACGACGGCGTTCACGTAGGGGCGGGACTCATCGCTGAGCGAGTCGTCGAGGTAGAGCGCGTCGTCGGCGTCGATCTCCTGCGTCGGGTCGAAGTACGAGGTGCCGACGACGACGGCGTCGAGGCTCGGGTCGTCGAACTGCGTGGGGATCGTCGTCGCGCCGATGGGCACGAACTCCAGGTCGAGGTCGTTGCCGGTCACGTCGTCGACGGTCGGGTAGACGCCGACGTCGGGTCCGAGCTCGATGAGCCCCGCCGCCTGCAGGATGAACAGCGCCCGGGCGCCGTTCGAGGCGTCGTCGGGGATGGCGATCCGGTCGCCCCGCCCGAGGTCGTCGAGCGAGTCGAGGGTGGCCGAGAAGACGCCCCACTGCGTGATGGTGGTCGAGAACACGGGAGTCAGGTCGGTGTCGTTCGCGACGTTGTACGCGCTGAGGAACGCCGTGTGCTGGAACGCGTTCGCGTCGACCTCACCGGCGACGAGCGCCGAGTTCGGCAGCGTCCAGTCGTCGAAGTTGACCCACGTGACGTCGAGGCCCTCCTCGGCGGCGACGGTCTTCACGGTGTCCTGCAGGTCGCTCTCGCCGCTGCCGGCGATCGTCACCGAGAGGCGTTCGCCCGACCCGGATGCGCTGCCGGCGGCCTGGGCGTCGGAGCCTCCGACCGCCGTGCCGGCCCAGAATCCGCCGCCGACGAGTGCCGCGGCGGCGACCGCCCCGAGGCCGGCGAGGAGCCCGCGGCGCCGTCGGCGGCGCGAGTCGTCGAGGGAGGCGCGGAGACCGGAGGGTGCGCTGCCTGCGGTGGTGGACTGCGGTGCGTCGTGCGGTGCTGCGTCGTGATCGGACACGGTGACTCCTGAGGTCGGGGCGGGTGATGGCTGTGAACCCTGCCAGAGGCGCTGCCCGTCATGCACGACATGTGTCGCCAGCTTTCCCCGTGTTTCGTGACGTTTCGTCATGTGACAGGCCGCTGTCGCGAGACGGAGCGGACATGACACAACAGACCACATGAGCGAACACAGCAGAGCCCTCGACGAGCGCCTCGAATCGGTCTTCGGCCCCGTGATCGAGGCGATAGCCGCCGGTGCCGTCGAGCGCGAGCGCGACCGCCGCCTCCCTTACGACGAGGTCGCGGCCCTGCGGGCGGCCGGGTTCGGCGCCCTGCGGGTGCCGACGGACTTCGGGGGGTGGGGCGTCACGCTCGAGCAGGAGTTCCGCCTCCTCATCCGCCTCGGCGCGGCCGACTCGAACCTGCCGCAGCTGCTGCGCGGGCATGTCGCGTTCGTCGAGACGCAACGGGCGCAGCCCGACGGGGAGCTGCGCACCGAATGGCTCAGGAGGCTCGGTGCCGGTGCCGTCCTCGTGGGCAATGCCCAGGCCGAACGCGGCGGCGCGACCACCATCGAGACCCGGCTCGACGAGAGAGACGGCCGTCTCGTGTTGAACGGACGCAAGTTCTACAGCACGGGGACGATCTACGCCGACTGGCTCTGGGTCGGGGCCATGCGGGGCGATGAGCCCGTCGCCCTGGCCGTGCCGGCCGATGCGCCGGGGGTCTCGCGCAGCGACGACTGGAACGGGTTCGGTCAGCGACTCACAGGCAGTGGCACGACCGTGTTCGACGAGGTCGAGGTCGACCCGCGGCAGGTGCTCCCGTGGCGCGAGAACGCGGAGCGCCGCCCGCTGGCCTTCACCCAGGGGCTGTACCAGCTCGTCCTGCTCGCGGCGCAGGCCGGCACCGCCCGGGCCGTCCTCCGTGACGCGATCGACTTCGTCCGCCCGCGCACCCGCACGTTCGGCGTGCCGGGCGTCTCGCGACCGAGCCAGGACCCCTCCGTCCAGAGCGTCGTCGGTCGACTCTCGGCCATCGCGTCGTCGGTCGAGGCGATCACGCTCTCGGCGGTCAGGGGTCTCGAGGCCGCCGAGGGTGAGGACTCGGCCGGCGACGACCACTTCCAGGCCGCTCTGGCGGCGGTCTTCGAGGCGCAGCAGGTCGTGCTGCCCCTCGTGCTCGAGGCCGCGACCTCTCTCTTCGAGGTGGGCGGCGCCTCCGCCGTCGATGCGAACCGGTCACTGGATCGGCACTGGCGGAACGCCCGGACCGTCGCCTCGCACAACCCGGCGATCCACCGCCAGCGCGCCCTGGGGGACCACCGGCTCAACGGCACACCCTTCCGTGTCGGCCCCAGCTCTGCGGCGCCGAACGCCCAGACTGAGGATTCGGGCAGCGTCAGAGTCCATCGACGAGTCTCCTGACCGTTCTCCTCACCCGAACCGAGGACCAGCCCGAAGCGGGCCGCCTCCGTTCGCCCGGGATTCCCTTTTCGCGACTTCTCCTGGCATGACACCGCTGCTGCCCGCCAGAGGGTCGTTCATCGGGACACTTTTTCGGGCCCGTTTCGACCGGCTGAGGCCAAGTGGCGTCTGGCCTGCGGATTCGCGTATGCCTGTCCCGCAAAAATGCCCGGTGATGGGGGTCTAAACGCAACAGTCGTCGGATGCTCATCGGATACGCCCGTGTCTCGACCTCGGGGCAGGATCTCGCCGTGCAACGCGACGGTCTTGCAGCACTGGGTGTTGACGATCAGCACGTGCATGTTGAGCACGGGCTGTCGGGCACGACTCGAGCGCGACCCGGGCTCCGCGAAGCTCTGGCCGCGTGCCGTGCCGGCGACGTCCTGGTCGTCACCAAGCTCGACCGCCTCGCCCGTTCACTGCGCGACGCGACCGACATCGCGGACGAGCTGACGACGAAGGGCGTCGCCTTGAACCTCGGGGGAGCGGTCTACGACCCCACCGACCCGTCGGCCGACTCCTGTTCAACGTCCTCGGCATGGTCGCCGAGTTCGAGGCGGACCTCATCCGTGCCCGGACCCGGGAGGGTATGGCGATCGCCAAGGCGGCCGGCAAGCTCCGCGGCCGCAAACCGAAGCTGACTGCTTCGCAGGAGAAGCACCTGGTGCAGCTACACCGCACGGGCGAGCACACCACGAGTGAGATCGCTGAGCTTTTCGGCGTGGCCCGCTCGACGGTCTACCGGGCGATCCAGCGCGGCGAGCAGGTCTTGGAGCGCGTCAGCCCGCCGGCACCAGCTCCGGCAGGCGACTTAGTCCACGAGCACGACTAGGTCGCTGAGACGGGTCTCTCGCCTACGGACACCAGTGCTGTGGCCGGCTGAGGACACGCGGCAAGAGGGTTGTGTCATCGCCCTGCGCTGCGTCGACCTGTAACTGAGTGACGAATAGCGCATTTGACAGGTCCGCCCCCTGGAGCCGCGCGTCGCGCAAATCTGCGCCCAGGAGATCGACGCCTGCCAGGTCGCTCTGTCGAAGATCCGCGGCGATGAGGTACGCGCCACGTAGATCGGCGCCACACAACCGAATTGACCGCAGGTCACGGCCGACCAGGTCTGCTGATGGGCAAAGGCCGTGCCTCTCTTCGGCACTGACGCCATAGCCGCCCCGCGCTTCTTCACTGACATCCATCAGTGTTCGTCGGACGTCTGCGCGAATGCGGTCGACGTCACACGCGACTACTTCTGGCGCGTCTCCGTCGAGAATTTGCACGATGGCGCTGCGGTGCTGGGCAACGGGCTCGGAAAGTTCTGAGGTGCTTGCTCGTTCGGCGGCTTCCACGAGGTACCAGAGCATCTCGTGAAGCTGCCGGACGACGGCAAAAACGCTAAACATCTCGGCGCTGGTATCAGGGCGGTCGTTCCAACTCGTTCCGCCGAACAGATTTTGAGACACGTACTGCCCCGCCCCGAAGCAGTCGAACACGGTGCATCCTCGAAAGCCTCGTGCGCGTAGAGATTCATGGATGGAGCAAGAGAAATCGTCGGTGAGGTTCAGGCAGGGGGTGCCGGCTGGCTTATCGACGGGAAAATCGGCGGATCTTTGGAAACCGAAGGCGGTGCAGCAGAGCGCGAAGCAGTTGGAGCAGTTCGCGCGAAGGGCTGTGCGGTCGCTAGTGGACGCGTCGGAAGAGTCGAGGGACGTCATGAGTGAAGGGTCTTTCTGAGGTGGTTTCGAGCGGCGGGCGCGGTGCGTGGGAGCTCCGTCTGGAGCTCCCCTTCCGGGCGCACAAAATCACCGCCCCTCGTTCGAGGAGCGAACAGGCGTCGCTAAAAAGCCTCTGGTTCACAGAGAAAGAGAAGTATTCACTAGCGCCAGAGTAACGCCTCCGGTCAGCACCACTGGGGCTTGAGGCGTCGCACTAGACCATCGCTAATCGGACGCGATCTGAGACCGCAGACTGCGGCTGCGGTGAAGGAGATAGTCGCGTCGGGGTGCCCCGAGGTGCTGCGTCGCCTAGATGTCGGGTGCTTGTCGGGTCGGTGTCGTGGACCTTGGGGCTGCTCGTTCTTAGTGTGAGATACATGAACGAGACACGGATCGTCGATCTCCGGACCCAGATGGGTTGGACCCAGGAACGCCTCGCTGACGAGAGCGGCGTGACCGTCCGCACCGTCCAGAGGCTCGAGGCGGGCAACGAGGGGAGCCTTGACACGCTGTCGCGAGTTGCGAAGGCGTTCGGTGTCCCGGTTCGTGATCTCTTCATCACCGTCCCTACGGACGACTACGGTCGCTCAGTCACCGCCCTCGACGAAAGGGCGAGTCGACAGCAGGAACGGCGGGGCCGTGTCGAGGAGGGCTTCCGAGCCCTGTACTACGGGGTGGGCGTGCTCTTCACGATCGCCGTGGTCGTCGCAGTCGCCATCGACGTCGTGCCGAACGTCGCGATCTTCTTGATTCCTGCCTACTGGGTAGCCGGGTGGCTGTTGTCGATGTTCTTGTTCCTCGTCGTCCTCAGCCCTCGCCTGGACCGCGCCTACCCCCTCTCCCATGCCGCCACGGACGAGGCGACGAGCAGATAGACACAGCGTCCCGATAGCCGATGGTTTAGCGGAACCCTCTCTTCTGGCTGACCCGCGAGAACGAGGTCTTCGACGTGACGTCCCGTCCTCGCCGACCGGTGGCGACCCTCCCACGGCTCGTCGGGCTCGCCGCGGGAGGGGCATGCCGGGTCTGTCAGTCCAGCTCTGCCAGGTCGTCGGGCGTGAGCGTGATGTCGCCGGCAGCGATGTTCTCTTCGAGGTGTCGGATCGAACCCGTGCCGGGGATGGCCAGGGCGACGGGCGACGATGCGAGGAGGCGGGCGAGAGCGATCTGGGGCACGGTGGCGTCGTAGCGGCGGGCGACCGATTCGATCCGGCCCTGGTCGTCGTCGGTCGTGCCGCCTCCCAGGGGGAAGAACGGCACGAAGGCGGTTCCCGAGGCCTCGCACGCCTCGAGGAGTCCGGTTTCGTCCCGCACGTTGTCGGACGCGCTGTTCTGTACGGCGACCACCGGTGCGATCGTGCTCGCTTCGAGGAGGTGTTCGTGGGTGACGTTGCTGAGGGCGAGGTGACGGATGAGGCCTTCGGACCGCATCTGGGCCAACGCTTCGAAACGTGCTTCGATGCTCTCGGAGGCCAGGGGCGCCACACCGCCGCCTACACGGAGGTAGACCATGTCGAAGCGCTCGAGGCCGAGCTCGGTGAGTCCGGCCTCGACCTGGGATCGCAGCTCCGCCGGGTCGGTCGTCATGCGGACCCCGCCGTCGGGCAGGCGTACGGGTCCGACCTTGGTGGCGATGACGAGTCCGCGCCGGTAGGGGTGCAGCGCCTCGCGGATGAGCTGGTTCGCCGTGAGCGAGCGATCGTCGCTCGCGTAGAACGACGCGGTGTCGATGTGGTCCACGCCGAGCTCGAGGGCTCGTCTGAGGACTGCGATGCCGGTGGCGGCATCGCGGGCCGGCCCGGTGAAGCCGTTCGCGGCGAGACGCATCGCGCCGAAGCCGATGCGGTTGATGGGGAGATCTCCGCCGAGGAGGAAGGGAGGGTTGGGCATGGGTGCCTTTCGGAAAGGGGGTTTCGGTGGGCGGCCGTGTCGTGGCCGGCCGGGGGTGTCAGTCGCTGATGACGGCTGTGCGCCGTGTCCAGCTGCGATCCTCGAGTGCGGTGAGCATGAAGTGCGCGACGTCGGCCCTGCTGATGGTCGGATTGCCCTTCATCGGGAGGGAGTCCGCGGCCGCGTAGTCGCCGAGCGCAGGCCCGTCCGTGAGTCGGGTCGGATGCACGATCGTCCAGCCGATGTCTGAGCTGCGGACGAGGTCGTCGGCGACGGCCTTGTCCTTGTAGAGCGATCTGAGCAGCGTGCTGTAGATGCCCTTCTGCACGATGCTGGCCTCGGCGTAGGAGGTGCCCACGCCGAACGAGGAAAGCCAGATGAGGCGATCGACGCCCTCCACCTCCGCCGCCTCGGTGACGGCGGTCGCGGCGGCCTCGAACAAGCCATCAGGGCGGAGGGAACTGCCGGCTCCGAGAGCGCTCATCACGGCGTCCTGGCCCGCCATCGCACGAGCGACATCCACGGGCGAGGTGGCATCGCCCGTCATGGTGCGAAGACGCGGGTGGATAAGGCCCCCGAGGCGCGAGGCGTCGCGGACCAACGCGACGACCTCGTGATCGGTCTCGGTGAGGAGATCCAGCACGTGTCGTCCCGTGGGCCCTGTCGCGCCGAGCAGCAGGATCTTCACGAGAGCACCTCCGCGGACGGGTCGGGGCGGACGATCTCGACGACGTCCTGGCGGACGTGCATCTGCCAGTACTCCTCGGCGAGGTCGTCGGGGTCGACTCGGCCCCGGCCCCCGTCGTCCGGCTGATCCCCTGCGGCGGCACGGACGCTCATCTCGCTGCGGTCGATGGATGCGCCGATGGCCAGGGTGCCGGCGAAGACCCCG